>Ga0056128_1012241_pt1 | contig 10497 bp, 4 predicted proteins | sample WorMetLIZISLAND2_FD_71113 | JGI IMG/M metagenome (GOLD analysis project Ga0056128, IMG submission 71113) | Marine gutless worms symbiont microbial communities from Max Planck institute for Marine Microbiology, Germany - Olavius geniculatus... ... | reverse complement strand
GCTTGGTGACCACACCGGAGTACAGTATTCTAAGTGTGGACGTACCAGTGACTTATACAGCTGCAACAAAACTTTTTGCGACTTGTAGACTATTGATCTATGGATCATACCCAAGACCCTTTTGGCCTTGTTACATGCCTGAATACACTGTCCAGAAGCTTTAAGATCGCTCGTGATTAGAACCCCTAGATCTTTTTCTTCGTGAACTGCTTCGAGCTCTTTGCTGTCCATATAGTATTTGAAATTTTTATTTGTCCTTCCTATGTCCATAACCTTGGATTTGTCCACATTGAACTCCATTTGGCACTCTTTGGACCAGTCAAACAATCTATTCAAGTCCAGTTGTAGACTGCGTCTGTCTGATTCACTCTGCACCTTCCCAAACAGCTTTGTGTCATCGGCAAATTTGAGTACCCAGGTATTTTGTGTTTTGTCTTTCTGTAAAGGTTAAACTTACTGTTCCGTTATTATGCATTTGTGTGCATTTTGCTTGAAAAGGCCGTCCCCGAAATGACCTTTATTGTGTCGTGTGGGACATTAAACCCTGCTCACTCACTCTCGACTTTAGTTTGCTGTTATTGATGAGTAAATCGTTCCAGTGGCACTGTGGTTTTTGTCACATTTTCTTGTTCAGTGTTTGTTTTCGAGTGTTTTCTTCCATTCCTTTTTGCCGCAGTTGGTTGTGACTAAATTTGACTAATATCACGTGTCTTGCACAGCAAACTAGGCATTTCTCAGACATTTGTTGTTAAGTGTGTAATAGGTGTGTAATAAACTGAATGGTTAATGGTAGACATCAAGCTCATCAGCTTTCCATTTTAGTTTTTTTATTTGCTAATTTCTCTGACTCCCCTCAGAAAAATTAATTTTTTATAGATATTTGCAGGTAGTTAGTTATTTGGTTGATTGACGTCAGTACTAAAATACAGTTAGATATATCAGCATAGCATTGTGTTAGGTATGCGCCTGTTTGGCTTATTTTTTCTCCTCGTGCGCTACGTTCCTAACGTAGCGAAGGAGTATATGAGATCAGTGTAATATTGAGGACCGACGACCGACCTCTGTTACTAGAAGAGCCTTCCTGGAAGAACTTCAAATGGCCATATCTCCCTAACGGCACCAGATAGATGCATGGTCACTGTGGACCACCCATAGGAAGTCGACTCTCGGGAGTTGGATGGTCACGTGACCCCAAAAGGTCAAGATCGTGACCCCATTATCTTTGAGGCGCCATATATTCGTAATGGCGCCAGATAGACGCATGTGTTGAGGTATGACGAGACAAATGGTAACTAGCGTCATCGACCGTTATTAGAAATTTTTTTCTCGCAGTTCCTAAAATCGGGCAATATTTTATGATCTTTGGGGAGACCATTTTCTATAACTACCTCAATGCCAGTCACTATTATATAATATTAAATGGGTCTCAATTAGACACCTGGTCTCTAATACAAGCTGAAAGGGACAAAAAAGTTTTAAAAAGAATACAAAAGAAAATGATGTGCACGAGGTGTACATTAGATTGGTCACAATCTAGTAATATTTCTTGTTGTGTTTGGAATTGCGCATTAGCTGTTTAGTATTTACCTTTGATTTTTATAATAGTTGTAAGCTTTGCATTTTTTACTGTTATGTGTCATAGCTAATGGTGATATTTTTAATTGAATATACATTTTCAATCAAAATCATTTTCCAATCAAAAGTAACTTGACTGTAAAATGTGTATGTGCGGCACTTTGTCAAAAATGCTGTTAATTTTTAATAGGAATGATGTGATTATCATTTTCTTTGATGATCATGAGGATGAAAATAAAGACGATTATTATACATATTAGACTACTCAGTTATATTATATGATAGTACCATTGTTACGATTATTTCTGAAATTATTTACTTCAGGGTTGGTCCAGTTTCTAAGAAGTGATTGTTTGGGAATTTTTTTTATGCCGAATTTGCTACTTGTTGCCCAGTCAACAGCTTCAGAGCACTCCAAGGTTAAACTTTACGAGTAAATAATAGGAGCTGCTGTATAATAGCAATACAGTCTTGGCTTACGATTATATTGCCATTACTTATGATAGATGATAGTTTGCACACTGAGATGATTAGGCTTATTACCATTCTTTATGGGGCAAGGCTAAGTGCTTAGGTTGCTATAATGGACCTGATATGCATATGCTGAAGCATTGATGTACTTCAAAGTAGAAGACCTTTGTAGTTTGTCTAGGTCAGTGTAATCTATTTCGTGGGAAGCTAGCATGTGATGTCAAGATGTTGGGATTTTGCATATTGTTCCTAATGTGAATGTTGACCTAGTCTGATATATCCGGACTTTCATCGATCAGATTTTTGCATTTATTCACCGAATAAGCAAGCAAGTCCTGGCCATGTTCAGAGCTATAATGTGTGAACTTTTTTTGCTCGTTTACTGTGAAGTTTGCATGTACGTGTATGATTGTGCGTATGTGTGCTACAGACAGTGGAGGATATAGGGCCACTGAGCATCGACCTGTCGGCAGCAGTAGCTGACAATGGTCCGGCCGGGGCCGATACTGACCGGCAGGGACAGTGGCTGCGTCGACGACGACTTGATGGGGCACTGAACCGTGTCCCCGTCGGCTTCTACACTGACATCTGGAAGCTCCTCCAGCGGGTAGGAAGGAACTCCAGTGCTTCACAATTTGAATCAGATTATCTATAAATCATGATTTTACGCAAATTGGCAAAGCACCTGCGATGGGTTTTGTAAATGGGAACTTATTTTCACTAATTTAGTGCCTCGGTCATTAATCGTGTTCGTTGCAGATCATTTTCTGTGGATTTCGATTTGACATAGTGATTAGTTTCAACACTACCGACTTGTAAGTTTGCATCATCGCTGCTTTGGTGCAGAATTTTATCACACGTGGATAGTATTTGTCAGGTTAACAAGAAACACGGTTAAATATTGTGTAAACATAGTATGGTTTGAGAAGTAAGGACGCTAATAAAACACTGCCACATCACAGTCAGCAGATGATGTAATTTACAACATGTCGTACAAGTGTTGTTATTTATCAGAATAAAACATGGCAGCCAAACAAAGTCATGATAATCACAATTTCCTCATTTTTCTCATGATTAAAAATTTATAATTAGATTGCAATGCATGTAGGCAATGGGCAGATCAGTTAAAACAATTTCTCTTGTCAGTTCATGAATGTGTTAAGATGGATAATGGTAGCTGTCATAACATGCTGTATCCATCAAGTTTATTGATTCATATAATGGAGTTACTCTGTGTCAATGTCTGTCTGTTGCATCACTTCGTCAGTATACTTGAATATGTGTCAGACTAGGTTACATCTTGTGGATCGTAGAATAATTGTAATTCATATATTTTACCGTTGGTGATTGATTTTCCGCAAGTGATGAGTGAAATGGTATTTGTATGTTTGCAGTGTCACGGCTTGTCGGTGGGTGGACATATTCTGTCGGGCAACCTCACTAGCGAGGTCAGTACAACAGTTTGATTGCTGGCACAGCATGTTTGGTGGGGAGTGAAGAGTGGTCTCCTATTGAACATTGCCTAATCATTTGCGGATTGCTCAGTCTACGCTTAATAATAGGATAGCTCCAGAAAAGACGGCCATTTAAACATTTAAACAGTAGCAGTAGTGGCAGTAGTAACAGGTGTTGCATAAAATGCGAAACATACATCCTTTGTGAAGACTAAGCAAAATTAACATATATATCTTTTCCATTTTTCTAAAACAGCATACTTTTCTGATAATTATGATAGTAATATCAGCCGCCGTCGTTTTGTCAACATGAATAAATTTACCGCTGAAATCGACGATGTACGAAAATGCTGTAGAAAATGAGATGCCGTGTTGACATGCTGATGACATCACCGGTTGAACGTGTCGTCAGTGTAAAATATGCATAGAAACATAAGAATTATAAAATTGTATTCTCTACCTATATACTGCTGCAGTTGTCATGTGACATAGTATTTTTTGTCATTGAAATTAATTGGTAAACACTGACTGTGTTCAAAGGGTGATGTCATTTCCGGCCACTTGCCAAGATCAGATTTTTCAGCATAACATAACATAACACCATTTTTCGTTATATTGAGACATAAATTTCATACATTTATAAATCATAAATCAACATATTATATACACAAGGTGAAATGTCTAATTGAGGTCTACATAAATTTCACAAGTGAGTTTGACCGTGGCCATGGACCTTTAAGCCAGGTGTTGAATACTTAGGAACTGGGAATTTGGGATTGCAGATGCAGGTTGTTACAGGCCAGATGCCCAGCTAACCATATCGTAGCACGTAATATAGATTGAGTCTGTTCACTTATTATAACACCGATGCTGAAAATGATGGCTGCTTATTGTAACGGTTAACACATTGCGTCCGCTGGTTAGAAATTATGTGGGTGACAGTCAGCAGAGATAAACCGTGTCATTATGTAACTAATCAGCGACCCAGATCAACTCATGTCAGCCTGGCCAGTGGCCATCCATTTGTGGGTAGATGCAACAAGTACTAGCAAAAGCTGGCATGTAAGCAGTCACACCGTGCGATACACTTGACCATATCTGTGGTTTTGCAGTGTAAACTGGTGTCTGGTTGCAGTCTGTGGGCCTTATGGGTGTAGGATGGACTTTAGATTTACTTTTCGTTTATGCTGTAGATGACTGCCGGTGAGATAAAGTTTGCGCTGCAAGTGGAAGCAATACTGAACAAGATAACTCAGCCAGAGTACCGACAGCTGATGGTAGAAGCCATTATGATCCTGTGTCTCATAGTGGAGCATGACGGTGGCCGATGTCGCTGGAATGAGATGATCATCGTTGACAAACTTGTGCATCACGCCAACGACATCTTCATCAAAGAACAGGTCTGATCTCGGATGCTTCTGTCCTGCCGTCCTTTACACCTAATATTTCATCTAATGGTTTTTTGTTTGGTTCTATTTTGCCTGCACTTACAATTAGGGTTTGGGATAGGGTTAAGAGTTGGGGACAGGGTTTAGGGTTAGGGTTGGCATTAGGGTTATAGTTAGATTTAGGGATTAGGGTTAGGCTTATTGATTAGGTGAAATGGTTCTACTATGCTTGTGTTGAATTAGTCGTTGATTTATTTATTTGACATATAGACACTGCATACACTGCTGCACGGAGTAACATTGCATCTCTGCGATTTTGTCATTATATAGTTTGTTGCTTATACAGAATTGTTGCACGTATTTTTTGCATTGGATTACAAGCTAGTTCAAGTAATCCAGCATGCTGGATGATTTGGTTTGCCCCATAAAACCCACTGGCTTTTTCTCAGTATGTGCCTGAGTGTCTCAACCTTGTATGGCTGGTTTGTCGAAAGCGTGAGCTGGATGGAGATGTGACGCTGTGCTGTGCCGTTTTGACCGGTCGGCCACCGGTCCCACTCAAGTGTGGCGGTGCAGCAGGCATCTGTCAGAATCTCTATGATTCGGCGCCGAGCGGCCGATACGGCACGATGTCGTATCTATGTCGGTCGGTCGTGCAGTGTCTGAGTATGCCAACTGCACCCGACGGCAACCTCGACTGTACCATTCAGTGATCAGTCGGCAACGAATCTGTGATGGGCTTTATAACTGGGAACGGATTTTCAGGAATTTAGTACCTAAATCATTATTAGTATTCATTACTAAAAATCGTACTCACTTAAGCCTCACCTGGACCCTTACCTTTTTCCCCTACCGTAGTTATGTTCTATACGGCTGTAAGGTATTGATTTTGACTGTTTATCTAAAAATGTGTTAGCACCATGTTATGTAGTCATAGAATACTTAAGCCTCAAGAAAAAAACCTGTGCTTACGGTTACAGCCAGCAAAAAACTAGGGACGAGGTGGCAAAAATTTTTTCTGTTATTTATTTTTATATTGTAACATGTCGTGTGATATTACCCAGCAACTCTTACAACAAACCGGCACATTAAATAGTATTCATGAGAACTTAAGCAAAGTTGCTGCTACGTTTCGGATTAGATGCAAACAGTATTTTTTAGTAAAACTTTGAAAGCATACTAAAAATTGCACTGATATTTTTTATGGTTGAATAGAAATTTTAGGGACACAGGTTTTTCTAAGGATGGATGGCAATCGGAAACAAGTTTTTTCAGGCCTTAGCGTTCCCATTATTAAGAGCCTTTCATATATGATGGTTATGATGATGATATGATGATATTGATACGTTGTTCTTCATTTGTTTGTTTTTGATTATTGTCCTTCCTCGGCATCTTTCGTACACAATCATGTTGGGATGTTCTCTTCTGCATACTCTTCACCGGTATATGTGGGGTGGCACAGAAAAAAGTGGAACGTGCATGCTTATGTGGATATGCTCAATTGCAGTTTCTGTAATAGCTTTCGATCATTGCAGTTATGTGCAGTCATGTTTAACACATTTTCGTGTAGTTGCAGTAGGACTGTCGATATGTTACTTTAGCTTTCCGCATGTGCTGATTAGGGTTGTTAACGGTTAACCGGTTAATCGGTCTGAAGGCAGGATCAAGCCGGAAACTGCCAGTCCGGTTAACCGTGCAATAACACGGTACCTGCATATAGCGCACAAATTTTGGTACATCATTTTTAGCACCGCCGCAAATTTTCACGTAAACTTCTACACAAAAGGAGCAACAATGAACCTTTTATACATTTAAATGCAATAACAAACTATTTTTCAGTATCGTACACAAAACACCGCTGTTATATAAATGCATCTGCGGGCATGATCCAACGGCATGGCAAGTTATTTAGTAAGTAAGCAGTTTTTATGGTTAACTGGTTTTTTTGGTTATGGTTAACCGGTCAAAATGAATGAGCGGTCTTAACAACCCTGGTGCTGATGTATGCTTTGTATAAAGAATGAAAACGAAACATTCTACTTAATTCTGTGCCATCCTGTGCATCGACTGTACAGATTGTTATGTTGGCTTTCGCTAAACACCGGTTGTGTTTTTTAATAAGTTTTGTAAATTTATTGATAACGCAACCTTTGATTTGATTATCGTTGACGTTTTTGCCTTCTTTGGAACGACTGTCTTGCCAAAATGTCAACTATGATAGAATTAAAGGTCGTATTATCGACGAATTTACATAATTTATTAAGTTTCCGTTTAACCTTGTGAGTCTTTTCAAAGACTGGTTGTGTTTGTTATCCTAGCATATTGTTGTCTACTTTCGCTGCTGGCTTTCTACAGTTTTGGCACAGTTGGCTGTAGTGTAGGGTAGTGAAGACTAGAGATGACGAAGCTTCATAATCATGTTATAATTGTTTAATTATTTATCATATATAGTAAGGAGTATTCACACAGTTTGACTGTGTATGAGAAGGCTCACGTGCAGAAATAACAACGACTATATGATTATATTAATCATACTAATCATACCAATTGCAGCTAAAACCCCAGCAGCAACAGTAATGATAATAGTTGTGGTAAAAATAGTAATAGGAATTGTGTAAGTAAATTATCACATAGTAGAAATGTTGTAATTTGCTTTTGGAAATTTATGTGTTGCTTTAACAGAAAGGTGCATTTTCCTTTCTGCTGCTAGTTGAATCATGATAGTTAAGGGAAAATTTGACATTGATGTTGGCAAAGTACACGATCGATTAATTAATTTTTTCATTTTTGTTCATAGATGTGGCTCCAAAATAGTTGCAGTATGAGACTGATTGATCCAGTGAAATTACTAACACGACGTGTATGAATGATCATTTATTGTGTGATTGATTTTATCAGCAGTAGTCGTCCGTGAAGGGTAGAATTGGATGTTGTCGTGAGGTGTATTCATTAAGCTAGAACTAGTCAGTTATTTAATTGTCAACTAGATGTGATTCTGTGTGCATGATCATGTGCGTTCTTCATTTTGTCGTTCATACTGTTGGGTATTTTTTATATCTACATGTTTGGCAATATGGCTACTGTTTTTCTTGTTGAATTAATCTTTGAGTGGCGTATGCAGGGGAGGGTGTGGAATTCAAAAGGATAAAAATTTTCTGCAGAAAATTGTGGCCAAATGCTACATTTTTTCCATATTACTTTTTCTCTTATTTGTGTTTTTAATGAATACCAGATTACAGGTCTATGGATTACAAGGTAGAGTGAAACATGTTTGGTTGCTAAGCTTTTTCCAAACCATTGAGTGCGGGTGAAATTGTGAAATCTTGCATATGTCACTACTGTCACACTGTAATCTCGCCTTTTTATTGTATTTACAGAAAGGGTATCAAGTAGCAAACATGTAATCCAGTTTTGTCTGTTCAGAAGTTGACTATTTGGGGCTGTTCTATTTTCCAATATCTCAATTGGCAGGGTAAGCCTAGTAAAAGATGTCGATGTATCGCTGACATATTATTCGGCCATTTGCCCTTTAGATCTGCACGATTTTAGGCATAATCATATAGGCATAATTATAGTCCGGACCTTTAAACCAAAAATTGATACACCATTTTCTCATGTCTGGTGGAATGTTTGCACCAGTTGGTTTTTCTAATTTTTTTGGTGTTTTCAAGCATAGCATGCTCAGGAGTGATGGTCATACGTGTGGTGTCATGCCTTGAATTGCTGAATATGGCATTTATTTTGCACACAATGTGATGTGTACAAAAAGTTTTGTTCTCCCGCTCCTGAAATTTCCTGAAAATTTGATTGTGGTTCTGTGCAATTGTTCGTCTTGCCTTAGCCTGAGTTCAGACGGATTCCTGTAAGACATGACTTAACACTTGACTTGTGCTATGCCATGAACTGTTGTGCGCACGTCTCTGCTGTGATGTGTTAATACTCTGCCTCAATGTTTACCAATACTGCTGACTGAACTTTCATTATCAGCTGACAAGTTGATTTGACAAGGGAGAGATTATTTGCGTAATGCTTGTGATTGATCCTATATGTGTCTAATGTCGTATCCAGTTTTGCATTTGCACACATCAAAAAAACTTGGTGGTCTGTTCATTGCTGTATTTTTGTTGTTGGGCTTTAAGTCATGTTTCAGAATAAACCGTGATGTTGTTTTGAACATTCTCATTCTGTGCTAGATTAGAGCTGCTTGAAATTGTCTTAGAATTTGTGCCATAAGCTACCGTAAATTTCTATCAGGCCATTTTGCGACAAGTCTGCTTCTGTTTTGGCCAGTTTTATCGCCATATTGTATTTTGATTAAGAAGGTCCAAAGACTGCAACGAAGCAAGCAGACTGACTGTGTAGCTAGTTGTAGCTCAATGGATGCGTCCCAAATTTTGATATAATTATTATGTTTAACAAGAAGCCCATCTGTTGCTAGGATAGCTGACCGTACTGGTTGTCAGTGACCTTCAAGGTCATCCAAGGTCGATGATTTTCATTGAATCTGAAAGGGTGTATGCCACTTCCTATTAGTGATCAATAGTAACTTTGGCCGTATCTCAGTGAGGGATACGGCCAGTTTTCCATTAACAAATGCACATTTTCCTACCCCCTCCATTTATAATGCAGAATTTGAACTTGCACTAGATTGATGAAATTTTGCATGCCTAGGTTTAAGACACGGCTTATTATTCATATAAAAATGTTCCTTTATGACTTACCGTATAGCCACAATACATCCGTTACAGACGACGGACGATGGCGGATGAACGGACGGACGGACAGACAGCTCGTACCATTAAACTCGACCATTATTAAAGTACGGTCGGCTAAAAATTCTACAAGACAGTAGGCGATGTCTGTCTATCACATAATGACATTGTTTTCTACAGGGTGGTCCATAGATAACGTGGCACTTTACTTTTGTCCATATCTTCGCCGGTTATTGACCGATTTTCACATTTCACAAGGTATTGTTAAGACGCTATTATACAGTGTGGTGGAATGTGTAAGTCTTTAATAACCACGTTATTGCAAATTGTTTGCAGAGTGTGCGGTGAAACAATTTTGAAAATCTGTCAATAATTGTCAAAGATATGGGCAAAAGTAAAGTGCCATGTTTTTTGGACCACGCTGAATGTCGAGTCCCAAGCTCACAGCGCATCGCAGGCAGCTTAGCTAGATTTGACGGGTCTTACTTGTAAGGGATTGAAAAGGAAGGGAAGGGAAGAGAAAATGAAAAAAATGAGAGAGGGGACATCAATAGTCAGCAGCAGCAGCAGCCCTAAGTTTAAGTTAGCGTTTATTTGTGTGCTGACTTGAGTACTAGTGTCGCCGACTCGAGCCGCGCCGCCCCCGGAAAATGTTGGCGCCGCCGTCAGCCGAATTTTCGACGGCGCGCCGACTCAAGCCGGCTCGTCAGCCGGATTATACTGCAGCCAGCCAGAAACGGTTCGGCGGCGCGGCTGAGGGGTCTAGTTTGGGGGCCCCGCCGTCGCTCGGAAATATAAAGTACAATACAATACAATACAATGAAAAATTTGCACTCAAAAACTGACAAACACACTGTCAGTTTAATCTAGCACATAAACTAAAAAGAACTGAATTGT
>Ga0056128_1012238_pt1 | contig 10498 bp, 4 predicted proteins | sample WorMetLIZISLAND2_FD_71113 | JGI IMG/M metagenome (GOLD analysis project Ga0056128, IMG submission 71113) | Marine gutless worms symbiont microbial communities from Max Planck institute for Marine Microbiology, Germany - Olavius geniculatus... ... | reverse complement strand
TGTCAGTTTGTCTCAGATGTGTTGGAAGTTTGTTCCACAGCCTCGGACCTGCAGCAGCAAAGCATCTGTCTCCATAGCTGCTGTAGGTCCATCTGATGACACATGTCCTTGAGTTGGCAGAACGCAGCTGACGACGACCTTCGCCAGAGACCAGCTGACAGTCGGCGACCAGGTAAGCTCGAGCCATGCCAGATGGTGACAAATAGACCAGAGTGGCCATCTTGAAAACCATTCGACGCCGAACCGGAAGCAAGTGCAGCTCCTGTAGCACCGGCTTTATATGGTCACAGCGTCCAGCGCCGGAAACCAACCGCACAGCTGCATTCTGTACAGACTGCAGCCTGCTCATCAGACCGTCCGTGATGCCGTAGAAAAGTGAGTTGCAGTAGTCCAGGCGACATGAAATAAATGCCTGGACCAGCGTCTGTGCAGTGTGCATGGTGCGTGGTAGGCGTCGACGAGCGTATGACGTGGACGTCTGGTAGCATCGGTCGAAGGACTGGCGTTGACACAGCCACCTGGCAGCAGCAGCAGCAGCAACTGCGTCATCACAGCACTGGACATCCACGTCACATGCTTACAGGTCACTCACCAGCCAGTGTGCTGAAACATTTTACTAATTGTTGTCGTTCTAGTGGCACACTGAGTGTGTTCGAGGTTATTACAGTAATGCACTGTATAAATTACATACATAATTACTTACTTACTTACTTGTTTTATTGTGACTTTGACACTCTGCTGGCGTTTGATTTATTATGCTGCTGTCTCAATAGACAGCATTTTGGGTCTTGCCCGCCCGTCTGTCCGTTCGTTTGTCTGTCCTTTACGGGCTACAACCTTGAAAACGAAAAAGGCATGGAAAAGACAATATTGTATGAACGTGCCCTTTAGTAGCAGTAACCAGTATGCCAATTTTCACTCCGAAACACTAAAGATCAAGCTTAGTGGACGCCGAAAACCTTAAGAAATTGATGCATATCACATGCAAACACAGCTGGTCGGGGCATTGCAAAAGTGGACTTTCAGTTGAAATTCGAAATAAGTATGTATTGCATTAGTATAGCTAGGCAGATGGCCGCATCTTATATCGGCAGTGGGCACTGGGCAGACATATTTGCTTATTATTTTTACTTTTAATTGTCTTACGGTAGGAGAAACAATGTGTGGACTGTGGAGAGAGGCATATCAAGTATGATGTGACAGGATGTGGATGATAACATTTCAAGAAGTCATGGACACAGCGGTAGTTTATAGTATATGAATATGTTTAGTAATAGATTTGTGCAATGGCACACTGTTAAGCAACTCCTTACTTGCCCACTTTACATCTTTTTAGCAAATAGTTGTGCTGTTATTTTAGAGCTGTTAAATGCATTTATACTGCACAATCACATTTTGCAGATGGTGCTGTTGAAAATGGAATAGTTCGCCCTCAGACTTATCACACAATGTCTTCATTACAGGTATGTTTACACTGGAAATTATAACTTGGATTAATGTTAAAAAGCAGCCATTCCTACGTTTCGTTTCATCAGCTTCTGTGTCTTATTATATTCTTATTCTTAGTAATGAGATGAATCAGTTCTACGCTGAGAACTAATGAGAAATACAACATATACCTATAAAACTGTCTAAGCTCAAAAGACATGAGAAGAACTTTTGGTAGTGGATTTCTTGGCTAGAAGAAGTTGAGCACACAAGCTGAATTAAGAAAGCTTGCAATAAACTATTTTAGAGCTTATAATAACATACCGGCGGTAATTAGCAAAATGGTATCACTGCTTTTCTGTCTTCTTAGTCTTGGTATGGCAGGCTTATGACAGTTTTTTTGCAGGTTGCTTCTGTCATCTGCTTCTGTCTTTATGAGTTTGTAGTCACATCGTTTTTACTTTTGGTGTCGCTTTAAAATACTCGATGAACGTATGTAGGTAGACGTTGTACAGCTGCACTACAGCAGTGCTATTGGAAGGCATACATGCTACATTGTCATGCATGTAATAATCTGTGGTGTCGTACTGTTTGTATTTGTGTTTAGTCACTACCACCACATCATAACCTGTCTGTCCACGTGCCGCCGGGTCTTGGAGCTGGAGATATGCTAGTCGGTAAAGATAGTCCTGGAAGTGGTAGCCATGGCAGTACAGCAGGCAGTGGGTCTGGCCCATATCAGGTATAGACAACGTTGATACATAAGTATACGTGTTTGATGTGTGCATTGCTGAGCTATGTCAGAATTTCACAGCGATGCAGTTTCTTTGCTTCTAATGATTATAATTAATTTATGCTGTCTTATATACACACCATTGTATACGGTCTGGAACAGTTTGCCGGAGTCAGTCAGGTCATCGCCGTCATTGCAAGTTTTCCGCAGCAGACTGAAAACCGAACTTTTTGCCCGGTCTTATAGACATAACTAAGAACGTCTCATTGCGCTGACTACTATTACGTGACTACACTGTTTAAGCTTATTGTTACGTGTCCTTGTAGTCTTAGGACTTAACGCCATGCTAAAGTTTATTCGTCCTTCATCATCATCGTCATCATCATTGAATATACGCGATGTTTCATAAAAAGGGACCCCTTATTGTTTTTCTCATAATTCACTTAAATGATGATCAATTTACACAAAATTTTTACCAGCTGTAGCTGAAGAAATACTAATTCAAAATATTGCAACAAACTATGGCAGTTGATTAAATATTTTTTGCTAGTCGTGACGTAATGCTGACATCATAATGTGTCACAGGTACAAGCTTGATAGTCTCAGCTGGTGCTGTCTATCGCTACCCTGCTCCAATAGTGAAAAATTTGGTTCGCTGATGACAAATTTTTGAAGTTTTACAGTTGCAGCCACAAAAACGTGCAAAGCGATCGCATTTACGTGTCTGTGGGGATAGTTGGAATTTCACATGTTCGAGCAAGACAGTGCACTAGCACACCGAGCTTGCAAAATGGTTGCGTTTTTGGATCGCAAGATGCTTGATTTCATGTCCCCATGTTGCTTAGTGACATGATAAGTATTTTTCATTAGCGAATCAGATTAAGTTTACTATCGAAGCTCGGTAGCAACTGACAGCACCAGTTGAGACTATCAAGCTTGAACCCGTGACATATTATGACGTCAGCATTACGTCACGACTAACAAAAAATATTTAATCAACTGCCATATTTTGTTGCAATATTTTGAATTAGTATTTCTTCAGCTACAGCTGGTAAAAATTTTGTATAAACTAATCATCATTTGAGTGAATTATGAGAAAACAAAAGGGGGTCCTTTTTTATGAAAGACCGTGTATTTTGTTTTAGCCAAACAATAGTACCGTAATAATAATATGTGCATCATTTCTTGCCATCTGCATCATTTTTTGCTAGGCGTTTTACCGGCGCTGGCCAGATTTGTAAATGTGCTGAGTGTGCTGTAGCTTGCAGTCTTTAAGCTTGCAGTCTTTATACAGTTTCTTTCTGAATTTATAAGCAGTACTATCGATTGGTTGTCTGAAATGAGACTGACACTGATGTTATACCTGTGGTAAACAGACGGCGTGTCATGCGTGCAATGGCGGCCTGCAGCAGCAGCACAGACTGTCAGGTCAGAGCTGTGAGTCCGGCGTGTCGTCATCATCGCGTCAGAGCTACCACAGCGGCACTTCCACTGGCTCGTCGAGTAGTCAGGGCAGTCTCGACAGGCTGGAGGAGAGCGGATACTCCAGCACTGTCAACGTACATGATCTGATGCGACAAGGACGATCTGTAAGACTCTGCTTGTCCACTTGGTCGTCGTCTTAGCCATCGCAATTCTGTCTGTCTGTCTATTCGTCCGTCCGTCTGTCCGTCTCATGGGTGGATCAGTCAAAAACGGTGCAACATAGAATCACCAAATCTTCACCATCGGCTGCCTAGAAGACTCTAGTTTCAGGATCCTTATAGCTTTTTCATAAATTCGAAGGGGGTCACCTCGAACAAAGGTGCTAAATGAGAGGAGGGTAGGGAAAATTTGCGATTTCTAGCTGATACGGTGTTGGCAGATCGAGACAGGTCACGACTTCTGGTGAATACAAGTACACGAAATTTGAGCTAATGCTCACGAGACGCGCGAAAGCCTATAGTAGTTCCGGTTTAGTAGTTTAGCTGAAAATTGGGGTGTTCACGCTAAGTTAATATACAAATACCAAATTCTTTATCTGGATCGCATAACGATAGTAGCGTGTCGTCACCTTGTGAATGATATAGACTTGTGTCGCAGCTCTAAATCGCCAAAAAATCCATAAAACCCCCTTTTTGGCGTTCAGGGTCATTCAAGGTCATTGAATTCGGCGCCAATCGAAAGCCAGTCTACGACTTCCTATTAGTGATTAATAGTAACCTAGGCCCTATCTCGCACCCTTACTGAGATGCAGCGACTTATTGGCCAAAAATCGTAAATTTTGCCCACCCCCTCTCATTTAGCGCCCTCGTTCGGGGTGACCCCTTTTGAATTTATGCGAAAGCTTTACGGTTCCTAAAACTAGAGTCTTCCGGGCAGCCGACAGTGAAAATTTGGTAATTCTAGCTTGCACTGTTTTTGACTGATCCACCCGTGTGACGGACAGACGGACAGACAGACAGACAGACAGAATTGTGATGGCTAAGACGCTTTTGCGCGTAAAAACACTCTAGATAATTAGCCGTGGTCGTCTGGCGCCCTCTGGCGACTGATTTTGTTTTACTGGGCTTTCAAACATGCACCGCTGTTGCGCATTACTTTTTGCGGTAGCAGGGCTTTACTTGTATTGACTGCTGGCTTTATCATTTTTAGGCGGAATTGCTGCCACTGCAAGTGATTCTGACTATAGCTACACATTTCTCCATAGCGTGGTCTGTCTGCTTGTCACAATTGTGCACCCTGTTCAAATCTTTCAGTTGATTTAAATGCCATTTGGTAGGTACATCTGTGGGCTCCAGTGACTTATTTTGTCAGATAAGGCGTCCCTGGAAGAGAACATTTTTAGGTCCAAACTTTTAATGAAAACATGCAGTTGCTCATTTATGATTCACCAGGTGGCAGCGTCGATCAGTGATTTAGCTTATTATCAAACTAGTTTGGTGACGTTGTTATTGTTGTTGAGACGTGGGTCTGTGGTTGGACTGCGTAGGACGAGGAGGTGCTTCACATGTGGTTGTCCAGTCTTCGTCTGGATGACTTCTGTTCGATGTTCGTCATCGCTGGCTATGATATGCCGACCATATCACGCATGACGCCTGAGGTTGGACTTCAAACTTGTCTTTCGTCATCAACATAGTAATGCCGTTGCCCATAATACCGATTGATAATTTTGTCAGTGTTTGATCGTTAGTGACATATTTTGTTTTTAAAATGAAGAAGAAAGTGTGTAGTGTGGTCAGTTTTTTGGTCACAGGTTTAATTGAACATTTTATGTGAATACTGTAGTAAAGTGGAGTGGCCTTTTTATTGCTGACACGTTGTTTGTGAGACAATAATGTCGTATGACCTCTTATAATCTATATGCCACTGAAATAAATTTGGGGGAGGGGGAATGGCTTGCGTGAAGTGATGTAGCGAGAGTACTAGTAGTAGTAGCAGTCCTAATTATAGGTTAAACTGTGGCTTGCTTTGACTGGCATTTATTTTGAATGCGTGCAAATTTGCAGTAAATGTCAGTAATTCAGTACTCTTGATAGAAGGTTCATTTTCACAATCATTGGCGTAGATGTGCGTACACATGTGCAGGATCTTACAGCGATTGGTGTTACAAAGCCGTCAGCTCGGAAGAAGTTAAAATCGGAGATTGGGAAGCTGACGATTCACGACGGCATTCCTGATTTCAAGCCGGTAACTGCCTTATTCTAGTGCATAGGCCTATTGTGATAGTTTGCTTGCAACTGAACGTTGTTTTCACACTAACCAGACTGATGTTGCAATTATTGTATCTTGCATTTTAGAATCTTTTCATTCAGTTGTAACTAGTTGCAACTAGTGACTTTATAGTAGCAGTTTGCGAATATTAATGGTGAGTCACATGAATTTTAAAGGCACATGGTGAGCCGCATAAAAAGTGTAACATGCATACTTAGTTAGATTGAGCAGTCAGACGGTTTCGGAAATGATCAGTCTTAGTCATTTCAGTGAACACTTGAGAAGCAGTTTTGAACATGTCCACCTTTTGCTGTCCGATCGCTTGATCTACATACGTAAAGCACACATTTTCTGCTTGTTATGCATCACTCTGTGCTAACTAATTGCAGAGTTCTGTTGCCGAATGGTTGAGTTTGCTGCGTCTGGCTGAATACACGAGTTCGCTGGAGCGTCAAGGTTATGCCGACATCGACAGCGTCACAGACATCACGTGGGAAGACTTGGAGGACATTGGCATCACTAAGCTCGGTATTATATTGATTTTAGTCAGTTAAGTAAAATTTGTACCTGTAATGACTGTAGTCGCATACGATCTTGGAGTTAATGGTTAAAAGGTTAAAGGTGGTGATATAGCTCTTAATGGGAAGCCCATCTCAGAGCTACGGAGCATCACCTGCCGTATGGGATCACACATTGTTGCCTGCCACCCGACACTGGTGAACACGCCCCGCCTTAACTCTAGCCAGATAGGCTGGCACTCGATTTACCTACCCTAGAGGGATGGAAGGTTGAGTTGACCTAGGCGGCTGGTTACATACTGAGATGGTTTACCTGCCCGCAGGCAGTCACCCGTCCAAGTACTAACTCAGCCCGGCGTGGAGTAACTCCGTTGATCGGATGAAACATGTTACCGCTACTCCAATCCTCCAACCCAGTTGGAGTGTCCAACGTTTGACTATTATGTTTGTGCGTTTGGGATTTCAGTTACTTAGACAAATATATTCCTTATTTTTACTTTCATCTCTTGGATTGCTGAGCATGTAGTCCCAAGCCGTGCTATCTCGCACTCGCTGTCTGCTATGTTAGATGCATTTTGGGACAGGGGTCAGTTTGTCCAATGTTGTGATCTAAAAGTCACAGTTTAAAGTCATGAAAATGCAGCTCTTTTGGACCTCGTTAACATTGTGGCTAAGATGCTTTGTAACTCTGCGATAGATTTCTACTTTTCTAGCTATACTCACTTTTTTAACCCTTTATGTCTTGTCAATTCAGGTCATCAGAAGAAGATAATGCTGGCGATTGATCGTTTGAAGCGCATCAACGGCAGCCTGCGCCGTTTGTCTGGCAACAAGCAGTCAAACGTTCCGACTGAGTCGCCGTACCCGCGTTACATGCAACGCCACCAGCCATCGCATGACAACAACTGCGTCTCGTCTCCACTGCCGCCAAAGTCGTCGTCATCCGTCGTCCAGCCGGTCTCACCCACCCAGCACTACAACGGACTAGGACCACCCACAGCAGCGCAAGTGTCAGTCTATGATAATGTAACTCCGCGATCTACCGGCAGCGGTGCTGGTGGGCTGAGTACTTTTATGACGTCACCACCACCTCCCACCACGCCCGGCCTGCTCTATCAGCGGCAGTTAGATCCCGTCGCTGAACTACCCGTGGTCGATCACGACGAAATGTCTACTTATCCATCTATTGTGGGACATCAGGCCGTGATTGTTGGTACCCGTGGTCCGGAGTCAGACGGCGACGTTACCCCAACCAATGAACGCCGGTTCCCGCCGTCTCGACCCGTAGACGAATTCAGCCAGGGCGCTAACGTCGTGACTCGACCAGCGGCCTATGTCGTGCCGTCGCCCAAGCCCGTTGCGATGGTGACAGCCAAGGCAGATCTGACGGTCGATCCCTGGCAGTCTGCCAGATCGAACAGCGTATCCGGATCTGCGCAGAAAAGTTCCGGGACGAACTTTTCGTACGGGACGTTGCCTAGGAAGTTTTCCCAGAAGCGGCAGTTGGCTGTGTCGAACGGCGACGGCGAAGAGTCGTACAACCTGGTGGGCTGCGGCGATTCAACGTACGAGAGTAAGTCGCCGACGTCTCATCTGTCGTTGGAGCGGCCGAAGGAACGCCTGCAGATCGACGCGAATAGCAACTGCCACGTCGTTAAAAAGGAGCCGCCGGTTCCGCCGAAGCGAACGCACTCGTTCAAGACTGACTTGCGAATGCCGATCGCTGCACACATGCGTGGTATGTCTAACAATGTTCCACGCGCAACTTCAAACGGCGAATCGTTCAAACCGGCGACAGCTGGCAGCACAGACTTGTTCGGCGGTGCTGAGAACATTCTGAGCGAAGTGATCGAGCGGTTAGAGCGTAGCACCACGACAACCACGAGTGGCAGCGGCTCGTCGACGGTTCGTCGGAACACCGGACCTCGTCTGGGTGACTGGCAGGATGGTCGGTTGTCGAACGACAGCGGTAGCGGCAGTGAGGACTCGGACTCGGGACTCGACAGTCGACGTTCTGACTCCAACACGAGCCTGGACTGCAGCGGCGGCTCCAGCACGCTGGGCTCGACTGACATGAACACTCTGCCGTTTGCTAACGAGAACGTCGGAACAATCAAGCAGCGCGGCAGTTCGTCGTCTAAACCGTCGGTCGTCACGACGTCAGACAGTGGAGCCGTTCAGCTTGATTCATCAGTCTTCACACCGACGCCTAACAGCTCTTCCGCTTCAGTCACTGCTAACGTGTCGTAAGTTTCAACGTTTTGATGTATTTTATTTCCATTCGTTCATGTGGCTGTGTTTTACGGTAGCTAGGCTGCTATTATATTACTCAGGCGACCATGGTGCGATGCCAACCAGACTCTGTGTATAAGTTGGTTATGGTAGCTGACCGGTATTGCTTCAACTTCCGGGGAAAAATTGGTCATCTCTGAGACCTCATTAAAAGGTGCCTTGCATGTGTGAGCTATTTAAGGATTATACCAGTTATACGTGGATATGTGATCGCAGCGTAAGCTGCATATAATGGCATTTTCAACTGGCATATATGTAGAAATAATGAATTTATGCCAAGATTCACATATTTTGCATATTTCCACGTATGTTGTCACATTTTAAAATAATGGTGTGCATTTTTTGCACCATCAAAGTCCTTTAGATAGCTTTTGCATTTTGGTTTATGATTTGTGCCACATGTGCTGCGTATTTTTGCACGTCTGTTGCACTTGCATCCATGTTATTTTGGAAAAAAAAACTTTTCACTGTAAACAGCCGTCACTACGAGTTATCTCTGCTGTCTCGTTCGTGGCGTGTTGCAGAAACGTTGAGTCGGAGGCGCTGTTCAGTGACATTGACGGTATGCTGCTCGGTCTGACCGCAGAGCTCGATGAGATGCTGAAGCTGCAGGCTTGAATCAATCTGGTCCACGTGATTCAGCCGCTAGTCAGTTGGTGAAGCTTTGTTTCACCTAAGTGAGTGCCAAGTGCTCATGAAATGTTTCTAAGCTAGTGCCTAGTGCCTGCAGTACACGGTCTGTCTACGTTCAGCGAATGTTAGCGGAATATGCAATCAGTTCTTGGACAGTCGCATGTTCACACGTCGATGTCGTTGTGCATTATTTCAACCAAGTCGAGTTTCTGCTGATAATTTGTACATAGATTCTAGTTTAAATTGTATTTCGCGTGCCTTCACTGTCTGCTGATATGAATGATCCTATATGTTATAGTAACGTGAGTTAAGTGGCCATTCGTTAGTAGCGAATGATTATCATTTATTTCTTTCCATCTGGAGTATACGTTACAGTCACGGTACTGGGTAATTGTCTTTATAAACAGCACATTGCTGAGTTTTCAGTGTTCTGATGCCGATCGTTTGCCGAAATAAAAATGTAACAAAAATTCCTGCTCCGTTGGTTGATAATAGTGAGTTTTGGGGAGGCTGGCCTAACGTGGAGTAACTCCAAAATAGATAGCCAGTTAAAAGTGGCTCATATTAGTGACAACGTTTGCTAATAACGTTTATTCACAGCATATTTGTGGATAAATCTGAAACTACGTGGTGATATTGTTTGTGCCTCTGCCATCACTATAGCACGGTGCTGGAGGTATGGTCTTTCGTGTCATCTGACTGTTTGCACATCTACGGCTGTTGTTTCTGCGATATCTCCGGTCTCTGCTGATAGATTTTCACCAAATTTTTGTTGCTAGTGCGCTGAATTGGTTATTTTCTGTTTTGGGTCAAAAGATTCAAGGTCAAGATGACCAAATGCATGACCAACTAGAAATACGTTCTGTGGAACGAGGTATCTGTCCCATTGCCACGCTATATAGCCTAGCAGCTGCGTTAACGGGGGTAGGTGCAAACAGTGCACAATTATCTTTTACGGGGACCGAGTTATACTGCTTTGAAGTCCCCATACGCCGTAGTGCAAATTTTTAAAAATTGGGGTAAAATAGGGGAAGGAGTTATCAGATTTTTATCCCAAACAAACTCGATCTTACTTTTCGGGCCCCGAATCATCATCATCATCATCATCATCATCGACAACCGTGGGCTCAATGCCCGTTGGTGTCTGACGCCATTCTTACTATCGCTGCCCACCGCTGCCTATCTAGGGCAGCGTGGCTTA
>Ga0056128_1012227_pt1 | contig 10511 bp, 10 predicted proteins | sample WorMetLIZISLAND2_FD_71113 | JGI IMG/M metagenome (GOLD analysis project Ga0056128, IMG submission 71113) | Marine gutless worms symbiont microbial communities from Max Planck institute for Marine Microbiology, Germany - Olavius geniculatus... ... | reverse complement strand
TGGAAGCGCAGCACCCCCTAGGGGCTGAAATATGGTCTTCCGAAAAATGCGACTTAGGGTAGGTCAAAATGAGCGCTTATAACTTTGTTCGTAGTGGACGGAATTTCACAATTTTTTTTTTGTTCAACGCCCAAAGGATCCTACTCGTCAACGTTGTTTAGATTCCGTCGCTATCTTCATCGGTTTTAGAGAAATTCGCGGTCAAACTCGAAAGATGTCGTAAAACGTACTAAATTTTGGACGTTTTTTTTTGAAATTACACATACCTAGCAAACTATCCATTTTCTGTCTTATTTACCTGCTTTGTCTACTTGCTACAGGAGCTGCATAACAGCATAAACCCAATTCCAAATGGTAATACACCACTGAGCTTAGTGAAATATACAGAATGGTGCAGAAAAAGTGTAAAATACATCACATTTGCTCAATCATGGTTTGCAAATGATTAGCCTCAATCAGTTAAGTACAGTCATGTTGGACACTGTTAAATAACTAATGAAATTTTTCACTGTTAAATTTTTGATGAGAGTTAGATCACTAAGAAAGTCTTATAAAAAGGATATAATAACAAGTATCTTATAAATGATAATCACTTTCTCCAAAACATAAGCATTTTAGTCTATCTGCAATGTTGGATAAAAAAAACACTAACTAATAATATACTGCGACAGCCCCCGCGCTGGTGGTACTACGGTGTATAGAGGCGCGTCCTCCGGCTGAGGTGACTCTGAAGGGTTGCGCCGAATAATACAGAATAAGGCACCGTGGACCAACAGTACCCAGTAGCTACTTCTATGAAGTAGCATAAGAAGGTTGACCCCTCAGACAGCTTAAAGTGCTGATTTGAGATCATGCCTTAATCTTACAGATACCCATGGCTGATTGCTTGGTTGGTGCCCGCCTGGTCTGTGGTCTAGTCGTGTGCACTGAGTGGCCTTGCTGTTCCTGTCGTGTCTCGGAGTTGGGTGGAGCATTGGAGAGGCTATTGCGGGGATGATGGGTCAGACTGGAAATCCACTAGATACCGAACGCACTGTAGTTCAGGACTACGGTGTTCCTGTCTGGCTTGGAAACCCTGCATGGGCTCTCCTTTGCTCCGTTTGGCTCTGGGGCGTGGCAGGGGTAGTTTGGCTGCGCTGCTCATACGGCCTGTCTGCTGAACAGGTTGGGTCGCCTGCCAGGTGATTAACTGAGGGGACCGTAAATCTTTTGGTGAGCCCCACAGTACTTGCTTGGTCAGGGCGATGTGAACTGACTGGCAGTGTAGTCAAGTGAGCGGGGGTAGTTGCGCTTTTTGCTATTCCTCCCATGACTTATAGCAGCTGGGCTTAACAGGATCTAACAGACACCCATGGGACATTGCTTGGTTGGTGCTCGCCTGATCTGTGGACTGGTCATGTGCACTGGGTGGCCTCGCTGTTCCTGTCGTGTCTCGAAGTTGGGTGGAGCATCGAAGAGGATATTGCGGAAATGGTGGGTCAGACTGGGACTCTGATAGATATCGAACGCAGTAGGTTTGGACTATGGTTTTCCTGTCTGGCTTGGAAACCCTGCGATGGCTGTCATTTGCCCCGTTTGGCTCAGGGGCATGGCGGGGGTGGGTGGCTGCACTGCTCATGTGGCTGGTGTGCTGTTGGGTTGGGCCGCTTGCCAGGTGGTTTCCTGTGGGGGATGTGAAATTCTTTGGTGAACCCCATAGTATAGAGAGTAGTTTTGTGGGTGGGGGTAGTTGTGCTCTTTGCTATTCCTGCCATGACTTTCAGTACCCAGTATAATTGCTGGGAACTTTCTGGGGATGGCTGATGGGCCCAGATGGCAGTCTAAGCCTATGGGGTGGCACTGGCTGCCCTGCCCCGCACTGGAACATGGAACATACTGCAGAACAACTGTTATGCACTTGCTAAATTAAACATGCATTTTCTTGTACAATAACCACTGTAAGCTTCAATCGACATCATTGATTAATTAGACATTAATGTTTGAAAAGCTAAACTACCAAAAAATTTCTCATTGCCAACTCGACTACAAAGCTGATGTCATACGACCAATAAGATTGGTCACTCTGCGCATGACATGCAAAATTGGGCAATTTTATTGTCCAAAATGAACGCATCCTATTCCGAGTGATAAAACTGGCCATGGGACATAGTTCACCAATTTTGTTGGTGGACATTATATGTCGACCATTTGAACCAAACAATGGCCAAAATAGTTGGTAAAAGGTAAAGGTCGTCAATTTGTATAGCGCATCGTCGTGAAACGCGCCTCTAATGCGCTTTCGTCACTAACTAGAGCCGCCTGCCGCACGGCCACCATGTGCAGCCTGCAGACACAGGCTGGCGCAGCGGCCGGCTAGGCAACCCCAGTCAGCTGTACCAAGGTCCCCACCTTAAGTAACCCATGTAAATGAGTTACTACTCAGTTTACCGTCCAACGGAGGGTAGAAGGCTGAGTTGACCTAGCTGGCAGGCTTCGCACCGAGATGGTTTACCTGCCCGCAGGCAGTCACCCATCGCAGTACTAACCGAGCCTGGCGTATAGTAACTTCGTTTCAGTCGAAACGCGTTACCAACTACGCCATGCCACCAACCTGGACATGCTCTTAACAACACTTACATAGTTTGCTATGCTAATGCGCTGTTCAGAATGAATCAGGGAATGCGGAACCTACATGCCAGCTGCGGCAAATTCAATCCCACTTAAAACACGAGACAGAAGAACATCAATTCTCTGTCACACTTCTGATGCCCCGATGTCATCAAATTGCACCTGTAGATCAGCATCTACATTAGCCAAACAGTTTATAAATGTATATTTCACCACAACAATCCACCAAACTGCACAGACTTTTGCACCATTATTTTCAAGAACTTAGCGGCAGAGACACCATTGGACACCCTCCCCGGACCTCTCTCCCTCGGCACGCATCTACCATCACACTTTTTCAGAGGTTCCTCCGAGACTACTGAAGGACGTATAAGAACACTGTCTCACCGTACAGACAGTGAGTAGTCGAGCTTGTTGCTTTCACTGGTCCGAACCAAGTAACTGCCCTCGCGACACATGCGCAGTAGCTGTTCTGCACTGCGACGACCGATAGAGCCATGGTACCAGCTGCATGCAACAGACCACAACGCACCATCCCGTACAAACGCACAGCAAACATCACACCCAATAGTCCACTGGATGTGGATCCCATGGGTGTGATCCACTGCCCTTTTGTCGTGCTGTCAAAGTGTTACATTTTTAACAGCGTTAACTTTAAACGTTTAAACTTTGAATGTATGAGTTAACACGTCAATTAACACATCATTATATTGCTGAAGGTGGATGTGAAATGCATTGACAGTGTGACTGAAATGACAACTGACAAACTTGTGGCTGTGTCACAGGACCGTGACAGTAGTGATGAAACGAACGAAACCATTTTTAACTACTTGAATATTATCCGATTGTCAAATAACCACAGTTTAACAAATTTACGTATGCGAGTTAATTTTTTTAATGCGCATTTGATTTTTTTAACGTGCAAATTCTTCTACGCACTAACGCGTTATTTCAAAACCTCTACGTTTTAGTAGACCTAGTCCAAATATGGAATCCAGTCTTAATTTAGATCTGGCCAGTACTGAACGTTTTGGAACCAGTGCATCACCACTGCCAGGGCAGTGTCAGCCATATACATGACATATGTGTCGTATTCTGAAGGGTTTTTGACATCCGGTAACGTTGATTTTTGACAAGTTTATGAGTACATCTGTTACTTCTGCCCTGGCAGATGTTCTCACCAACTTCAGGTGTTCCAGCTAGTTTTCTTTTCGAGCAAGAGATTGTACAGGACAGGTAGATAGACAACGAACAGATGTGCAGAACTCATGATACGCCCTACTAGGATGGCCACACAATAAATGTAACTATAGAAAACGTGAAATCAGCATGTAATCTTAATGTAGCACAAAATCAACATTGTATTTGCAGGAGAACAATTAAACAGTACTACAAACAATATAACAAGCAAAAATGTAGTACGTGTGCTTTTCGAGTGGAAGGTTGACATCACGTTCTGTGCTAAATGACAAAGTACCCTGACTGTGGCTTGGTTGCACACTTGCAGCACCAATCACTGCACACAAATGTAACATGTGAGGTATGATTAACAAGTATGATTATGGTTGGTGGCGTGGCGTAGTTGGTAACGCGTTTCGAACGAAACGAAGTTACTCTATGCCAGGCCCGGTTAGTACTTAGATGGGTGACTGTCTACAGTACGGAGCCAGCCAACTAGGTCGACTCAGCCTTCTACCCTCTGTGGGTACTGGCGGTGGTCAAGGCCATCGCTAGGGAAGAAACGGCGAGTTCTGCGCAACAGTAGGCCAGTACTGCAAGTATACTGATCCAGTCGGTTAATCCGGCCGACTTGGGCTGTATGCTGGCTTAATTGGGCTTCGCCCTCGCCGGCTCTAAGTGCCATCATGGGGATGAGCTCCCACGCAACGGGCCTAGTTCAGCTTTGCTGCCTAGTGCCTATGCGAAATCTTCTTCTTCTTCTACTTCTTCTTCTGATGATTAAATGACGTCGGCCTGCCATTCCAGAAGGCTGCCATGGTTCAGGCCGGTTCACACGAGCTGTTTTCACAGCCTGTGAACACAACCTGTAAACACTGGCGACTAAATTTTATCCCCCTCCCAAGTCCATGGACCACGCTGAGAAAAAGCATTGCATGACAACGCTTTTTCACCACAAGGCCTGTGTTCAAGGGTGCCCCGTTCATATGGCCTGTGGGCACAGCCTGTAAATACAGACCTGTGGGAAAAAATGCACACACCCACATTCACAGGCAGCGTCCACAGGCTACGAACATGGCTTGTGAACCAGCCTTTAGGGATATGGTTAAGAATAGGGCTAGGATTAAGGCTACGGCAAGTAACAGAGTTAGCTTAGCATTCGTCATCAAAAAGATATTTTTGGCGGCCCCTCAACATGGTGGCCGTTCGGAATGGTGGACTCAAAGCAATTAAACAACATGCACAGATGCATAAGTGATCCGTTAGCAGAATGTTGCATACCAATGATAACAAGAAGCAAGTTGGTCGCTAGCTACGGGGTCACGCACCATAAGAAATCAAAATAACTGAAAACTGTTTCATCATCGAACATAATTACTCGAGTCGATCAGCTGATTCCAATTATCCTGTGTGTTGGCCGCTAGATGGCATCACTATACAGCACCACTAGTGCAGTTATGCTGGGAGCCTATACTGCACGTCTTAGCATAGCAACTCATTGCGTGAGTTCATGTTTCGTCGAGAAGTAGGATTATGTTTTTTCTAATCGGCATCCGCTTAATCTGACATCCGCTAAGAACCGAATTCGATTAACTTACTTCTTCTCCACAGATCAAAAAGTGAACTAAAAATCCATTAGAAAGTTTCTAATTGCTAGGGATTAAGAAAATAACCTATTCTTTTGCATTGGAGCTGTCTGGTGTTAATCGGTAATGCTCGGATTAACTTTGGTGTTAGCTGCCGTTTCCGATTATCTTTCTTCTTATCTGGTAGATAATCCAAAATATTGGTTCTTAGAAGTAAGATAACACCAAAGTCTAACTTCAGTTCATGTTTCCGATTATCTTGGATTTATTCTAATAGAAAGTGTCGACCGAAGCGATAATCCTACTTCTCGACGAAACATGAACTCATGTATTGTCTTTAGCATGAGTTTATTTATAACAACAAACTTGGTTTCCTAAATGTAAGCCTTACATCTTGCAGTGGTGTGCAAACAGTAGGCATACTTAGCTAATTTTTTGCCATATAACATTCGAGATAACTGGCAGCTGATGAACAAGCCACCAGTGCCACCACTCAATACATACCGAGTCCTCCAATGCAAACCATTATCTTGCAAAAAGCTACGGAAATGGAGATCAGCATTATGGCCTGAGCAGAACTATATATTATTTTGCTATCATTATAAAACACCGCTACTATGCTAACACATTTAAATCCTGAACTGAAACACGGCACGCAGGGTAACATGTACGGCAACTTTGATTTATTCTACCACATAAACCTAGGTCTTTCTATATTCTAGTTAACAGCCCATATGGGACAAAAAACAGAGAGACATACAAGCAAGAAGAATATTGTGGCCTATTCAAATGGCCAGAGGCTACAGAATAAATCTGCTTCTTACCAGCCTGGCCTCCAAATTTCTTCTTCTGATCCCACGGTGCGTCATAGTCATCCAGCGGCCGCAAGTCGTTACCAGTAGTCCAGGTGGTACCACGCTGACTATTACTAATATGAGTTCCTGCTTGTCTCCGTACTAGTGGAGGTGGAGGAGCATTGATCTCGTTATCATCAGATATACGTTCACACAGAACTCCGTAGCTTGGACCGTCACCAATTCCCGGCTCAATCTCAATTCTGTAACGTTGCCGTTGCTTGTCTCCCTTATTCGGCTGAGCATAGACATCTGCTAATGGTGGCAGTGGTTGTCGACAGTTGCTGTCTGGTCTTCCGACAACATCCTTCTGAGAAGTCCGGTGCAGCCGTTCTGTGATGCTGTGTTTAACTGTGCTCAAATCCCATGGTTTGTCATAAAGACCGATGCTACTGCTATCAACACGCTGTCCAGCCAGCTGACCAGCTGCAGCTTGCTGGTGTTGCTCGGTTGTGTTAGCTTGAGTAGCAGTGGTGACGGCTTTGTTAACTGATGGTTCAGGAACAACAAAAAATCCTCCATACTCGGCCGATAGCTCAAAAGAACGTACAGGAACAGTACTGGCTCCGACCTCAGTCTTCTGTTCACCACTTGGCTCGACAACACCAGCGACCAAACTGCACCTACTCATCTCCCGCTCTACGGAAATCTCGGACGAGCTGGCATCCCTGCATCTTTCGGCTGTGACGATGACTTCGGATTCGGCTGATTTCTGTTCAATGCCATTACACAGACATTTCGACATGATTGGGTTCTCTTCGTATGGATCATCATATTTAGGTGGAGCAAAGTCTACCATATCTGGCGCAGCAGTCACAGTACCGACTGTATTAATCATCTCGGCTGCTTCAGACTGCTGTACATCTGCAACAAACAGAAAGTGGTTTTTAAACGACATCCACGACAAATAATTCTTTCAAGTAGAAAAAAAAAGCTGCACTAAACATTGCACATCTGCAAGTTACATGTAACTTATGTAATTTAATACCATGATTAGCTAGTTTTTGGCTCTGCAGAGTGAGCATCCAGAGCTCCCACTTACAAAGTACTCGTTATAGCCATTTCAGAGTTGTCAGTGATTAATTTCACACTCATACTTGTTTTTATAATTTATCTTTTATACCTAGTAATTGAGTTGTATTATTTCAGCCATTCATAATTACTGCACTTCAACGTGATTTGTGCTAACTATCATTACCAAGAAATTCTGTTCCCAAATTGTAACAGTTGAAGACATTTGATGACAATTATACCACTGAATGTTTGCTTGCTATTTAACCTTGCTGCCGATCCTTCATTTCATAAGGAACTGAGTAAACATCTTCAGACAATGGCAGAATGACATCCGACACGACTTCACAGAAAGTTTCTTGCACTGCGACGGCTGCTGTCTTCAAGTCAAATGGATCACTGTACTCTTCAAGCTGCAATGCAATTCAGCACCACATATCAATCCACGTTACATTCTACTACATGCCAAATTAGCACACAGTTAATCTGGATGTTAAATTGTTAATTTGGCATTGTCATTATAGTCAGTCAAACGTTTTTCATCTTGGTCTGCGCATATGAACGTAAAAAGCAAAATTTTAGATTAGCAATATGCCTGAATAATAGCACCCTCTTAGTATTCTGAAAACATCACATTTGTCACAATGACTAACACAGGATCTGCAATCAAAGATTATATATGATAGCCATAATCGACTAATTATTTTCTGTGAATTTTCACATAAACATCTTTTTACTTTTGGATATATACCGTGAAAATAGATGTACGGAAATGTATATATTGATGCTGAGAAATAAGCGAATAATCACACAATTAGGGCCTAATAATAGTCAACAATTAGGTACGATGAAAAATGTGCATGTTGAAGAAGCTTAACTTGTTTCTTTCACCACAGTTTCTGCCAGCCTTATGCAAGGTATCTGGAAGTTTCATGCTGATTCTGATGTTCAGAACGAAAGTTCCAGGGAACAAAAGTTCCCAGGAACAAAAGTTCTCGGGTACGAAAGTTCCTGTTACCATATGGACCGTGCATGCACACGGTAAATATAATCATTGAAATATAAAAACTAAAATAAAACACACAATATAAAAGCAAATATATGAAATTTTCATAGCTCAGATCTACAAATAACATCAGTAATTATAACAGAATACATACAGCAGGAGCGGGCGATATTTCATCGGCTGTGACAGATCTGCGCAAATCTTTCGTGCCTGTGTCCGAACTGGATCGCCTTTTGTCGCGAGTAACATCGGATTCTCGGTGCCCAGTCAATGATACTGCAGACCGCAGGGGTTTTCTACTGTTCGTATCAGCATCCGGCGGCTGTCTTCGAGCAGACAATCCTCGAGAAGGGACAGTAAGAAACGCTTCGTGCGAAACACGCTGACTCGCCGTAAGGTTAACGTTTCGGCTACTGCCGCTGTCGTCGCAGTCGACCGTTTGGGAACCGGTGTTTCTCTTTCCAGAACTTTTCAACGTTTCGCTTAATACGCGAACGCCGCGACTATCGGATGTGGGAGCCGGCAGTGTTTTTGCTCGGAAATCGAACGACTCGGATTTCTTGCTGCTTCCGTAACCTAGACCTAAATGCTTCAAAAGCTTTGACATCTTTGTTTAGCACACGGAAAATATAAACAAAAACTTTCGTGAGGCATTGACTTCAATTTTCTTAACTTATCACACATTTTATTAATTAAAATTTTCAGACTCCTACTTTTCCAGGCATTGAAGATTAAATACCAATGGCATCGTAAAAAATTAAGGCAAAACTGCAATTTTGCGACAAGCATCTGCATTTTTAAAAGGTAAGTGCTAACGTAGATCGGCGATCTCGCACTAGTGAGCAGAAAATTATTAACGGTAAATCGCCGATCATCTATTTACATTTATCTCGTTGTTAGTGTAAAAATGCAGCCACATTTATTCACTGGATGGTTAAGACTGTGGTTGGAACTAAAATGTTATTAATTACCAAGCATTAAATAAAATTTACTTTAAAACACTATAGTTCTAAGTCGGCTTTACAAAAAAACAGCTTTGGCTTAAGATGAACTTCATCTTGATACTTTACCGGCGAACGGTATCAGTCATTGTAAAAACGTAAAACGGAGTACAGGAGAATCAGTTATTCAGTGTTCGATATTCGTCCATATCGCCGATAATCGACAAATTTCGATTTGCTACTTTACGTCTGATGCACCTGAAAACGATAATTTAGACCAATGAAAAATGCCTAAAAATATAAAAATCTGTATTTTCGCAAAATTCCCGGAAATTGCTGCGAGAATTTAGAGAAGAATAAATTCCCGGGAATTCTGCTGCACTACCGGTTAGTCAAACGTCATTCTCGTAATTAAACGTTTAATTTCTGAGCAGCTCTACGAAAACCAGGTCAGCGCTAGAGGGCGCAATGACGTCAGCTCGGCCTTTTTAGACGGCGGCGTCAGGCGCTCTTGCTCAGTTGTGTCGTGGCTATAAAAGCAAGCGTAGGAGGAGGAAAATTCGGTTTCCGTATCGGAACCCAACGTCGTGTGCTGTCTGTATTTCAGACTTTCGCTCAAGAACATGGCCAGTACCAAAGCAGTGGTAAATGGCGAAACTTATTCTTGCCGAATTCGGCGATTTGCGCAGTAGGCTGACTAGCCGAATACATTTATGGGGTGCCATAGCATTACAGACGTGCCACGGTTAGGGGAAATGCGCGAGACTGATTTCCTTCATCCCCTCTATCTTTTCTGCTCATCGCACCCTAGCCTTTCATTCCTGTTTCTTACCCCGTTCGTCTTTCTTTTTTCGCGTTAGTTCAGTCATCGTCTTTATAACAAGCAGCTGAAGTTCAGAGGCGTTTAGTTTGTCTTTGCAGCAGGCAATCTGGGTGAAATTTTCACAGAATGTTCAGATGTTGACGACAAGTTGAAAAATTAGGGATCCCCAAATTTGGGGATCAAGGGGGCTCTCACCTTCATGCAAAAATGTGTTTCTTGAATTCTTGTTCGAAAGTATATTTTCAGGAAAAATTTTTTTTGGAAAATTCACTTTTCGGTTGCAAATGTTTTTTTCTCATATCAGATGCAGTTTGTACAAGAATGACACATCGGTTGCCATTGTGACGTTATGATACTGTACCATTACCTGATTCTTCAAGTGCGACCTGTTGCTGCCTACCATAAAGTTTTGGAACTATCGCTCGAACACGCCATTCGAGTGACTCACTGGTTGGTAGGGACATTATGGTGCCATTTCCTGATCCCTAAAGTGTGACATGTTGG
>Ga0056128_1012224_pt1 | contig 10512 bp, 2 predicted proteins | sample WorMetLIZISLAND2_FD_71113 | JGI IMG/M metagenome (GOLD analysis project Ga0056128, IMG submission 71113) | Marine gutless worms symbiont microbial communities from Max Planck institute for Marine Microbiology, Germany - Olavius geniculatus... ... | reverse complement strand
AATTTTATCTCAATCAGATCAGGGGTTTTGATTCTGTGGGGGGTCGAATTTTTGGCTTTCCCATAAGAAAGAGAAGTCGCCGTTAACACAGGGCTTGAACTACCGTTCAGCCTGTGATCACATGGTATATGTTACTTCACAGATTTTTGAAGTACAAATGTCACAATATCGTTATATATTTCATAGAAACGATGCGAAATGTTTGCACCATGATATGCAGCTGTCTTTGCAGCTGCCGTGCATCTCAAGCACTGACAGCAAATTAGGCCACCGCACAAGTTTGGCTATGAAAAGTATGCATCATTTTTCGATAACCAATGCCACGAACCTTTGCACTTTTGAGCAGAAAGCTAGCACACCAGTTATTCCTGTGCTGAAAAACAGCCACACCATTTCTGGTTTTTCTATGCCTTTTTGGAGTTACGACCCACTTCTACTATATATTATACTATACTATACTACACCATGTCCAACAATTAGTGGCTTCTGCTTCAAATACGCTTAATTCAGTTTGTAGTTCATGAATTTCAACGAAATATCGTACACTGCACTATCTTAACATTACTTACGATCACACCCATTATGACATACATACTTTACCGTGTGTGCTCAGTGTAATGTCATTACGACATCAGAGTTTGTTTACATTAAGCTTACATTCAGTACGTTGTTATTGACAAAGGGATCTAGCAGCAGCGTACCCGCCTTAGACTAAAAGCTTGCGTCGAAACCAAAAGTGGCCACTTCTAGCTCAAACTGTAAAGGCAATTTTAGAATGATTGTCTCCATGACTGCTTCAAATTTTGTAAATATCTATCAGGTATTAACAATTTTATACTAACTTGTCTGTAAGGGTCGTTAATTTTGGGGCACGGTGTACTACTGCACTCTCTACTATTCTATTGCTACTACAAAACAAGACAGATGGACAAACAGACAGATGGACAGATGGACGAACCTACAAGACAAACATGCATGACACATAATGCGACCTATCAGATGACCGATCAGTCTGTCCAAGCCAGCACTTTATCCGCCACATCCACCAGCTATAACAACAGCTCAGTACTTTCAACAGCTGAACAGAACACTTATACGAAATGAGTTTTGGTCGCTATCTTGCCTCATCGGTAAGCTGCCGGACCTTCGTACTGAGCGAGGTTCACGTGTTGATCGCCACGGTTTTGTCATTTCCTCCAGCAGCGATGGCGCAACATAAGTAAACCCCTGAAAACAACCACCGCTTATCCACATCATTTTCACTACAACAACACACATCTCAGTAGATACACATCACAAACTTTAAATTACATGTTTTATTTTAAACTAGTCATTGTCGTTAATGCTTAGCTGGTAGAGGCCGTAGTGTCACCCCGCGGTGACCATGACTGATGGCACGCCTTCAGAGGTTGGTGGGTGGGAAGTTGTTATCCCGCCAAATCTGGTAAACCCATCTGTTGCGAGGACGGCCTGGGCAACGATTCCATTGGCTACTTCATGGACGTCCGAGTGATGAATTAATGTGGCAGTTGAGTGCCTTGCGAGTTGGAACAGCCTCTTGCAACCTGTCAAGGTGACCGAAGACAGAGTTGCGGCAAGGGCTGATTGACTCTGAGACTGGTGACAGATGGATGGACTCGGTTATCTCATCATTCCGAATGAACTGGTGCCATTTGATGTGCAGGAGCTGCTTCTGACACTTCATATGGAATGCCTCGAGGGCTCCGGAATCGGCACTGAAAAGAGTCCAGGTTTCAGCTGCCTACAGTAGTTTTAAACTAATGACTTAAAAACTCTCAAAGTACGCAAAAAGGTAATGACTACCGTATCCCCAGTTATGACTCCCACTATCAGGGCACTGTCCAGCAATACCAAGCAGGTTAAAACATGCCCAAAGCAACTGTGCATAAAAACAAGCATAATATCATAAAGGCAACGAATTCTGGTACCTATAAGTAAGTAAGAAAATTATGTACAGCATGCTAACTGCAACACAAAATTGAATGGGTGTGCTAGTCAAATAAAAAATAACAGTTTTTGCAGGCATCTAAAAGTAGACAGAGAGGTAGTGCAATGCTTTTTCCAAACAGTCAGAAAAAGTAGACAGTTGTCGTCAAAGTCTCAGAGTATGATATCAATTGTGTGACAATTAAAGCTGTCAAATTAACGTGTTGAATTAACGCATTAAAGAATTAACGTGCGTAATGAAAAATAACGGACATACATAAATTTACTAAATTCTGTGAAGCAGGAGTTCCAATATTCCATTAAACTGCGGTTATTTGATGATCGAATAATATTCAAGTAATTAAGAATAGTTCTGTTGCCGTTTCATCACTACTGTCACGGTTCTGTGACATAGCCATGAGTACGTCGATTGTCATTCCTGTCACACTCTCGATAAAGTCCACCTGCAACTTCAGCAATACAATGAGGCTTTAATTAACGCATTAATGTATGCAATAAAATAATCAATGCATGTGTTAATGCCGTTAAAAAAATTAACACCTCGACAGCACTAGTGACAATGTGATCACGTACAGCGAAGACTCTGTCGGCACTCTCGCTGAGTGCACTGTCATCGGGCGAGTCGACAGGCGTCTGACGTGTAAACCTCGTGTCAAACTGACTCACGTCGGTCTCGTCACTCTACACGCATCACAAACGTACGATGCCAACAAAGAATCAAAAACAAAAATATCATAAAAAGAATGGGTATAAGCATCAATATCATGCAGAACTGAACTGCATTGGCAACATATGACAAATGCAAGATGACAGGAAGCTGATTAAGCAAGTTGTCTTCAGCATAATAAATGGCAGAAACAGGGGAGAAAAACCGAAAAGTAAAAGAACGCATGACCTGGTGAAACAAGGATATTGGCACCGTGTACAGATTGGCGATGGACAGGACAAAATGGACTGATGTCATGGACACCAATGAGCACTGAGCCCACAGAGAGAGACGGAGAGAAAGACATCCACAACATCATGAAGTATGCAAGTTAGTATATTTGAACAGCACACAATGGCAGTGATACGTAGAGACCACAGTTTTCTGCAGACTATTTTGCCAAATTCCCCGGCTCATACTGGCAAAATTGTCCAAACTCCGCGGCTTACCGTGGCCTTCCGTTTGTGCGTAAACTAAGCTCTATTCTGTTAAAAACTTCAGTTTTTAGAGGCTGGCAGGATGCTCAGTTATGCTAGTAACATACAAAAAATTTTAGATTTTTTTTCAAAGTGCAATTTGTGAATTAATCGCATTGTGTTTATTTACGATTGTGCCATATACGATGGTAATTATTAGTAGCGACGCAGTTTCATGGTTCAGTTTTGATTTTTCTCTGTGATATAGTCAGTCTAATTAAGTTATCAAGCCAATGATCGTACTAATCATTGGTCATTTTTGAGCTTCTGCAAAAATTCCGTGAAATTCCGCGGCAATATCAAAATTCCGTGGAAAAGGGCAAATTCCGTGGCTCGGCTCTAAATTCCGCAGCCTGTGGAAAACTGTGGGCCTTAGTGATAAACCAGCGAATCTGTATACTCTGGTGATATAACTTTTCTGGGCATCCTAGGCAGGCAGAAACAGTAATCTGTTGACTGAGTTGCTTACATACCTTACATCAGATATGTGCATGATTCAAGCTGCCCAGGGACTGAACTTAGAAAAGTTGGGACCAAGAAAATTAACCGGCTAAGATCGACAAAAGTGATCAAAAATTCCAAATAAACTTCACTCAAAACATCATTTTTCCCATATACTACAGTTTGTTCCAGTTGCATGAGCTATGGTTAGGTGAAAAATCTTTTATGCAACCTGAGTTATTAGGTGTGACAGTGGCAGTACCCTCACCATTGTCAGTCACCTTGTCGTGGTGGGGCTTAAAGTTCTGATGACCCGAAACAGCCTGCTTGCCCCAAAGGTAAGGTAAAATAAGGTAAAAACAGTGACAGTAACTGAGCCAATGAAACTAAACCTGGCCGTAGACTGTCTAAACTCTACTACAGCATGTGGCCAAAAGTGTGTCATAATGGCGGCGGCGCAAACGCTCGATTCGTTTTTGCCAGTTAAATTCAAACATCGTAAACAACATTATTTCAACAAAAGCGCTTACCTGACATTTCAGAATTTTGTTATAAATGCTTTGTGTGCAATTACAGAACAAAATCATTGCAAAATGGATGTGTAAAGCTGACAAATGGAAGTTTAATGAACTTTGCTTCAGGTTGTTAGAGCAGACTTGATAGGGTTCTGTCGACAGTCAACAGCTAACAATTCCATCTGCACATAAGATTTTATGACTTTCTACATATTTTCAACAATGTTTTTGTCCAGTTATTGTGCTGACCACGTAAAACCCAAAATGTGATTTTCTATTTTCCACAGAGAAGTAAATACTGAGAGATGTACAGGGGCTATCATCGTGCTAAAAGAAGTACTTTCCAGCAAAATGTTTGCATACATCTGGCCACAAATTTGCATCGAGTGCATTCACGTAGTTACAGCAGTTAATATTTCTGTCAATTGGTATAAAAGTAACCACTCTTTCGCAGCAAATACAACTCCAGAACATGGTGATATATTTCGACTGTTGCTGCCTCACAAGACATTAGAGATTCCAGACTTCATGTAGCCTTCTCCAAACGCAGCATTGACTTATCTATCCTGTCCTATTACTACTTCAGTTTCGTCTATAAATTCAACTAATTTCCAGTTATCTGCCTTCCAGCTCAGCTTCTATCTAAACCAAAACACATGACGAGGTTAATTCACCCTGCTTGTTACAGTTTGCTGCCAAATTTTCCATCTGTTTAAAGCTCAAAAATGCAAACAACGGCCTACTGTATGTTGTGATAATCATTGAGTCAGCATATCATTTACATAGCTAATAATTTCAGCCGACGTCTTTTTCTGTGCGCTCCAATATGACAAATTATTCTCCAATCGCTCCTTCAAACAGATTCGGTGGTCTGTCAGTTTGAAGCCACTTTTCTACGCTTTGTCAACATTTACATCACTTCAGAAACTTCCGTACGCAAGCCTGTCTTACACTTAATGTATTCAAAATGAATCCTTGGTCAAAATTACTATTACTTAACTTTATAATAATTTTCTTTTGCTCCCTTGTCAATTTTTTGCCTGCCATATCCACCACACTTCAATCGCTTCGTTTGTCAAAATTTTCAATTAAAATGACATCACGAATGACGCAACACATTTTACATAGATAATACTACATGACCATAGATATAAATTGGCTAGAGATGCGCTGAAGTTTAACATTTTACTTATTTTACTTGCAGTGTGCTTCACGACTTTCTGGCATCGTCATCGCATTATGACACACTTTTGGCCACCCGCTGTACATATTATCACTGCCTAAGTCCATCACTTACAACATGTCAAACTAAACTAAATAAGTAAATGTAAACTCACGACAGCCGGCTTAAATGGCGGTTCCAATTGTCGACTGAAAACCTGGCTCCAGTTCACATTCCGAAAAAATGGATGATTCTGACAAAAAAGACAAATAAAACCCACACTGTCAGAACATGATTCCTAGTCAGACTCTAGACATTCCAGCGCATAATGGAAATATCATAAAACAAACCCTGAAAAGTGAAAATGATAATCTTCGAAAGACAACAGAATAACAATTCCCCTAGCACCACTCAACGATGGTGGAGACATAGAGTAACAGGAATTTTCACAACAAATGATGCGCAGCCACACAGAACTGCAGAAAAAATGACTTTGTCATAGTAACTGGTATGGTAATGGGTGACCAATGTGCAACTATACAGTCAAATTAAAGCCATTTTAGCCAACCCAGCCTAGCTATCCCTATGTAGCTGTGCATATCTATACCGATACAATACAATGAATCAACTCAACCTTGATGGGAGCAGCATCGTCAGACCCACAACCCAGTCTCTCGGTCACGTTCTTCTTTAGCAACTGCAGCCACATTCACAACTCCACAACATTATCAATCATTCACCATCATATAGTCACTGCGTTGTTGACATTGCTGCTAAGAATTACGACATTTCGTTACTGCACATTGGGTTGCAATCAGTGTGGCTTATTGGTGTAATGATAGCAAGTCGAACTGGGCAAGTTGTTCACACAGACGTGCCTCTGTTCACCAAGCAGTATAATCTGGTACCGGTCAAAGGGCGGTGACACTCTGCGGCTGGGAGGGTAACCGTAGGTCTGGCGTCGCACTGGCTATGCGTCACAGACTCAGTGGTCTATCCACCTACAGGCTCAACGGCCACAGAAAGGGAGATGAGCAGCCCACCTACGCTCCTTGTGGTATATAATCACCTCTACATTACACCGAGTCACACCAGTCTTCGTGGCTCGCCATAGCAGCATGATGGCATCATGCTGTCTACATATCAGGAGCACTGCAAATACCACAGACACTGCCAGCCTTGAAGCTGAATGGAAAGGCCGTTCACGCAATAATCAACCTAATAAAATAAAAAATAAAAATGCAAAAAAGAAATTAAGACAGGGTCCAACGCGAGCCCACCGAACAACACACATCTGATTGGGAGAGTCTTGGCTGCTTATTTGTGAAGCTGATGATTATAAATGTGGTAAAATGCCCCTCCCTTCAAAACCCCTCAACGGATCTCGAGGAAATTTGACCTCAGCTCCCCCTTCCCCCAGTTTTGGTCTTGGTCTGCAGCTTCAAAAAAAAATTTTTTTTAAATAAAAAAAGTACAAAAACAAAGCAAAAACATAAGGCCTCCCGTTAATACGTACAGATGGCCTAATAAAATGAAATAACTATCACTCCGTTTCTAAAATGTCAGGGCAGTATTTTTACTGACCCTAGTCAGAGCACTCGTTCAGTGCTTTCACAATGATGGGTGGGAAACAGGAAGAAAATCCAGCTTGTAAGGGTAATGCCAATAACATCATTTCTGTGAAACAAAGGGTAGGCTACAAAAAAGGGAGAGTGTACACGATCAAACTAACATGGCATTTAACCGAGACTGCAGCATAAATGTAACGAATACTAGTTGCAGAATAAACAACAAAATAAAACAAAACTGTGCTACATTCAAGACAGCCGATAATATAACAAGATCAACATTATAGCATCTGTACCTTTTTTAATAACGACCGAGCTTCAGCACCAAGGTAAGGAGGCAAAACCAACTTTGCTTTCAGAATCTGTTTAAGCAACAAACATGAAATTATACGCAAGCTCATCGACCACACAAAAAACATTCTTTTGCTGCAAGAATAATTATAATTATCTAAATCCGAAAACATATGGAATGAATCATTCACCAGTTTACAGGTTTGTCACCCACATCCGCATCTCCAATATTTATGAAAAAAAATTTTTAGTCAGTGCATTATGTAAAGACAAGTATAAAAAAACAGTATATGAGAAAAAAACAGTATATGAGAAATACATGAACAACTCCAAACCAGCATAAGAACTAACTACAAACGTTTAACACATTGAAGAAAAATATGATTGCACAATTGTTTTAATTAGAGCTGTCAAAGAATTAATTTTTTAACGCATTAATTAATGCGTTATTAACGCACCAAAGCTCGTTGAGAGAAAGACTAAAGGGGTAAGTTACCCCTGGGCCACGCAACATTTGGGGCCCTGCCTGTAAAATATAGAAAGTTAGAAACATTTAAAATGTATAATCAGCAACAACCGGTGTCATAGCTATCATAGAAATTTATTAACCTGTCGGCGGAATAGCTATTTATTTACAGAAGTGATGGAAAGGCAACTACAGTTTAGTTACTTGAATTCATTCGATTGTCAAATAACCGCAGTTTAATGAAATACTGAAACTTTTGCTTCACAGAATTTAGTAAATAAACATAAATTTATGTATGTGCGTTAAATTTTTTAATGCACATTAATTTATTAATGCATTAATATGTTAATTAATGTGTTAATTTGACAGCTCTAGTTTTAATGCTAGGAACAAGCAATGTCAGAAATACTGGCCTTGTCAATTGTCTTTTTTCTATTTTCAGCTGTAAATGGCGGCTACACACAAAACATGCATCAGCATCAACTTGACACAAATGACTATAGTTCTGGCAACCTCACTTAATTACTGTCGCTACACTACCTTGTGAAATGCAGAATCGTAGTTTGGCCATTTACAACACTGAATTTATACTGGATAGTGCATGCATCAGCTCAGAAATGATTAACTGAAAAGCGACAAACATGATCTCAAAAAGTCACACGTCACATCATGTCCTTTGTATTACAGCATGTACTCAAAATGTCTTCCTCCAGTACGAATGCAAGCGGCAAACGATGACACCACTCGCAAACAGCAGGCTAAACAACCTGCAGTTTACAAGGTAGTGTAACGACAGTATTAAAGTGAGGTGGCCAAAAGTAACATTCATTTGCATCAAGTTTCTTCCTGATGTTGCAGGCCAAAAATTATTAAAATCAGCCAATGCTGTACGGAGCTATTCAAAAAACAAAAGTGCCACGTTGTTTTATGGACCAGGGTGTATTTGGCTCTGCTACCAAGCAGTATCATTTGGTACCTGCCTAACTGCCACAAAAATAACAGCAGTATATGGGAGTTCAGGCCCTCCACCCATATACCTCACCTGTGTTTGCATTCACTGCTGGCTCGGGGCCTTGCAAATGGAGATCGCTGTTCGTGTCAATCACAAAGCTGAGTGAGAGACAGCACTGTTGACTGATGGCGATTTACCTTACCTTACCTTACCTTACCTTACTGATGGCTGGGAAACAGTGCAGTTTGGTGGGTAAACCTGATCAGCAAAGTGGCTGCATATTTAAACCTGTCCATTACTGTGAAGAGCAGGTAAACAATACTGTGTAGACACCAACTGCATATGAAACCAAGGGCCAAATTTTCAAAACTTTCCTAAGATATTTGAAAACAATCTTCCTATGTCAGGTGATTTAAGAATTCCAAAGAAGTTTTCTTTTCCGAATTTTCGACGGCTTTCTTTGCGTTTCCAAAGAACTTCTTCTTTTCCTATCTTCCTAAACTACACCACAAGGTTACAGGTAGTGCCTATAAAGCTGTAGATGGCTGTGAAGCCGTAAACAGATGGCTGTGAAGCCGTAGTCAGCTGTGAAGCCAAAACCAGCACAAAAGCACTGGTAAAAAAGAACGCCAAAGGCTGTAAACTTTGACAGATACGCCAGCATCAAAACTGAATAAGGAAATGGTTACTTACGGCTCCGGTAAGCATGTCAAACATGAGAGCACCAAGACTCCACCAATCAACAGCCTTGTTGTGACCACTGTGTATCACAATCTCCGGAGCCCTGACATCACACAGCACAACGGGACAAACAGTTCAACAGTCACAGTAACTCTATTCCTTCCAGAGACATTCACGGTCAAATTCAAAAGTGGTAAATCGTACCAATTTTTGGATGTCTTTTTCCCTTCCAAATTTTAAGGAAGCAGTGCCCCCCAAAAGTTGTACCCACGTTATCACCCCTACCTAGCAGCACATCACGTGACAAAGTTTCATAAGGCTACTCTCCCTGGCTCCAAAGTTCTTGCAGCTAATATGTAGCCAATTTTTGACCCCAATTTAAAAAAATTGTAAGAAGGACCCCAGTCCCCAATGCAGGGTGTGCTAGCAAGACTTAGTCATTCTCTAGCACGTGTAAAAATTTGGGGGCACAGCACACCTTAAAGGCTGAAATATGGTCTTCCAAAAAATGCGCTTTGGGTGGGTACAATTTGACCTTCGGATCTCCTTGGCTACTGGACCAAAGCTAACCAGACTTTTTTGTCAAATGCAGGAGATAGATCAAGTAATTGTCAAATTTTGAAAATCTTCAACCGTTCCGGAGATATTCACCATCAAAGTCTGAAGTCATCTACAATCACACAAAATTTTGCATGTTTTTGGCCCCAAATTTCTTTGGAGAGAAGGCCCTCTAAAATTTTTGACCTGGATTATTTACTGGTACACAGTTGCAACAAACGGCTCAACAGTCAATGCAACAGAGTAGCTTAATTAACACCACAGGTGTAGCACAATCTCTCTGTATACAAAATACCATATTGTACTTGCACTGTTTTGTGTGCAATCATAGACCACCACCAATGCACGTATCCTGCAGTGTCGTCGCATTGTGCGTTAAAATAGGCAGAGCAGGATCTGACTTCCGACAGGAAAGATGATCATCGATGCTGCGCAAAATAAATTTCAATATTGGCCCAAATTTCCAAAATAAATGTTTTCTCTATTCAAATGTAGCATCTTTAAACTAAAAACTTCAAGCAGAAAATTTTTGGACAGTTTTATGACAGCCTAAAATTTAAAGAGCCCGCCCCTCCTGGCACTTTGCCACTGCAGATGAGAAAATAGAAAATATAATACAATATTCTTGGCTAGATTAGTTGTTTACATAGCTTTCGCACGACAAAGATAAGTTTTCGGGCTTTTCTCTCACATCTAAACTTTAACAGTTACTTACAGTATATTTTAAT
>Ga0056128_1012223_pt1 | contig 10512 bp, 8 predicted proteins | sample WorMetLIZISLAND2_FD_71113 | JGI IMG/M metagenome (GOLD analysis project Ga0056128, IMG submission 71113) | Marine gutless worms symbiont microbial communities from Max Planck institute for Marine Microbiology, Germany - Olavius geniculatus... ... | reverse complement strand
GGTGTCCGGGGGGCAGGTGTCCGGGGGGGGGCAGATGTCCACGTTAATGAAATACACCAAATAAATTTCCAGGACACATCAGATATACGTCATGGACATGTAAAGGATGTTTCAAGGACACGTTAAGGCCAAGCCAAGGTCACACCACGTTTTAAGGACTTATCACGTACTTAAGGGCAGCCGGAATCGAGTCGAAGCTGAAATCACCTCGGCATCAAAACATCGTTGACTGCATCACGCGGTCGAATGTATGACGACATCACGATGCGAACGAGCTGCCGGGTTATACCGCCGGTCGGGCTGCCAGGGAAAAAAACGGGGTGGGAGGGGCTGAATGGTGAGGAAGAGGGCGGAGCGGGTAATTTTACTACCGACTGATTTACTGATTGGCTCAGTGAATGATTGATTGATCGATCGACTGACGTGGCTTTTGATTCGTTCCCGTTGCATTTTCTTACATTGTTTTTATTGTTGTTGCTGATATCATTTATGCAAAAATGTGACGATCATAGTGATGATAGTTGATTTTCGCGTTGATTGAGTGGATGCTTGATTAGTCTATTGATTAGTTCCTAATTTGTTATTGATTGATTGATTGATTGAGCGTTCGAGCGAGGCGAGAATATCGACTGGACAAACGTTCTGTCGCCGACCGCAACGCAGCTCGGTTGACAGTAGGGCTATTGATCTTTATACCTCTCTAGATTCAATCAACTCTAATCAGTGGATCAATCGCACGGCCACCAGTCTCTCAATCAGTCAATTGGCTATTGATCTTTCCTGGTGCCAACTGTCGCCGCGTCCGCTCTTCAGCACTGTTTTGCCGGCGGACTTCAGAATCAGTGGCGACGCTGAAGCAATGACCATTGTGGCTTTGGCCATGGCATTTTTACGCGCGTTATGGCCATTACTGGCTTTGGCCACAAATCGTTTCGTTTTTACGCGCGAAAGCAGCTACTGCTTTCAGCGCGTCTTAGCCATCGCAATTCTGTCTGTCTGTCTGTCCGTCCGTCCGTTCGTCACACGGGTGGATCAGTCAAAAACGGTGCAAGCTAGAATCATCAAATCTTCACCGTCTGCTGCGGGGAAGACTAATTTCAGAAACCGTAAAGCTTTTCCATAAATTTGAAGGGGGTCATCCCGAATGAGGGCGCTAAATGAGAGGGGGTAGGCAAAATTTGCGATTTTTTGGCCAATAAGTCGCTAGGACGGACAGACGGACAGACAGAATTGCGATGGCTAAGACGCGATGAAAGCAGTAGCTGCTTTCGCGCGTAACGTTGCAAGATAGGGCCTAGGTTACTATTAATCAAGTAGGAAGTCGTACAGTGGCTCTCGATTGGCGCCTTCAATGCGTAGAGTTGACATAATGTCCTAAGTTATATTTTGCTAAAAAAAACTCGCCACCATTACGATTATTACAAAAACTAGGAATTAAAAGTAGCGGCTTATTGAGAAAGCACACATATAGACAGTACTAAAGGCTTGTACGACAGAACAGAACGGAACCGAAATGCCAGTTCAGCTGCATTGCGTCGCAGTCGCACTTACTGTAGACTGGAAAGCGAACGAAGTGCATGCAATAGTTTCGTTCATTTCAAATCGTTCATTTACGTCAATTCGTACGAGCCTTCAAGCAGGCCCGTCGAAAGCCACAGCGCTGCCCGGGTAAACATTCTCGCGGGGCCCCTCTGAAAAAAAGGATTTTTTTCTGTTTAAAACGGCGCAGTCTGGTGTACTTGCGCCCTGATTCTTTCTGAGACTTTGGCGCTTTATAAATCATTTACTTACTTACTTTATATTTTTCAGTGACGGCGGGCTCCCAAACGTCGTGGGGCCCGGGGTAACTTACCCCCTAGCCACCTAACTCGACGGGCCTGTATGCCTTCAAGACCGGCTGCAGTCCGAGAAGCGTCAGCCCGACGACAGGCGGCGGTCGTAAGTGAATTGGTCGCGAACGTGCGCTGGGTTGTTAGTTAGTTAGACGAGTCCGTGGATGATAATCTGGTAGGAAGCGCGGCGTGGTGATGGACGGTAGAAGTTGCGAGTGAGATCTATGGCACGTTGCAGCAGTTGCTCGTCGGTCGCCGCTGGTGTAGTTCGAACGACTGCAGATAGGTGTCGCTGCCCCGCCGGTCTGTCTCTGTCTCCATATTATGACGGCTCTCTCGGTCCGCTTATTCCAGCACGTCTGAATTATTCAGAGTTTGCGTAAACTTAAACGCATAGAGTTTAGCCTTAAAAAGATTAATATTAATGCGTGAATTATGCTCATTTCGTAAAGTAAAACACTCAAAGTTTTGTGCAATAATTTCAATACCATCACGGTCCATATATAGATGAAATTATGCTCATTCTAACATTTGAATTATTCAAAGTTTGATGACAGCAACGCATAGAATAATAAAATAGCTTAGACTGTTGTGATGCAAATTGCAGTTATGGCTTATGTGCAATATTCTGCTCATTTCACTACGACTGAATTATTTACAGTTTGACATTTTACAACATATAACAAAAATTTTAAAAAATAAAAATAAATGCGCAATAATTGTTGCATGAAATTTTGCTCATTTCGAAAACTGAGTTAATCAGATTTTAAGTAAAGTAAATAACGTAACGTACATAATGAAAGAAATAATAAATAAGCTTATGAAATCTTGATGTAGTTAGTGCTGCTACATTAATAATTTTTATTTTAACGTCTGAATTATTCAGAGTTTGACGGCGCGCGGCGGCAAACACGACTTTGTCGTCTGTCGGCGACGAGCTTCGATCTTGTCTTCAGTATCTATAGATCTCAACATATTATACATATTATATCATATTATAAACATTAGTGTTTTATAGATCTCAACAGTTATCATCTTGAATAATTGAAACATCAACAGCCGCAGCAGCAGCAGCAGCCGCCACATGGACCGCTTCTGACAGGAATTACAATGTAAAAGCGATGACTAATAACGCGCGCCGCCCCGGTGTCCACTCTAGCACGATTGCGTCGTCCCGTGGTGCCGGTTTCCTCATTTGATTTCTGGGTGTCTCGGAAAATGCCTACAAGCCCTACATGCGCGACAGAATTTCGCATGCGACAAAATCAGTGCGGGGTTACGTAGGCCTACAGTGCAGCTTTTGATCAACTCAGGTTTTTTTCAGCGCCATCTCGCCATCATATGTAGTGTCTCGTGCGATAGCAGTGCCAGAAGCAAGTTGATTGGCAGCTGTCCGTTTTTTGTTGCAAGCGACGTTTTGCATCACATGTAAACACAACTTACGTTTACCTCGGTTTTAGCATTGCAGTCCTAGAGTCTGGAAGTCATTTCCATCTAACATTCGCAATTCTACATCTAAAGACACTTTTCGTCGCCTCCTTAAAACTCACTGCTTCCAGCAGGTCTACAGCTCAAGTGCCTCAGATTTGGCCACTGGCTGACAACGTGCACTCTAAAGATCGCACTTGCATACTTACTTACTTATTTTTATCAACGGTAGGTGGCGTAGCCCCGCCTACAACGTCGGCACGCAGCGAGCGTTATGGGGTGTTTTCACGATCCATCAGACGTCCAGCAAACGTCCAGCTCCATTATAACATATAGCAGCAAACGTCCAGCGAACTTCCAGCAAACTTCCAGCAGACGTCCAGCAAACGTCCAGCAGTTCACGTGTATATTTTGAATACATTTGCTGGAAGTTTGCTGGATCGTGTAAACACCCTATTACGCATGAGCGGTACAAGTTCCGTGACACTCCAGTGAAACCTGTGTAAAACTGACGTTTCCTGACACTTGCCCATAGCAAGTCACAATGGCATCAAAATTGAAGTTGGCGCTGCCATTGTTGCTGCTGCTGCAGCTGCTATTGTTAACGCGGAATTTGTGTTGCACGAATTTGCAAACTAAAGGCGTGCACACGCAACAGACTTAAACTAAACTAAACTTAAATGATAATGCCAGATCAGTTGTGTCTACAGGAGTGTACAGAACGAACGAAATAAACTAAAGTAAACTGACAGTTACTAGTTAATGAATATGCAAATTCGTGGTGGTTCAGGAAAATGTGCGCGAAGGCAAACTGTTTTTTTTCATTTTTTTGAGACCCTGTAATGTACAAAGCGCAAAAGTACACTGCAAGTGAAAATGCAATCTGGCTTTTCCTGTAACGTTTTTTTTTATAGAAAACTAATAAAATTTACAAATTTTATATAAACGGTTTTTAATAATTTCAACTGCGGGGATTTGAAACCAACTACGGAAGGTTTGTCGCCACACTGTTTTGCAAAATTCCAATATTTAGTTATGCGACTTTACAGGATAGCAATTTCATTCAAAATTTATGCAAGATCGTGTATTTGCAGCGGGTATTTACAGAAAGATGTCTTTCGTTTACGGTCATTTGCGAATGCAGAATAATTCCGGCATGCGTTTACCATTATTTCCTTTACGTTATCAGCACGCATGCGTGCGTTGAGTCCGTCACGCCTTTGCTCAATAGTCTAGACTCTCTAGACGCTGGATACGTTAATGACGCGTTGTTCAGTGCTATTAATAGTGCTAAGCGTTTATCGGGCGCCTTCGCAATTTACTGCGTTGGCGTGACCGTCCAATGACGCCAGCGCCACTCATAAAAGACAAAAGTTAAGCTAAATCTTTCGAGCAGAAACATACAGTCTGATGTTTTGAAAATCGTTTTGTCCGTGGCCATTTCAACGCTGGTCTCCAAGTTAAAAGTAATTTCTTATTATCGTGAACAGATATTCGGTAAATTTTTACTAATAAGTTTGCAGTAGGCCTATTACGATTGCAAACAAAAACTCAGCTGTCGCTAAGGAAGACACGCTACAGCTTGTATCAATTTTTGTTGCAGTATGGCCTTTAAAATCAACCATGGTCGATGATTTTTATCTTATTTGAAAAACAATGTGCAACTTCCTACTAGTGATTAATGATCAAGAGCAACCAATTTTAGGCCTAATCTCGCACCGTTTAGCCACAACGCATCTGATACACAAGCGACAGACAGACAGACAACAATCGTGCCAAGGACGGTTCTACAACATGACTGTAGCGCGTCAAAAAGGAACCACCCAGGGTGACAGTACAGACACAGGGTGACGCAGTGGATGATGGTGTTCTCGTTGGCTGTAGGATCCGGGCACTTCTTCAAGCTAGTGTGGCAGCTGGTTTTTGGTCTTCCTGCCCTTTTCTTGTCATCTTTCTTTCATTCTTATGCTGCAGGTAATCACCACTCAGTGCAGTGATGTTGTCTCCCACGGGCGCGAATACATTCTTACTGTCAGAGTAGCGAATAGCTGCAATTATTTACTCGGACCAGTCATGCAACGACTGGCTGTGGGCTATAGTCCTACAGTACGTGCCATGTAGGACGGCTAATGAGCGGTTGGCCTGCTAGAAGAAGCATGATATGGCGTCAATAATTGATGCCCGATTCCAAGGCAAACAGCGCCGCGATCGCCGCTTCTTTTGTTCACTGCGGCGCCGTGCGATGCCCTCTGGCGAACAGACGTCTGCCAAACCGCCGGGACACGTGCCGCGGATAACCGCACAAAATGTTTTAGTTCTTTAATTGATTCTAGTTCTATTTTGTACAGTTCGCTGGATGCTGTTTGTAGTTTTCAAAATACAGTCATCTTTTCTTCGAAAATAGCGACTTAATTTTAGTTTTAGCTCAGTTTTTTTAAAAAAATAATTACTTTAATTTTAAAAAAAACGAGCAAAGATAATTTAAAAATTTCTGCAGCATTTTAGGCCGAACATACATGTATTTAGGAAAAGTCGCTAAAGCGTTTCCAACAATTCCAAGCGGTTTCAGATAAAGACGGTAAAAAACGGCCTAGGGGTAAAATTACCCCTTTCCTAATTGCAAAATAGGGTTAAGATCTCTAAAACGCAAGCCAACAATATTCGTTTTCGTTCTAGTTTTAGTTGCTGCATTACTTTTGCGGGAAACAGGGCACGGAGGTCAGCTGCGTATGGCGGAACGACGAACTGTCAATAGGCATGAGACATACATTATTGTAGACCTATTGTTTCCCATGCTGGGTCGACATGAAATGCGTCGTGAACGCCCGTTTGCTGCAATGTATTGTAAGCCTACGACATGCGCAGCAATTATCCACGAGTATAGAGCCTACGTCGGTCTTTGACCAGCAGATCCATAGAATTATGCCGCCAGCCCGTGCTGTCACCATTTTACGTTGCTTGGTTCGTTGCCAAAACGTACCGGAATCGGCATTAGCCTTGTGAACCCAAACTCGACTTTATGACTACAAAGAAGAACCTACAAATTGTCAACAAAATGGCGACAGAAAGTGCGTTCTTGACTCTGCAGAGAGAGACCTACCTTGTCTTTATAAATCGACTTCACATATCACTATAGGTTTCCTCACACTTTGAAGCTCGGCCCACAGTTTTCCGCGAGAATTTTGCCAATTTCTCGGAAAAGTTTGCAAAATTCCGCGGCTTACTGTGGCCTTCCGTTTGCGACTAAATTTTATTAGCTCTATCATGTTAAGAAATTTTAGTTATTCAGTACTGGCATTGTGCTATAACATAGAAAATCATCAGTTTTCACGCGCGATAGCAGAATGCTTTGCGCGTCTTGGCCATGGTCTGTCTGTCCATCTGTACGTCCGTCACACCCTGGCACTGTATCAAAACGGGGCAAGCTAAAATCACAAAATCTTTACCATGGGCTGCGTTACCGTCTCTAGTTTTTCGTGACAAAATTTCGTGCCTTTAGGTATTGGGTTCCCCTCGAGCGAGGGCGTCAAAGAGGGGAAGCACGGCCTGAGCCCAAGTCATCGTGTCTGACAGCTGAATGTTGAGAACATTCCTTCAGTGTGTGTTCCTGATTACGTCATTGTATTGGCTCAGCAGCTCGCACTGGAAACGCGGCGCACGTCGCAGAGTGTAAGCGAGTTTCGGCAAACTGAAACAGTTTTTACGCGCGAAAGCAGCTACTGCTTTCAGCGCGTCTTAACCATCGCAATTCTGTCTGTCTATCCGTCCGTCCGTCCGTCCATCCGTCCGTCTGTCACACGAGTGGATCAGGCAAAAACGGTCCAAGCTAAGATAACCAAATCTTTACCGTCGGCTGCACGGAAGACTCTGGTTTCAGAAACCGTAAAGCTTTTTCATAAATTTGAAGGGGGTCAAACCGAACGTGGGCGCTAAATGAGAAAGGGGGTGGGCAAAATTTGCGATTTTTGGCCAATAAGTCGCTGTATTTCAGTAATGGCGCGAAATAGGGCCTAAGTTACTATTAATCACTAATAGGAAGTCGTATACTGGCTCTCGATTGGCGCCCAATTCAATGACCTTGAATGACTTTTAACGCCAAAATAGGGGGTTTTATGGATTTTTGGCGATTTCGGCTGCGAGACACATTGCAAGAGCGAATTGCGCCGAAACCAATTGAGACAGACATGGACAATCTGCGTATGAAATTTTCAGCATTAAACGTAGATTTCGACAGTCCAAGTCTCGATTTTCTAGGTTCAAGGAAACCTGCGCACGAGGGCATCAAAGAGCGGTACCCCCGTAAAAGTCGCGACGAAACGGCTGGAGATAGACTGGCAGTTTGCGAACAGGAACTGCTATAGGCTTTCGCGCGTCCCGTGAGCATTAGCTCAAATTTCTTGTTCAATAGAAGGATAGCGTCGTGGGCACTCAACAGTTTGAACCTTTCACCCAATCTTTGCTGTTCGCTGAGCTTGGTCGCTAAAACGTTATTGGTGGCTTTCTGGCCACCAATCGGAACGCCAAGTAGGACGGCTGATTGTGGGTCAACATGCACGATATTTGGCTCCACTTCACGAAACTGTGCCCCTATACTGTATACACTGGCGTTGCTGGTGATCAATTCACATTTCGCAGTGTTACTTTAATTCGCTTGTTAGTTCTATCCTAGATTTTTTTTTGTGTACGACAGCAAACATCACGAATTATCAAAGTCACCAGTGCAGATTTTTTTTCAATTCAGCTCTCTTAAGCTGCCGCTGTCGCCATTAAAGTTGCGGTTTGCCATTACGTTACGTTACGTGAGCAGGACTTAATGACGGCGCACGGGTCTGCACGTGCGTGTCCTGAGCTCTCAGATGTTGGATCAGCTCGCAGAGATCCAGAGTCCCGACACACACTTTGTGACATGACGTGTGACTGTCTGTGATGTCTGCGTATTAATAGTCTTTTATGTACATTTCCGTTGGTGACGTCGCGGCAACGAGAGAAAGGAAAGATGTATAAAAAAATCTTCATCCCTAAATATTAGTCCAACGAAAATTTTTATTCTCAGAAAAATACAAAATTTGAAATCGGAAATTTTTTCATTTTAGGGAATCTAGGACCAAAGTTAAAATGTAAACACCCGTAAACTTATCCATTGGAAGTCTGCAGCTGTCTGTCGAAAAATTGCTAGTTTCTGCCTCTCTCATTTTAGTCAACAAAAAGCTGATTTTTGTCGTCACTTTTTCGGCACTGGCTTTTAAGATGGAGCACATTTGTGCGGTTTTAAGTAGCATTGTCATCTTGCGGAGAAGCCGACATATGTGGCGCCTAAATGCCAGTCACAATCTGCATTGCGTAACGGTTGGTCTAACGTTGGATATTGAATTGTTTCCGCTTTCTGGTTGCTGATTTCATGACTCACTTTATCTTTCTATCTCTCACCCCAGTGTCTGGAGTGTTGTAACTAACTGCCCGTAATATTACTCCAGTCAAGCGCGACGATTGAAACGCGCTTCACGTCTGTTTATGACATGCAATTCCCAATCTGCGAATAACACACCACCAATCGCAGTCATAAAATAAGCACGTTTTAACACAGTCTAGCGTCAGTTATGTACCCTTACACTCGGATAATACAGTCATGGCCTTGACGAATCGTATACTTACTTACTTATTTATTTGTTGTACTGTGCTGTCGACAAATGACGAATAAAATCCCGAAACTCAATTTCTCTAATCGGAACTCATATCACCTGCAAGTTTTTTCCCCTTTTTAGTTTTTTCTGCTTTTTACGCGCGAAAGCAGCTACAGCTTTTAGCGCGTCTTCTTAACCATCGCAATTCTGTCTGTCTGTCCGTCTGTCTGTCCGTCTGTCAGACGGGTAGATCAGTCAAAAACGATCCAAGCTAGGATCACCAAATTTTTACCGTCAGCTGCCTAGAAGATTCTTGTTTCAGAAACCGTAAAGCTTTTTCATAAATTCGAAGGGGGTCACCCTGAACGAAGGCCCTAAATGAAAGGGGGGTGGTCAAAATTTGCGATTTTTAACCAATATGTCGCTGTATCTCAGTAACGGTGTGAGATAGGGCCTATAGGTTACTATTAATCACTAATAGGAAGTCGTACACTGGCTCTCGATTGGCGCCGAATTTAATGACCTTGAATGACCTTGAACGCCAAATTAGGGGGTTTTATGGATTTTTGACGATTTCGGGCTATGGGACACGTTTCCATAGCGAATTGCGCTGAAATCAATAATTGAGATAGACATAAAGAAGTTGCAAAATAAATTTTCAGCATTAAACGTAAATTTTGATAATCTGCGTTTCAATTTTCTCGGTTCAAGGAAACCTGCGCACGAGGGCATCGAAGATCGGTACCCCCGTGAAAGTCGTTATTTTATCATTGTTGGCCAGTCTTTCGTGAAAGCGTTTGCAAGCACTAATGACAAGCTTTTCAGTCATATCAACATCGATGACTTTGAAAGACTTTGAACTTCCAAAATAAGGGGTTTCTATTAATGTTTGCGATCTGCGGTTGCAGCGTACATTCCAAAAATGAACTGCGACGAAATGGCTGGAGATAGACTGACAGTTTGCGAACAGAAACTGCTGCTATAAGCTTTCGCGCGTCTCGTGAGCATAAGCTCATTTTTTTGTATTTATTTGCTTGCTTGTTTATGTGTCATTGCACTGCGTTGTGCATCACAGGTCATCATTAGGCCTATCGTCATCATCATCATCATCACCGTCAGCAGCAGCAGCAGTAGGTCTTGTCTGACGCGATGGCTCAGCGGCTGACAGAAGCAGCTGCTTCGATCAACCCCGAGCAGATAGCAACTCAACTCTTCACCCGCGCTCGCACATTCTTCCTCGAGATCAAAGCAAAAATCGCGTACGTCTTCACTTCTATGCATATTATACAATTACGAACGATAACAAAATCCAACTTACGTAACGCTGAGACACAGCCGTTGTCAGAATTCATCCGGTGAAAGCCAAAACAGCCATAATTATACACTGTGTTTCAAAAAAACGGGCACCCTTTTTATTTCTTTCATAATTCACTCAAATAATGATCAATTTACACGAAATTTTTACCAGTTGTAGCTGAAGAAATGCTAATTCAAAATATATGGACAAAATGTGGCTGTTGGTTAAATATTCTTTGCTAGTTGTGATGTAATGCTGACGTCATAGCGTGGCGCGAGTACAAACTGGTTTGTCACAACCGGTGCTGTAAGTTGCTGAATAGCTGCCCTGCATC
>Ga0056128_1012220_pt1 | contig 10513 bp, 4 predicted proteins | sample WorMetLIZISLAND2_FD_71113 | JGI IMG/M metagenome (GOLD analysis project Ga0056128, IMG submission 71113) | Marine gutless worms symbiont microbial communities from Max Planck institute for Marine Microbiology, Germany - Olavius geniculatus... ... | reverse complement strand
TATATTTTGAATTAGCATTTCTTCAGCTACATCTGGTAAAAATTTCGTGTAAATTGATCATCATCTGAGTGAATTATGAAAGAAATAAAAAGGGTGCCCGTTTTTTTGAAACACAGTGTAAATAAAATTATCGTCATATTGTAACAAAGATAAGCTGATTACGTTTTGAGGTCAAATATCAAGAGTCAAGAACCCAATCATACTGCTTAAGTTTTAACATGTCTAAATTCACTGCAGTGATTTGCATTTTGTTCATTCGTTTTTGCCTACTTGTCATAATTTATGGTTTTCCTTCCCTCCCTGTACAAATCGTCTTAAGCTGAGAGCAACTGGTCCTCCAGGAAACAAAAACAAAAAAGGTTTTTTCAGGCCATGCAACTTGCACAGCTCTAAACTTCTATCCGACGATATTTCCCGGCTTATATTTATTCTACATAACAGCATAAGATAAATCTTTAAACTATAGGCAATACTTTGAACATCATAATTCAAACCTCTCCATGTCGGCGTTAAGTTCAGTCACTTCAATTAGACAACTAAGCTCATTCTGGCGCTTTAAGAAGTCCGCTTTGATCAAAATGAGAACTAGTCTATCAATAGCAACATGAATATTCAATCTTTTTTGGTCGAGCATGCTGTTTCCCTCCAACTGAAAAAAATGGTTAAATAAAAATCCACCCGTGTGCGTCTTAAGTCTGACAAAAAGTCAATATTCATAGTCAGCCTTTGACGATTTAGTATTCAGCTGGTTTTACGGCATAAACATCAAAGCGATTGTCGTTCAAAAGCGCCCATCTGCGTTAGAAGTAATGTAAGCCAAGCGATTGATCAAGGTTCAACGCCAAATGTGGCGGCAACAGCTAGACTATAACATCTGTCGCGTTCCCAGTGAAACTAAACGATGCTAAGAACATGGTGAGAAAATATCGTATACGTGCAACAGCAGGTTAGACAGAAAAGAGACGGTTCACAATTTCATACCCTCCCCGTGAAATAACATTTTTTACCTGTGACAGCATCAGAAAGTACATAGCGCTTAGCAGAAATCTGCCAGGAAATTTACACTGCTCCCAGATCCTCCATCAATGGAAAGCCCCGATATTATAAAAAGTAAGCAAAAAAAAATCGACTTATCAAACCGTGGCAGACAAAAAGAAAGGGAAAAATGAGAGAAAAAGTGGTAGAACCTGTCGAAAAATAAACCGAATGAGTATACGAGTATGAAGATCATTGACCTTGGATGACCTTAAAGGGTAATAACGAACTATAGTACGTCAATCGTGCGGTATTGTGCCTAAGCGGTAAATCGCAGAGGGTCGGCGATGGTACCATCGGATAGAGCGCTGGCAGCTTTCTAATAACTCCATCTGCAGCGGTTTGGCCGCAATTTTCAATGGAAAGTTTCAAGCTATAAATGGCTGTACGTCAGAAATGGTGAGAGATAAGAAAAAGTTACTATTAATTACTAATAGGAAATGGCATGTTACGCTCTTTCAGATGAGATGAAAATCATCATCGACCTTGGATGACCTTGAAAGTTATTGACAACCAGTACAGTCGGCTATCCTAGCGACAGCTGGGTTTTTGTCTTACACATACAGTAAACCTACTGTATATTATACAGGTATCTGACCGTGCTGAGTGACTGACGACAGCCAGACCGGATACAGATGCGTTGTTTCGCACATATGCGCAATTGCGCAGATGATGACCGCAAGAACTGATGACGTCATTCGTTGACGTGCAGTATGGAGGACTGCGACAGAAAGCTGAGGTGTCGCAGTGACTTGTGGACGAGTAGTGGCAGCTAGTCGTCCCCAGCACTGCGGCAAACAGTTAAAAAATTCTTTTAAAAACAGAAGAAAAAGGAAGAACATTTCGCACTTCTAACAAGACTTTTATGCAATTTTGCTATACTTCAATCCAACTCACTGAATCTACTTTTATTGCAGTACAACTACATTATTATATAAAACAATGCTGACGTCGTGTAAACAATGACAAATGACAAAAGTAATTTGGTAAAACGTGGAATTGCTAATCGGTGCTGCCACCTGGTGAATCATTAATAAGCATTTAAAATAGCCTATTGGCTGAGATTCAACCCCCACAAGTGTACCTAACAACAGCAAATAGCATCGAAATCCGTTAAACAGCTTAAACAGGATAGAAAAAGTATATGTCCAAAGATTCGATAGTCCGAAGGTGTATACTGCAACGTGCATTTTTGCTAACTCTAACCCTCATTTTAACCCTAACCCTAACCCCAATTTTACTTTTAGTTGAGAGAAAATGTGGAGATTTAATCAACGTCTGTAGAAGAAAAAACTAAAACTTTCGGACTATCGAGCTGCCCCCCCCAGTAATGTGACAGACGACAGACAACCACGCTACTGAGAAATGCGCAACAATAAGCGGAATCGAGAAGCAGTTCCGCTCAAAATGGACAAGAGATCTTTACGCACATCTCGACGAGTTAGCAGAATCGTGTCGACAGCGGCATGTCGCAGCTGATGACGGCACGAAACTACAAGAGCTCGTACAGACGGATGCCAGTGTACAGGCGCTCGTCTCGTCCCAGACTCGCAGCAGGTGGTCTTCCAGGATGCTCTGTGCACAGTCCTCGACGTGGTAGCATCTCCCAGGGTGGTCCTCGATGTCTTCGTCGTAAACTCTAAGTAGGTGGTCCTCCAGAATACTCTGTGCGTTGCCATCGTCATAAATCTTCGATAGGTGATCCTCTTTGTCGTCACGATCAGGGCAAACTCTCAATAAATGATTTTCTAGAATGCTGTCTACCTTGTCCTTGTTGTGGTAAAATCTCCCTGCAGGATGATCGTCGATGTCCTCGTGGTAAACCCTGAGCAGGTGGTCTTCTAAGATGTTCTCTGCGTCGTATTCCTTGTGGTAAACTCTCGCTAGGTGGTCCTCTTTGCCTTTGCAGTCATGATCGATTCTCGGTATACGATGATTGTGGTCTTCTTCGTGGTAGACTCGCAGCAGGTGGTCTTCCAGAATGCTCTGTGCGTTGTCGTCTTGGCCGCGTTGGTCGCCAACAGACGCCAACAAGACGGACAACAGCGGCGACGAGCGGCGACCCTGACGTGCGGGTGGGGGTACGTCCGTGCTGTACAAACATGGAGTCTGCATGGTCAGTCTGGACCTACTGAGGCAAGACTGCCGCAGATGCATGTCGGGCGAGTTCTTTGTCGAAGGTGGAACGCGTACGTCGTCGTCAACGAATCGCTTCACATCCGCCGCTGCACCGCCGCCACTAACCTCCATCTTGCTTGCCTCTACGACAGACAGACAAACAGACAAGCAAGGTTGCTTCGTCACCGGCTCCTTCTCAGTGCACCTTCGACCCGAGACATAAATTCTTGTAAGTGTATACGTAAGTAAGTAGGTATTCTATACAAAGCGTTAACTGCAAATAATTTCGAGCGCGCTCTGCTTCAGCAGAACGAGAGGTAAAATAGGTCCTAAGTGTGGCCAAAAATCGGATCTGGGGCGGTACATAGAAACGGGGAGCAAAGAGCCAAATATCAAGGCCAAAGGCGAAAAGCGGGAGTGGGGTTTGCCCCCGTTTAAGCTCACTGGTCTTGCATACGGCCCTTTGAACAAGATCGTTGACCTTGTCGTAGCGAGACACCCCTACGGAAAAGCAAGATAAAGGCATGGAAATTTGTATTGTAATAAAAACGACAGCGATATACGTAACTGTAATGATACACCAAGTTTCTGGATTAAATACTTTTCCCCACCATTTCTCAGTCCACGAAATGCCGACAGTCCACGGAACCGATCTACGAAATGTCGTGTCGATGAGCCGATAGGGCGTTTTTATATAGCCTCTTATTTCACCGATCGTGTCTTCCGTGGCAAACATTCTGTAAAAAAAAGACATCTGGGAGTGCATCTCCCTGGACCCCATCCTCTTCAGCGATCTGCAGCGGTAAACTTCAAACTACACTCGTCTCACCGCTGCCTCTGCAACATGAGCCCACTCGTAAATGCCAAGGGTATCAACTAAAGATGTCGCAGCGCGCATATAGTCTATTTAAAAGTCGTATCGCGTTTCATTTGACGGCGGCGGCGGCGGCGACGCGACAGGATCCGTTTGATTTCGAAGCCTTTCGAGTGACGACGTCGCCACTGAAATCGATTCCGCGTAGGCAGGCCGACGAAAGTGCAGATTTGAGCCTGTCACCGTTCTCCGTTCTTCTAGTGCTTGTGGGGATATAGAAAAGACGTCACGAAAAAATACCAGTCCGCTATTCTGAAGGTTAGGGTTAGGGTTAGTCAATAGCGAACCTTCAGAATAGCGGATCCAAATTCGCGGAGAAGCTTTTCGAGTGACATGGCTGGCGTTCATCGTGGAGACGAAAAACGTCGACGACCGACGGTAGGCTACAACACGCGCTGCACGTCAGTGACGACCACTTCAAAGACACAGCAGAAGCAGCAGCAGCAGCAGCCAGCGTTGCCGAGAGATGAAACGCCATTAAAAGCTTCGACCGCCTATGATGTTTTAGTCATAATAGGATGGCTCGGATATGGCGGGCGAACGAGCGAGGTGAGCTGCCCCGGCCTGGCCGTCGGATCGGCAGCGCGGTTACCTTTTTCAAAACGAGGCTCCCACCCGCCCGAGCACCCGGCCGGGAAGTAATAGGCAAACGAGGTAGCAGCAGTGAGGGAGGCTTCCAAAGCGCGCAAGCAACACTTCAAAGCGTCGTTTGATGCGATGCGCGCCGCGGCGAAAAAGTTATGGACGACATCTGAGAGGCGACGACGTCGACGACGACGGGCGCTGGGTGCTTCAAAGCCACGTCCAAAGCCCGCGCTGCCCGGCGTCCTTAGGCGAAACAGGAAGACCACGAACGCCGCGCCGGGAAAAGGCGCTCTCCGCCCGGAGCAGCTACGGCTCCGGCGACTCGATTGCGATGTTGTACGCAATGGTAGCGCTAGGCTGCGTTTAAACAGCAACGTCTTGGAGTGACGAGCGACAAGGAAGGGCGTGCATGCCAGCCGGATCAATGAATAACTTATCAATCAATCAATAACTTATACATATAGCGCTATCAATGGAAAATCGAACCTAAGACGCTGGCGTGTGGGTGACTAGACGCGACAGCAAAAGCGTTCTCAAGAGCAAGGGTACCCGGTCTGTGAAATTTCACTTCAAAAAGTCAAAAGGATCTTAAAAAGACGCACATATTTCGCAGACGCGTTTGCACGCCAGTTACTTCGCCCACTGCGCGCTAAGCTAGGTGCAGTGCATTGGACATGCACAGACGGACGGCCGCATACATGTCGGCACTGGGTATGGCACACGTTTGCTAGGTATAAGCTGAGGCGCTGTGGTAGTGCAATCTGAAGCATCTTAAACCATTTTTACGCGCGACAGTAGAATGTTCGTGCGTCTTAGCCATGGCCTGGGCGTCCGTCCGTCCATCACACTGCTGTATTGTATCAAAACGGTGTAAGCTAGGATCACGAAATCTTTACTGTGGGCTGCTCCCAGGACTCTATAGTTTATCGCGACAAAATTTCGTGCTCCTGGGTGACGGGGGTCCCCTCGAACGAAGACATCAAAGAGGGGTACCCCTCTAAAAAGACGTTATTTTGCCGGTATTGACTCGCCTAGTGTGAAAACAGTTGCAGATAGGTACAGACATGCTGCTTACCGTAACAAGCATCGCTGACAGGCTTCTTAGTTTTATTAACATCGATGACCTTGAATGACCTTGAACCCCTAAAATAGGTTTTTTTGTGAATTTTTTTAGCAATTTCCGGCTGCGTCACACATTTTACGACTAAATTGCACCGAAATCGCTGGAGATGAACCTGGACAACATGCGTAAAACATTTTAGCATAGAACGTACAATTTTAAGAATCTAAGTTTTGATCTTTTAAATTCAAGGAGTCTTCCATACGGAAATTTAAGTACTCTTTCAAAACGCATTAATATCTTGTTGTTGTACACTGATTGCCGAGGGGCAGGACCGCTGCTATCGCGCGTCGCGTGAGCTTTGCTCAAATTACTTGTTGATTTATTCGGGACAGTATGTCTTCAGCCTAAGTTATCCAGTCCTGAGTCGTCTCTAAACCTACCTCAGCCGTTTCTCCGCACTAGGTACATGACTACAGGTTATACCAAGCTGTCCTATTCCCGTGCTCAAAGGTAGGATCCTAAACGTCCCGCAGGCAGCCGGGAGTCCGAAGCCTGGGGTCGACGCGCTGCTTTAGAAGTGATAGTGACTGAGTGAGCAGAGTTCTTGATTTCGCTCAACACAAAAATAGTTAAGTATTTCGGGGGCGAGTCAATTTCCAGGTACGGTCGCTGACAATTATTATTTAGAAGTGATAGTGTTCGTCGTCCCGAAATCACTATATTTTGCCGGCGCACGCTAGCCATTAATTCGGTCGACATCCGGTGTGCCCGGGGTGGGTCCGTCGGTCTTTGCTGGCAGAGCCGGCGGCAACTGTTCTGTTTGACGTCATTGATGACGTAGTCGTCACCCACTTGCCCGCCCGTCGCAGCCTCTGACGTCGTGGTCCGAATGCGATCGTCGACCGCGCTGTGAACCTGTTCTTACACGCCAGTCCCCAGGCTCCAGCCAGACGTCGCTGCACGGTGACGCAGTTTTTCGAAGTCTGTCGGTCTGCCGTCTGCGTGGAACAATTAGTTCACTGCTGCAGTGGCGGTAGCCCTACAGTGACCAACACGATCGTAGTAACAGCACTGTTAGGAGTTCTACGGCCAGTAAGGGTTTTATGCACTAAATACGTGTGAGATAAGTGGATGCTTTATAAGTTGCATTCCAGACCAGAGATCATGTACATAATGTATATTTGTGGCATTTCAGACGGTTTGTGCGGGAAAATGCTTTCACTGACTGAGAAAGAAATGCATACGAAAGTTTTTTTTGCTTCGCCTCATAAGGCCCATAATAATTAGTTTAGTGCTACGGTCAGTTCGGCGAACTGAAAGATTGGCGACCAAAATTACTATTATCAGTTCACCGAACTGAGTTTAAAGAATCAGAATTTACTAAAAGTAGTTCGGCGATCTGAAGTGCAGCTAATTTGGCTACTAAAATCAGTTCGGCCGTGCTGCTATTAATTTCACACTGCCACCAGTACTGCATTAGAGATGGAGAATAGATTCACTAATTCTGAAGTTTAAAAAAATATTAGGAGGACCTTTAATGCAGAGTTCTAGTAGGCCTGAACTCCTGGTTACCAGCGCTGGGTGCTGAAATGAAATCTGCGCAGGTGGAGAGTGAGGTGATCTACCATGACTAATTATTGTGCAGGGCGACGTTCTTTCTTTACACAAGATGAAATGAAAAATATGATAAGCACCACAATTCTTATTCATATCTTTTCAAAATAATGAGAAATTCAATTTTTTTTTCAGTTTACTCTCAGCTGCACAATGGCAGAATTGGACCATAATGGCGCAAGGTGTTATCTGCCGAGAAAATTCACGGAAAATAAGTAGTAGATTATGGCTATCTGCCATGAATTTTCTCGGCAGATATAATCTTCCCATTTTAAGCAATGGGTTGTGCGGGAAAATGTTCGTGAACTTACAGCATGGACTTAAAATTTTACTGCACAACTTAAATTTATTTATTTTAGCTTTATTAGGTAGTTAATTAACTTTCTTTTACATTTTATTCTCGCCAGGCCGTCGATTTCTGACGAAGTATCAGTGGCTGCAGTGACATCAGACCAGTTCAGCGTCTAACAGTGACGGCGGCAGGATCTCAGCAGCCTGGCGGCGTCGGGCGTTATCCGTTTTCCCTGAACCGAAAGTAGCAAATTTTGCGTTGCTTCTATCAGTTCGCCAAACTGAAAATTGAATTAACGTAATAATTAGGCCTAACGAAAACAACCGTAAAAAGTTTGGGGACTTGGAAATTGCGCAAACTGGCCCTATGTTCAAATATAATAATTGGATCAATTTTTGTCGTCTGTACCAACGGGGCGATATGCCTGAAAACCGCAGGACACCATAGAAAGACCGCAGGACATAAATGATAACCGCAAAAATGATTTTTAGACGTAAAATCAAAACTTAACCTTTCAGTAGTTCAGTAAATTTAAATACATGCCCTTAGACAATGCAAAAATGACAAAATCAGCACGCCACCAGATGCCTAAAAACAGGGACAAAATGCTATACGCTGACGCTCAAGACGCAGGCCACATACCTGGACGCCAAAGGTGCGTACGCCGTACGTCAAACGTGCGCCAAGACGCTTAAGTTTACAATGTACATCACTCATGTTGTCAGTGTTTGCACATTCATTCACGCTACTCCCGTTCTCAAATTCCGTACTGTCTAAGCCAGGGAATTGGGCTAAGCTTACAATCAATACATTTACCGGTATGTGTCCTGCGGTGTCCTGCGGTTTTCAGTCATACCCCCAACGGGGAGCGCCTATACAGAAGCAGAGCAAAAGTATGAAATTAATTACTCTGACTGTATACATTAAACACAGTTCAACAAGAAATCATAAACAGGTCTCACATTAATCCGAATTGTGGAACTTTCGTTCCCACGTACTTTCGCTCCCGGGAACGAAAGTTCCATAGATGGAACTTTCGCTCCCGAGAACTTTCGTTCCCGTGAGCGAAAGTGACGTGGAACTTTCGCTCCCAGGAACTCATGTTCCATGGAATTTTCGTTCCCACAGTCAACGTAACGTGGTTTCGCTCCCCAGCACAGATCATGATTATTTAATTGTCAAACTAATTGTATTAAGGCGTTATACCTGGTTCGTATCTTTGTACAGCTTGATTGTGGTAAAAGATGGCAGGATCTAGCAAATTATTTTATTAATTAATTTATCCTAAATTTATTAAGTTCACCAAATTCTTTATCAAATTATATATGTTTATAAATTCTTCCTTAAATTATAGCCTATTTTTCGTCAAGTTCTCACCATTATTTAAATTCTAGTCTCTTCCCTAAACTTTAAACCCATCTGTCGGAAAATCTTTATAGGCTAGCTCTAGCACGTTCCCTAGCGACAGCTGGGCTTTTCTTGTTTTGGACGTTGAACATTTACACCGCATGCTGGTGTAACAAACACCCTTACAGTTCTTTGATTTCATCTGCTTCTATGAAGTGTGTAGGCCTGTAAGGCTATAATGTTAACTCTGAGTGAGGAGCGAAAGTTCCAGGGAACGAAAGTTCCTGTTACCCATTAGGCCTAGGGCCTACTTATGTTTCTTTTTATGTCTGCCTTTCGTTGCAACAGTTCGAGTTTTAATTTGAAAAAAGTCTGATAGTCTGTGTATGCTGAGTGCTCGGCTTACCGAACTAGTAGTTCACAGTTCTTTCTTTCGTCTCTCGAAGTAGAATAACTTTGCGGTTAGGTCACTCGGTGGTTCTCGGCTGTTGACGATGATAGCGTAGGCTACGGCGTGGTCGTTACTCGCTCCAATTAACTTCGCTTGTGCAGTTAGGCTACAGTAGGCACTCTCACTCGCTGTAGCCGGCAGCACAGTGACAATGGTCTATCGGCCTTCCAGGCAGCACTCTTCCATGCCGCCGCGGAGACCACCGTGGCGCCTCGGTGATGCACGGACAGTTTCAGCTTGCTAAAAGTTTAAACAAAACTAAAACTACATGCTAATTGATTTTTGGCCGACTATATTTACGATCGCGCCGATGGTACAAGCTTGTGTCTGTCCGCCTGTTAGGCCTACGTACGTATTGTGGCTAAACGGTAGGTTTTACCCGAAAAGATGTTTGGTCAAACAAATAGGGGACGTGCCCCGACCGACGGCTACCCTGTGGTACTAAGTCAGACTCCTTACTGCTCCTCATTTCCCCAAAAGAGGGTAGGCTTACTGACTGCACCCTCAAATAGGCCTACTTGCATTGTGAATTGCAGACAAATGGCTTCAGTTGTCGTCATGGTTACTATTGACAGCCAATAGAAACTGACTAACGCTCTATCCAACTGTACTATCGCCGACCTCCTACGGATACTTATTCTCACAAAATACGGATTTCTTTGGGTCAAGTCCGAATGGCAGTGACAGTCCTATTTTTGTTGTCAAACGTTTAAGCGGCAGCAACTTTTAAATGGGAGTAGCGTAGAGCAAAGTGACCGGGCGGCGGCAGATCAAAGCAAGTCTCCGGCTAAATAGGCGGAGTCAATCGCACGAGCGCGTGCGCCGCCCAAGATGCGCGGATCAAAGGCAAGTGCTACACGCCTAGCAAGTCATCGAAGCATTTTCAGTCATATTAATAATATAGGCCTATATTCAACTTTATTAACCATGAAATGGTAGCATATAAAAAGAAGAAAAAAATAACACAAACATAATTAACAACACAGCGGACGGTAAGACAGAGTGACAGTAAGTTGACACAAATAGATGAAAGCCTTAACTAACAAGCGAAAAGCCCGAAACTCAGTTCAAACTTTACCGATCTATTACCCAAGACAACGCTGGGTAAGGATATGCCAAGGTACAATTGAATAC
>Ga0056128_1012219_pt1 | contig 10513 bp, 7 predicted proteins | sample WorMetLIZISLAND2_FD_71113 | JGI IMG/M metagenome (GOLD analysis project Ga0056128, IMG submission 71113) | Marine gutless worms symbiont microbial communities from Max Planck institute for Marine Microbiology, Germany - Olavius geniculatus... ... | reverse complement strand
TCCGTTTACGGGGGGCTTCCCCACGAATAGGTGAAATATAACGCTTGCGTGACTTTTTGTGCCTTCCCTTCCCTTTCCTTTTTTTCTTGCCGTCCTCTACAGGAAAAACGACTGAACTGAAAGAAGAACTATGCTGACTGTGTAATGGTAAAGTTTGAATTTTTTAAATTGTGATTTTTGCTGTTTTATATCTGCAACCACGATGTCACCTATACACTGTATATAAACTGAACAGTTTTTACATAAATTTAAATATACATACAAACATCAGTCACTTACTGTACATACATACTGTAATTTGATGTAAAGCATGTCAAATATTTTAAAATGTATCTCATCACTGTATTTCAGTAAGTAAGTCCTATGTTAGTGCTACCTGTTGTTGATTCCCACAAAATTCATCGACTACACAAGATTTTCATTTTCCAAAACTTTCCACAACCTCAAATATCAAGGAAAAAACCAGGACTTTCCAGGAAATGTGGGAATCATGAAAATCACCCCAGCTTAGGCCGATTCCCAGATGTAAACTTCTAGAACTTTTACACGATGAACGCTGTTCACTGAATAATGTACTAACAAAGTTAATGTTTACAAAAAACTAAGAAAGAGCTGAAAGGCTCAACAAGTAAGTAAATATTTACTGTGGTGGGAGGCTGTCAATGTCGGAAATCTCCTTGGTGCGCAGTAGAGTGAAGCCGTCGATGATGTAGAAGTGATCTTTCACAAAAACCAGAAGTCCCTCAACAGTGTCCAGGCCTTGGATACGTGCACACCGGAACATGTGGGTTATCTGCAGCCAGCGCAAAGCACTGCCATCAATCGGTATCAGCAATGTCAACAGTTGTACAGTACAACTCAGCTGCACAAACAAATGGAGCTATGTCTGCAATGTAACTGGCTAAAAGTTCCTACTGATACGTCAAACAGAGAAGCACCGACTATCAAACAGGAAGCGGCATCAGCCGATTGTCAATAATTCTGCATACTTCAGATCTGCCAATTATTGCCAGATTCAGTACCCTTCTTATTTCTGGCTGGTGCAGATGACCGCTGAGTGTTCCAACAACCAACACTGACAGTCCCTGACATGCATTCTCTGTTGCTACATGTCTCTCTCGGAAATTTGTTACCCAACGATGCTGACATACATCAACCAAAGCATTCAAATGACAATCAAAAACTTACCACCCATTTAATCCACCCAGCGCTATCGAGCATCTCTGTCTTTCTTCATATTATCTTTATACTATCAAGTATTATTTATCTGTAGCAGCTGACCGTTTCGCCCTCCTCCAGCAGTCGTAGAATGACTTGATGACTGTTGGTAGCAGCATCTCCCTGCTTGATGTCTCCTCCGTCCACCGTGCTGGTCTCAGGGCCGCCAGACGATGGACCCAAGGCTCCGGCAGAAGGCTCATCAACACCCAGTGATGACAGTTCGGCCACGTCCTGATTACTGGACATGTCCTGACTGGAGTCCTCGTCTGCATCCTGATTGGACCGCTGCCGAGGCAGATTCTGCAGTAGGCTGGGGGTACCCAGAGCCACTGCAAAGCACAGTAGTAATAGTAGTGATAGTGATAGTAGTAGCAGTTGCTGTTGCTGTTATTGTAGTTGAAGTAATAGTAGTACTAGTTGTTGTAGTCCCGTTTTTACATGCAAAAGCAGGCACTGCTGTAGCACATCTTAGCCATCGCAATTCTGCCTGTCTGTCTGTCTGTCACACAAGTGGATCAGTCAAAACGGTGCAAGCTAGGATCACCAAATCTTCACCATATAACTGCCTGGAAGACTCCAGTTTTAGGATCTGTAAACTTTTCCAAAAATTCGAAAGCGGGCACCCCGAGCAAGAGTGCCAAATGAGAGAAAGGTAGGAAAAAATTGCAATTTTTGGCTGATAAGTCACCACATCTCAGGAATGGTGTGAGATAGAGCCAAGGTTGGTATTAATCACTAATTGAAAGTTGTACACGGGCTTTCAATTGGCACCGAGAGCACTAAAATAGGGATTTTTTTTTACATTTTTGCCTGATTTTGGGGTTTTGAGACACATTTCAAGAGCAAATTGTGCCGAAACCAGTGGAGATAGACCACAACAAGCTGTATATGAAATTTTCAGCAATGAACGTAAGCTGCAAACGTTTTGTGACATTTATTCGAAAAACAGACTTACTGTCATCGGTCAAGATGAGTTGATCAGTGTCAGCGTCTGACACCTGTTGATCAATATCAACATCACCAGCATCACTCACTGTTGATGTCAACTCCCCGTCTATCAGACTGTACGGACAACATCTCTCATAGTACAGCTTGCTGTCAGCACACAGTGGCACCTTGCTTCTCTACAACAAAACACCAGCACCAGCATAATCAATGTCATCATCAGCAGCAGCTGCAGCAGCAACGTCATCACCACAGAGAATGCACACAAACAATGTAATGTAAAATGAAAAGTCATTCCCTAGCCAAAAGCTTCATAGGATGGCACTGATTTCACTTCCCTTAGCCCTCAGCCAAGTTAACACAGCGAGACTACAGATATAAAGTTAGTGCATATCCTGAGCCGACTTTTGTGGGCGTGGTTTAGTTGCCCGACAAAATCGGCCGACAAAATCGGTGAACCATGACACACGGCCGATAGTTTCGTCTGCTACTTCGTACGATAACAGCTAGCACAACAGCCAAATGCAGATCGCAAAATAATACTTACATCACTTTTTTTCTGCATCTAATGAACGAAAATAATAACAAACACAATAAATAACTAAAATAAATATTCATCTTCCATTGTAAACAATCACCATGGCAACATAAACAAAATTTGTTGTCTGATATAGAAAAAGTCGACCGACAAAATCGGCGAAGATAGAACATGCTCTATCTTGGCTGACAAAATTGAGCGACTTTTGCATGACACATGACAGATTTTTGTGGGGCGATTTTGTCGGCAGATAAAATCGGCCGACTTTGTCGTTCGTCTGACATCCCCTTAAGTAATCTGCGGCTGAACTCAGCCGTTGATGCTATCACTGTGAATAAAAAGTACTCGAAGCAAACCAGAAGAGACGCAATAAAAAAACAAGTGACTTACAGTAGTCCAGTCGCCTGATGAAAGCTTGTAAGGATAGTGCTGGTAGAACAAATAGTTCCTCACTAGCTTCTTCCTCATCCGATATGGACCTTCACACAAATAACAATATGCTATATGTTACTTGCAATATTTGGAAAATAATGCTTGGTCTAAAACTCACTGTAAGAAGACAATACTGATGACACTAAAACAGCAAATGATCAATCGTTGAACAAGGCTACAAGTTGAAAATTATCTCTTCTCCTCCCTTTACAAAAGCAAAGAATTTTTTCTTAAATCCTAACTTCTACGGAAAGCTGATAATCACAGAATCCTCTTTAAATCCATTAAGTGTAAAAATATGATTACAGTAGAAAAGACATAAAAAGAAACATTTGCTAAAAACACATAATATGTACATTTCATCATACTGCCAGAAATAATCTCAGCAAAACTCAACAAGTGCACAGTGACAATGGCATTTTCACTGTGGGGTCTACAAAGTTATAACACTAAAAATTTGCCTCTTCTGATCCATTCTTGCTTTGCACCATCTATGACAGTGTAAAATAATCACTAAGAAACATAGCAAAACTTGACTTCAAAAAAGTAACAACGACAAACAAAAAGCAGGAATGATGAGTGAAACCTTCAGTCATGTCAAGCATCCATTTGTCAAGCTCCGAGCCGACTGGAGGACCCCAAAGTCCTCTCTCACGAGTTAACTCTCTTTCCATCTTCAGCCAGTCTTCCATTGTGTACTCACTCATGTGTAGCTTGCTCTGTATGCACAGACAGACACGCTTTATGGTGCCTACCCACGGGGGATGGCCAGGCTGAGTTGGCTGTGTTTAAACCAAAACTCCTGATCTCCATCTGATCTTCCACTATGACTCACATGTAGTGATTGCAATCCGGGATTGATTTCTCAATCCAGGGATCCGAGATTTTAGGACTTGTATTCCTGGCAACCTGACACACCAAGATCCCGTTTTCAGAACTAGGCTTACAGATTGTTCCTTATTTAGTATCACTATAGTAGCCCTTCTAGACTTGTTTTATGCATGTGATGCAGCAGGCCCATAATGGTAGGTATTTGAAATGACTGTGACCGTCATAATGCAACAACGCAACTAACAGTGCACAGCTAGGATTCTTGCATGCATGAATAATTTCATGAAATAGCTGAACGGTTATTTTTTGCATCCAAAACTTGAAAAAGTACTGTTTTGGCAGACTTTATGCAATCCCAAAATCCCGGGCTTGGGACACTGCCAACCCTAGGATTCCAGCAAAGATGCCAGGATTCAGAATCACGGCATTGCAATCATTACTCATGTTTTTGCAACATTCAATGCATACAACAACTAGAAAAACATTTTGACCCAGTAATAACATACTGCCCTGCCATCTGCGCCTTGAGCTGCATAACCCTAACCCCAACCCTAACCTTGACCTCTGACCATTTGAATTAAAAGTGGCAGACTGGCTACCATTGCCATCACACCATTTCCATTTCCAATACCCTTTGGTTTGTTTTTGACGACTGGCGCATGCTTGGCACTAAGCTAGTCCTAGTAGTCAAGCATGTCTAGTCAAAAAGCATATGAATGTATGTGGTTCTGCAATGCATTGGGTCGAGCTGCTGCTATTCGGCATCGATGTCCTTCCATCCAGTTGTACATTTGCCAACTTTTGCCGGCGTCTCAGTTAGCAGATGTTTTTCATCCCGCGATCGCCGCCGCTCATCGCTTCACCCGTCTGGCCAAAGATAATATACGAGCGTATATCGTTAGCTGCTCGCATGGCCATTGCAAACCGCCAATGTGGGTGATAATCATGTAACATCTCCCTTCCCACTCTCCCCGTTCTTTTTTGGCCGAGCATTTTAGGTTGGATAGTTGCTGCTGCTGGTGGTGGTGCCATCCCTCATCACTAACTTAGACTAAGCGGCATTCAGCATTCACGCTACATTCTGAATCGACTGCTTCACTGCTCTGCTGATTACGTTCGCAAGCTGCGACGGCTGTTTATTTGATCTATTTATACAGCCATCCTAACAGGCCGCATTACAGATCTTGCCCATCCGTCCATCTGTCTCTGACAGATATTGACGCGCTACAGCTATGCTGTAGCACATCTTTGGCACGGTTGTTGACCATCATCGTCTGTCGTCATCTGTAATCACAGAATCTGTAATGGGTGTACTGAGGCTAAACAGAGCAAGATAGGGCCTAGATTGCTATTGATCACTAATAGGAAGTTGCATACTGTCTCTCAAATAATATTAAAATCACTGACCATGAATGACCTTGAAAGGTCATAACTCATAATGCACTATGGTGTGCCAATTGTGCGGTACTGTGGCTACATGGTAAGTTGCAATAAGCATCACAACATGCATAGAGCACGCCAGTCTCCTACGCTAAGAGCTTGTTGAGTTAGGAGTCCATACAAGACAGAGAGACGCTCAGACAAATCAGCAAGACCCATAATGCACTTTACTTATCAAGTTTACACACGACTGATATTAGGAATACGTATCTAACAGCAGTCTCAGATAAGGTGGAAGCACCTGTTGATACTGGTTGTGTTGTAGATCGACGAGATCGTGTACAATAGAGACGTGAGTCAGCGTAGACTGCTGCCATTCCTGAAATAATAGCCCATTACCACTCATACGATCAGAATTATCAGTGTATCTTTTAGTCAGCACCTAAAAACTTAATTCTTTACCCGCAATTTTCTGTCCCCTGACACTGTTCACCATATGCTCAATTTAATTCTCCACACCTTGCCACATCACTCACTTTTTGTCAGGCGTCCTGCAGTTATATTGCAAAATTATGGCACCCTAAACTTATAGCACAACAATTAGTAAGTAACAACAGCCAAACAGAAATGTCTTCAGCAGCCACTTAAACTGTTCAAAGTTAATGTCAGTTTGTTTCAGATGAGCTGGAAAGCTGTTCTACAGTTTTGGACCTTACACAACAAAACACGAGTGGAGCATAAACTCAAGACCCTAGCAACAAGCATCTGATCTGATCAACTCATCCAGGCAAACAAACATCACACTACTAATCACACTACTGGGAGCTGACTAAAATAACACTGCTTCACCGGCTATGACAGTATGAAGCCCAGACACTGAGGTCACATTCTTGAAACTTTCCTAAGACATTTTCCAAAAATCTTCCTATGTCAGATGATTCGGAAATTCCAACAACGTTTTCTTTTCCGAATTCTCAACCAGCTTTCTTTGCGTTGCCAAAAAAGTTCTTTCTTTCTTATCATCTCTGTAAACTTGTTCAACCAATAGATGCGCTTATACAGACCATGTGATTTAGGTACCCAGTTTCCAAATTTCTTCAGAAAAAACATCATTCAGTACTTTCCTGAACACTTTCCAAAATTTTTCCAAGAATTTTTCCAAAGAAGTTTCGAAAATGTGGCCCGTGAACATTATTCAGCAGCAATGGCATGTACAGCAAGACGACTAACCTGAGACGAGATGTAGACCTGCTTTGTGACGAGATCTTTGCGCGACTTTCCCCTTGCTGCTAACCTCATTACACCTTGACCCACTTTCTGCAGCTTCTGTCTCAACAGACGGATTAACAACAGATTAATAACGGATTAACATCAGGCTGATTCATGTCATCAGTTTCCATTCTAGCTGTTTTCACTGAATTCTAGTAACTATAACCATCGTACCATCTCATCAACAAAATCAATATACAATAACACTGGGAGACTTCAAGCCATAATTTACGATTAAAATATGTTTGATGAACTGGCAAGTAGTGCTGGACAACTACTCTATATCACACATCCACTGCTAGCCATAGATGTCACACTTACAGACTGTAGCTGTGATTGTATTCGCTCAGTCTGGCTGTACACACACTTTCTCTCGTTCTCATAATATGTCTCCCACAGCTTAGCAGCACTGTCCTGCACCAACGCTCTGTATCAACAAATGCACAATCAACACCGACTCTAAAGCCCACCTATCAGCCTTCAAACAATATAATGCAATACAATGTTATACAAGTAAGTAAGTAAATAAGAAAGTAATATAACTTGTATAGCATCATAATTCACGTCACAATCCGAGGCACTGCACAACACTGACTAAACAAGTCCTAACTGAATAAGTGCATCATTAAATTAATTGTAAAACCATGCAATAATTAAAATTTTATGGCAGCAAAAATTTGCTAGAGGACAGCAAAATCAAGGCCCAACCACTGCTTAATGTAGGTAGATAGAATCTTGGTTGAAAAGGTAGTTTTTGGTCTATGTTCAAAAAGCAAAAAGTTTTAATGGAAGATGGTAAACCTATAAGAATACAACTTACCATCATCATCATGTCGGCAACAACAACATATGACAATAAGCAACAGTCGTCAGCAGTCAAACGTCCATCAAAGCTAACTCAGACTTTCATCGTTCATATAAATCAGCAATAACAACTGAGTGATTAACCTGACAGCTGTGAGATCAGGCATCGCGAGCTTCTTGCCTGATGACGAGTCTGCTGCCACAGTGCTAAGTGTCACCTTAAATATGTCCTCGACAGTCTAAAGCATTCAACACACAACAAACAGCATTAATCCGCCATCAGACATGTGCATTGCAAAGTAAATTGAAGAAGTCTTTCATGAGCTAAACAGACTATAGGTGACAGCAGTTTACGCTGCTCAACAATAGATACGCTGTGCCTGTTTATTGTTTACTTCCAGCTTTCACTGGTAGTCACTGCAACTACCCAAAAAGTAACACCAAAGACTAATTAACCTGGTTACTGGCTACATGACACAATGTTTTATTTGCCTGCAGACGGTCACCCACATAAGTACTAACCGAGCCCAATTCCACAGATCAGGGTCAATTTTTGTTGTTTTTGAGTGTCCAACACTACAAAATGCAGTTAGCAACCATATCGATGAGGATGATCCCATCACTTTTCTACTTGAAAAACCTGCCTTGGCAATTAACAACCTGAAAGATGCAGGCCTTTCTGAGACCAGTCGCATGATCAAGCGCCACAATAAAACAACAACAGGGCCATCTCAAAAGCTGCATTTGACTGTATTTGCCAAAAATGGCTAAGTACCAAACCTGCCAGAGTCGGGGACAAAAATCTTGTAGACGCCAAGCACATTTTAGTTTCAGGCATTCCATCTAGTTCATCAGTTACTAGAGTGAAAAAACAAGACCACAAATAAGTAAGTAAACACGCAAGAAGAATGTGGGTTAATAACTGCTGCTGTCGACCAACCGGTTTCTTGCAGACATAGAGCTCCTCCCAGACTCTGTTAGCAGCGACAGTCAGCAGCTGTTGAGCTTCACTGTTATCAAATACTGCATGCTGCTGATGCTGCTGTAGCTGTCTATCACGCTGCTGCTGATCTGCACTCCCCGCTGCTGCTGCTGCTGCTGATGCCGATGATGACGCTTCATCCATCACATGCCACGTCGTTCTTCTCAAACCTGGTGGACTGCTACAAGCGTTAAAGGTTGAAAGTTAAAAGTCGTACATTGCTCTTTATTGGAAACTCACCACACAGCTATGGAGCATCACCTGCCATATGGGAGCACAACGTGTTACCTGCCACTTGACACAAGTAAAACCACCCCGACCTAACTCGAGCCAGACAGGCCAGCACTCGATTTACCTACCCCAAAGGCATGGAAGGCTGAGTTGACGTTGGTGTTGGTTTTAGATGGTTTACCTGTCTGCAGACAGTCACCTATCCAAGTAGTAATCACTTGATATCAAAACAACCAGGAATCGAACCAAAGACCTGTCAATCAAAGGTCCAACATCCTACCGTTATGTCAGCAAGCCGCTTATAATAAAAGACGACGTAAAACTGTCTAGCAACAAGGAAAACTGAACTGCAACCTCGACTATCTAGATCACTTTGTAGTCAGATTTGCAAAAAGCTTCATTTCAATAATAACAAATGCTGTTCTTTACTTCATGCATATGATATCATTCAATGCTTTGACGCTGTTGATGGAAACATGGCGTAACTTACAAAACTCAGATTTTCTACGATCTTCCCAAGTTTTCCTAAACCAGCAATTAAGTCAAGTCTAATTTTTTTTACTAAACTGCTTTTTTTCAGACTTTTTCCTAAGTTTAAAGTTAAATGTTAAAAATTAAAGGTACTGTATAGCTCTTTATAGGAAACCCATCACAGAGCTACAAAGTGTCACCTGCCGTATGCGATCACACAGTGTTACATGCTGCCCAACACAGGTGAATGCACCCCACCTTAACCCCAGCCAGATAGGGTGGTACTCGATTTACCTACGCCGGAGAGATGGAAGGCTGAGTTGACCTAGGCGGCTGGTTATATACTGAGATTGTTTGCCTGCCACAGGCAGTCACCCATCTAAGTACTAACCCGGACCGGCATAGAGCAACTTTATTGATCAAACACAACGTGTTACTGCTACGCCACGCCACCAACTGGGTAGCTGCCAGTTAAGCAAAACAAAGCTAAGCATCTGATACTGAAGGCAAGCATGTGTGTATGTGGCTGACCTGATGTTCTCAGGGCAGTTGGCAGTGAGCTGCAGTAGACAGTAGCACAAGCAGCCGATGAACTCCTGGTCAAAGTTTCCCGGACCAAGGATGAGTGAACGATGACTGGTCAGTCGGTGTAGAGCATCCAGTAGAGCCAGCTGGTCAGTGACACTGTGGACTGGACGAGACAGTAGATAGAGCACGGTACGGTTCAGTGACTTGTACACACTGTCCAACGTCAGACCTGATGCTACAGACATTCAGATACATAGAGACAGAGAAAGACAAAGACAGACATATTTGACATACATCGAGGTCCATAAAAACATGCCACTTTTATTTTTTGAATTGCTTTGTGAAACATCGGCCAATTATAACAATTTTTGGCACGCAACATCAGTTAAGAACTTGACGCAAGTGACTGTAGTTTTGGCCAGCTCACTTTAATACTGTCGCTACACTACCTTGTGAAATGCAGAAGTCGTAGTTTAGCCATTTACAACAATGAATCCATACTGAATAGTGCACACGTCGACTCAGAAATGATTAACTAAAAAGCGACAAAAACAATTGCCAACTATTGCGTCTCAAAAAGTCACACGTGTCACATCACATCATCTTTATTACAGCATGTGCTCAAAATGTCCTTCAGCGCGAATGCAAGTTGCAAACGTTGACACCACTCGCAAACAGCAGGCTCAACAAATTGCATTTCACAAGGTAGTGTAACGACATTATTAAAGTGGGGTGGCCAAAAGTACAGTCATTTGCGTCAAGTTTCTTTCTGGTGTTGCGTCATCATCATCATCATCGACAACCGTGGGCTCAATGCCCGTTGGTGTCTGACGCCATTCTTACTATCGCTGCCCACCGCTGCCTATCTAGGGCAGCGTGGC
>Ga0056128_1012218_pt1 | contig 10513 bp, 3 predicted proteins | sample WorMetLIZISLAND2_FD_71113 | JGI IMG/M metagenome (GOLD analysis project Ga0056128, IMG submission 71113) | Marine gutless worms symbiont microbial communities from Max Planck institute for Marine Microbiology, Germany - Olavius geniculatus... ... | reverse complement strand
GCCGCCTTTAACGCAATGGTAACGAAAATTTCAAAGTAATCCAGAATCCAGGATTCCTGCCGGATCACGCCCAAAACTGAATCACTGGTAGTTTATGCCATGCCCGACATACCCTCAAAATTTCAGAAAGATCCGTCCATATCTTTTCGAGTTATCTTGCTGACTCACATACAGACAGACAAACAAACAAACAAAAACCGGCAAAAACATTACCTTCTTAGCGGAGGTAATAAAGGAAAAAAGACAATGAAGTGACATGTATATGTCTAATTACCCATTATTTTCTACAAAGTTACGTTTTTCATATAAAACGTTTAATAATGTGTCTGTGATGCCAAATATGTATAGTTCATCAACGAAAATGGCTGAAGTTAAATCTCCCTTGCAGTACTGAATTTCGCTACAAAGACTGTAAGTAACGAGATTTTCATCGGTTTCATCAGTAATCAGTACAAAAACGGGTACAAATTACCCGGATTTGGAACCGGGTAACGAATTTTGGAACCGGATCCGGGTACTCGGTTCCCAGTACAAATCACTAACGGGTAACAAAACAAGAACTTCAAACAAAAACGTTAAACATATAACTTCAAATATTACTCAGCTGATTATTTATAAAAGTTCAAACACAATGAATGACAGCACAAAATATGTCACAGCAAAAATATGTCAATAAATGCCGGAAGCAAGCAACAAAATAAAGCGTAAAATTTGTTATAGCATCTTGACTCACAATAAAGCTGTTAGTAAACGAGCGACAACATGACACAATTAACGAGAGCTTAAAACCAACTGGAACACAAATAAGTAAGTATATCACATGAAGAAAGCATAAAAGTAATAGATAAAAATCAGAAGAAAAAAGCTGATTAAAATGCCGCTAACAGTCATTACCTGCAAGTGGTCACTAGTATGCTTGACTGCTACAATATTATAAAATATGAACAAAAACATAATCCACTTTCTTCGATTTGCTGTATAAGAAGCCGTTCGGCAAGTCCACAGCAATCAAAAGCCTATAGCAAATTCGCAACATTCTGACATACCAATACGTTACACAGCTTGTACGTCCAACAAGTCAGCAACAGATCACAGTAGTGGGCTTCAGTGGAAAAAAATGAATGCTGTTCAATTGCAAAAAAGACACAAAAACGACAAGCAGAAAATACATACAGCTGACAAAATCACACAGTTTGCTGTAAGTCTACATAAAATGTGAATGTGCAGTGAACTAGATCATAGATGTTAAAAACGTTCCAAAAAAAATTTTAAAAACGTTAAAAACGTCCAAAAAATGTGGCAGGAATAGCAAAACGTTTAAAACGTTGACTAAAAAGCGTTATCCATAATTTGTTCAACCTCTTGCCCAATGCCTAATGCTGTAAGTGCAGTATACCTGGAACTACAGTCTAGATAGCGAGAACGTTATTCAATTTCAGTGCAACCGTGTGATCATAAGACCACAGCACTTGACTAAACACCAATAGGAAAGTAGAAAATCACTGCAAAAACGGCAAAAAAGTTGAAAAAACATGTCAAACTTTTGTGAAAATCGCAAAAATCACAGCAAAATCACAGCAAAATCACGGCAAAGACACGACATCAAATCACGGGCCCAAAGACCACTATATAGTTTATAAAACTCAACATCTGTCATTGAGGACTATTATTACATTCAGTGCAAAGTTCTCATATGTAAAATTTTGTAACTATGGGGCATTAAAATATATTTTTATGCGCAAAAGCAGCTAGTGCTTTCAGCACATCTTAGCCATCGCAATTCTGTCCGTCTGGCCGTCAAACGGGTGGATCAGTCAAAAGCGGTGCAAGCTAGAATCATCAAATCTTCACTGTCGGCTGCCCGGAAGACTCTAGTTTCAGGAACCGTAAAGCTTTTCCATAAATTCGAAGGGTGTCACCCCGAACAAGGGCGCTAAATGAGAGGGAGGTGGACAAAATTTGCGATTTTTGGCCAATAAGTCGCTGTATCTCAGTAACGGTGCGAGATAGGGCCTAGGTTACTATTAATCACTAATAGGAAATCGTACACTGGCTCTCGATTGACGCCAAATTCAATGACCTTGAATGACCTTGAACGCCAAAATAAGGGGTTTTATAGATTTTTTTGGCGATTTCGGGCTGCGACACAAGTCTATATCATTCACAAGGTGGCACCACAGAACTATCGTTATGGGATCCAGATAAACAATTTGGTATTTGTATATTAACTTAGCGTAGATACCCCAATTTTTAGCTAAAATACTAAACCAGAACTGCTATAGGCTTTCACGCATCTCGTTAGCATTAGCTCAAATTTCTTGTTCTACAATGACGCCACAGTCACATATTGAGCCAGCAATTGACAAAACACATAGACTTTGGTAACAGAAGCAAAGGTAAATATTTTTGTGTTAAATCACACAATAAACTTCAATAATTTATGATGATTAAAAGCAAAAAATCTTGTAAAAATTGCAAAAAAGGCATTTAACTAAAAACATGGCAAAACATGACATTTTGGCAAAATCATGGCATTTGACAAAAATAACGTTTTCCATGATTTCTGTGTTTCCGCGATTTTCTACTGTCCCTACTAACTAAATATACTAGATAAGAAGAGTTTTTATTTAGTATATTTAGACCAACTAAGTGAACTACCATCACTTATCACTATGACCTACTAATTCGTTTGTGTGATTTCAAAAGTGCTTCTTCAAGTTCTTAATGGAATTTTCAATGCATGTTTTTGTAAAAGAAAAAACGCTGAGGAAATAAAACAAGAAAAGCCCAGCCAACACAAACGGGAACGGGCGACAGCGATGTGTGAAGGCCCGGTGCAAACGAAATCTAAGCTCACAATGATGTTTCATTTAGACTCATATGCCTAGGGCCATATCCAGTGCATAAATTTCAGTATTGGCTGAAAATCGCAAATTTTTCCTACCCCCTCTCATTTAGCGCCCTCGATTGAGGTGACCCTCTTCAAATTTATGGAAAAGTTCTACTGATCCTGAAACTAGAGTCTTCCAGGCAGCCGACGATAAAGATTTGGTGATTCTAGCTTGCACCGTTTTTGACTGATCCACCAGTGTGACGGACGGACAGACGGACAGACAGACAGACAGAATTGCGATGGCTAAGGTGTGCTACAGCAGTAGCTGCTGTCACACGTAAAAACGTTAAAAACGTGGCAAGAATAAAAAATGTAGAAACGTTTCTTACACCTATGAACCGAATTAATTGAGCAGACAACTTGCATATACAGTACGCACATCAGCATTAAACAATAACAGAAATGACAAAGACAAGCTCAACAACATAGTCCAGTTTTCCAAGGTGAACTAATGCATAAAAAATAAACTTCACTCAGCATAATAAAGTACACAATAAATACTAAGATGGCAAAAACCCTTGGCAGCCTACCGCGGGATTTGTGACTAATATAGTGACCATCTACATTTTACAGTTAAAGTTAAAAACAACAATATATAACCCCTAAAACTAGGTTAAGATACAGAGGCACTACAGGCTGACTTTCTAGACCCTGGATTCCACAACAGTGACAAAACGAGGGCCATCCCAAAAGTTTCTAGCCTCAGCATATTAAACAAGAATATTTTCCACAATCAGTACCTCAGTGAAACGTACATTCTTTAGTGACTCATATGAGTCTGCTGTGGATATGACGTCACATAGCATTAAATAAAACCGATTTCCAGCATCAACGAAAAAGGCTTCAGACATTCATCATCATTCATTCATCATCATCATAACAGACATCACCATGATCAAATTTTAGATTTCAAAACAGACAACAGTCAAATTCATTTTCACCGAATTCACCGAAGCCACCAGAATTGCTGGTGGCCTAAGTAAGCACAGGCAAAAGCCATATAATGCTTACTATCTGAATAACTGAGATTAACTATGTGTTTCTGGTTGCAGTTCCCGTTTCAAACAATTTTTAAATTGATTTATTGTATTACTGGTTACACACACGCCAGACAGTGCATTCCAGTTGAATACATACTTTCTCAAATCTAATCTACTGCATTTTTTATAGTATCTTTGAATGACCTCTTCTTTGACCTTCATCATACATAAAAAATAAATCTGATTGCAAATTATAACAACCATTAATAGTTTTAAATGTTTCTACTAAATCCCTCCTATGCCTTCTTTTTTCTAATGTCATTAAATTAAATTTTTTAATACGTTCTTCATAATGTAAATTTCTTACACTGTCAATCAATTTAGCTGCACGACGTTGAACTCCCTCAACTAACTCAATATCCTTCTGATAATACGGGCTCCAAATTGGTCCACAATACTCCAAATGTGGCCTTATAAGACTTTTTCTTTCTTTCTTTCTTTTCCAATAATGCACATATCCTCTTGCGAGTAATGTCGTGCATGATTTTATACAAAGGCATAATAGTTTCCTTAGATCTATCGCTAAAATTTCTTTTTATTACCCCAGGGGGTCAGGTCATTACTTCGTGCAAAGTGGTTTTAGTGTACAAAGTCAGTCATGAACAGCCAGCTGGGTAACTGTAGACTTTGGACTGGACTGCAGTGCTGAAGTTAGGAAAGACTATAGTGTACGGCTTGCTCGCAGCCTCTGCAGGGGCCCATGCAACTAAACACCAATCGTGATTGCCCTTTCATTAACACAACTATTAAATTTCAGTTGAATTGTTAATAAAATTTTTCTCATACAATCAGATATTGGCACTGCATCATATTTTGGCTAAACTGCTCTTATTTGCAGCTACCACAGATTAGGCTGTAGTACATTAACAAACCCCAATGAGAAATTCATAAACGTATTTGTCAGTGCTTTCATAAAATCAGATGCCACGGAGCCCGACTTTGGTAAATCCAGCTACAGACTGATAAAAGTTTCATGCAACTACCAGCCTGATTCAAATGCTGCATGCGTCAATGCTCCAAATCGTTTCAGCTAAATGTTCTATGACATCATAAATTATAATAATGTCACTTTCACAAGCTGCTCATGTTAATATGCAAGGAAGGTATGTTTTACTAATGTATAGACAATGAAAAGTTTTAGTCTAATATATTGAGATTCAAAACTTTTTGACTGCCCCTCATATTTGCAAGAAATTGTAATTCACTCACATGTTTTTATTTGTGGTTAGCACAAATTTAAGATATCATATATTCAGATATGCACATGAGAAATTCATAAGCGTATTTGTCAGGTTTTCATAAAAACAGATGACACAGGGTCCCACTTTCACAAGTCCACCTTCAGACTGAAAAATTCTCATGCAACAGCGAGCCTGATTTTACGCTGTTTGCGTTAGTGCTCTAAATCGTTTCTATTTAATGCTCTGTGACATCAAACACTACAATGATGTTATATCCGCAGCAGACTCATACGAATCAGTAAAAAACGCACATTTCACTGATGTATAAATTGTGGAAAAGTTTTATCTGATATGTCAAAGCCGGAAGCTTTTGGAATGGCCCTCGTATACACGTAATAAATTTCTCTGCAAGCTCACATTTCACTCTACATCAGTGGTCATGGCACATTCAGTGGTCAATTTGCAATGTACAAGTTTCATGAAATGGCGAGAGACAGCTCATTGTGATCAATAATGAATGATATCGCACAATTCCACTGAGTGCAACTAAAATTATAATTAACTCATATTTTGATGCAAACTGTCTTTGAGCAATGCAATTAATGGCCGAACTCAGATCTAGGTCAAGTTTGAACTTGGATCAAATTTGAACCGAGTTAGTGCAACACACCCTATGACTGGTCAGTTTGGTCCAGCGTTATAATGTGTGGAGTAGCAGGCAGTCTGGCCATATTTACCATCTGGTCAACATCGCAAAGTGTCAGCTGACCATCATTAGAACGGTCAGTTTGGTCAACACGGTCAAGTGCCTTACCATCAAGATCTTCAAAATGGTCAATCTGGTCAACCATAAGAGTATGTGGAGTAGCAAACAGTCTGGTCACCATTACCACCTGGTCAACATGGCACAGTGTCAGCTGACCATCATTAGAACGGTCAGTTTGGTCAACACCGTCAACTGTCTCGACATGAAGATCTTCAGAGTGGTTAGCCTGGTCAACCATCAGAGTTTGTGGAGCAGCAGGCAGTCTGGTCACCATTACCACCTGGTCAACATGACGCAGTGTTGGTTGACCATCTTGGTCATCAGAGTGGTCAGTTGCGTCAATGTAGCACAGTGTCAGTTTATCATTACGGTCATAAGACCGGTCAGTTGGGTCAACATGGCATGGCATCGCTTGCTCATCAAGGTTACTGAAGCGGTCAGATGGCTCAACGTGGCACAGTGTCAGTTGAACGTCCTGGTCATCAGAGCGGCCCGTTTGGTCAACAGTGCATGGTGTAATTTGACCATCATAGTCATTGGAGCGGTCAGTTGAGTAACCATGGCACAGTGTTGGTTGACCATCTCGGTCAACAGAGCAGTCAGATGGGTCAACATCATGGCAGAGTATTGGACCCTCGTGGTCGCTAGGCTGCAGCACAAGGTCATGGTCATTGCAGGCTGGTTTATCTGAGTGATGAGCAACTTTGCTAGCAGCATACATCAGACTGCCTCTCTTGTCATCACTAGTGATTATACCATCACTGCCATCGGTCAATGTCACACCAACATTCGTTGCCCGTGTCAGACCCAAGCTGTCGGGGTACTCTGCAGAAGTAGGCACGGTTGCCTTTAAGCCAAAATCACCCACAGCGATATTATGAATACCATTCATAGGAACCTCGCAAGGCAAGGAATCTTTACTGACTTCATTATCATTACGCAAAATGTTTAGCCGCAATTCTTTCTCATATTGTACATTTTCTTCAGACGTTTGATGGAGCAATTTTGGCTGAATAGAATCCTGAACATTGTTTGTGCTGACTTGACTAGATGGTGAAGTTGCCAATGCTAGCATCAACAGTCTTCTGTACCTCTCCGTCTCCGTACCTTTCCATGATTTCATCAGCTCCAGCTAAATATCAGAAATTTTCACACACACACATATCGTAACTATGCTCCAAAAGTGCAATAAGCTTATAAGATGACTGAAAAAAATGCAATCATGCAGATATGCATGCCTGGCTCACTATCCTGTTCCTTCACCTTCAAGAGTAATGTTCCATGCAATGTACTTGACAACTATCTTCTTTTCAGTGGCATATTTTCGGGGCATCCTGCCATGACCCCCTCAGCACTGCAATTTTGCACATTTTTACTTCATGAAGCATCACAATTTATCTGAGATCCACTGGCATCCCTTACTTAGATTCTAAATATGCCACCGCTTCTTGTAGAACACTTAATTCATCTGTGAAAATTTGTTTTTTTTTGTCAAGAAAAACTTGCTTCCTACAGCAAAGCACAAGTATAAAATACTAAAACAACAGAGAGAAAAATTATCCATAAAATGTAAAGAGGAAACAGAGTCAAAAATGCGTAGTAGAAATGGTACTGATCAACGAAATACCATACCACATCTAAATGAAAGTCATCTAATGTTGGGCACGTCAAAACACAAACGTTCCAGCTGTTTTCCAATCTGCAGTTTAAAACAGTAACAAAATCGATCCATAGAGAATAAGTACTGTATATTTTTTCTATAAATCTCAAGACACTAAAACCAAATCATTGCTCTGTTGAAACTGTGTTTCCCAATAATGGCACAAGAACATCTCCGAACATATCACAACATTTGCCTAACTCACTTCCATTTCCTTCAATTTACTTTACACCTAGCTGACATTTTTTTAGTACAAAATAAAATCAACAAAACACAATTTAACCAATTTAGCAGCAAAATCATTTATGAAATTAACACAAATCTAGTATTAACAGTGACAAATGCTCTTCATTTCCATTATGTTATCAGTTGACATGGAGGTTATTGTCGGTTTTGTTTGGAAACTAAGATTACTGTATTCGCATATCTGTTCACGCATATTTACCTCCGCCAAGAAGGTAATGTTTTTGCCAGACTTTGTTTGTTTGTTTGTCTGTTTGTCTGTGTGTCAGCAAGATAACTCAAAAAGTTATGGACGGATCTTTCTGGAAATATCAGGGAATGTCGGGAGTGGCAAAAACTACCAGCGATTCAATTATGGAGGTGATCCAAAACGAATCCTGGATTCTGGATCACTTTGAAATTTTCGTTACCATTGCTTTCAATAGGGCATAAGGGAAACCGCTGCAAAACCAAAGATGGTGCTGCCACCTAGCGAACAAGATTGCCTTGGCGGAGGTATGCGGGTAATGCTTTCTAGTAATACAACAAATATTACTGACAACATTCAATGCACACAGTACCCAGGTGTTCCAGTGATTTTTGACAGAACGGAAAGATGTGTGCTAAGGCAGCAGACTCCTTGCAGACTCATGAAGTTGTATGTTCCCACGAACGTCGGAGTGCATGCATCACTAGACGATGATAACTAAACAAAGAAAGACAGTAACAGTCCAAGAACATCTGGCAAAATAAGCAAATGACACTGCATGCATGGATAGAACACGAACAGTTTAAGTGGTTGCTAAAAATAATTTTTGTTGAATGCAGCACGCTGCAGCTAACTCACAAATGACATTGTCCAAATTATCTTATCTACAACTATCAGCTTGTATACCATAATTCATACTTTTCAGCATGAATGAGGATTTTACAAGTCTACTATTACAGGATGGGCCAAAAAAAATTTCTCAACTTGTTTTTGTCAGAACTTCATCAAATCTCCACCAAATTTGATAATTTTTGGCAAACAAATGGCCAAAACGATAGAATTATGTGCGGTACATTCAATGCCCAACTCACCTCATTTATGTCAATGCAATACCGTTTTAAAAGCAGACGATCCAAATTTTTGCACAATGCTGAGTTGTTGTGCCCGTAAAAGTTCCAATGACTTAACTAAGCACACAATGACCTAAAATGTGATTTATTTAGCAGAATTATAAGTTTGTGTGACAACTTGCTTCCAAATTATCAGTGGTTTAAACGTGATGCTATAATCACCGCGTAATGTAACAATTTGGAGCATCTGTGTTTTATACAGTAGTGTGTTGACATAAATTAGGTGAGGTGAAAAATAAGTATACTTCGCATAATTCTATCGTCTCGGCCATCCGTGTGCCACAAATTGTCAAATTTGATGGAGATTTGATGAAGTTCTGACAAAAACAAGTTGAAAATGGAATTTTTTTGGCCCACCCCATACTTTAGGTTTTTTTGTTTAACCTTTTTACATATGTGTCGTTAATCAAAGTTAAAAAAATGTTAACAAGCTAGATGCCTATCTGCTCACCCAACTAACAGCAACAAAAAACTACCAGCGGCAAAAGTGAGTGAAAAGTTAAAGAGCGAGTGAGATTCGTAACGGTTCATCAACTCACCAATCTCGCTGTGTCTGACAACAATGTTAATAGCAACCAATTACATGCAATACACAAAACCAGTGTGCAAAATCAAGGCTATTTAGTTGCAAGCAACAAAAAAAGAGATATCAAAAACTCCAAATGTGAAAAAAACTAATAAAAAACGTTGTGATTGCTGATGCTTTGCCAAAGACCTAACTAAAGGCAAAGACAGACTTTATATGTTGGTAGCTCAAAGTATGTTAAACTCGTAGGCCTACCTGGCTATCATTATCCCTGGCATGAAGGTTGAGTTGACTGGCACATGTGTACACATCCAAATTTCCAGGTGAAATGGCATATAGCCAGTGTTCTGTCAGAGCAACCTAAGAACACGTACAATGCAATCTCACATTTGTACTGCATAATTCAAATTGGTTATAATAGCAGCAAAGTGTAACAAACAGAGAAATAACACAACAAAATAACACATCAAAATGTCGATGCTCTGTGCATATATTCAAAAGTAAAATAAAATGAAAATAGAAAGCAGTCGGACTGTGCAAACACCCAGAAATGTGGATCATACCATGCTGCTACTGAGAGACTGGAAAAGCACTACTCTACATAGTTGCAATGCAATGCATTATCTACACTGTGTCTCAAAAAAAAACCGGACCCCTATTACGTTTTGAAATAACTCCAACAAACTGTGCCTAATAATAATAATGATTAGCTGAGAAAATCGTCAAAAGGAACTCAATATCGTAGTTTGTTACGGGCTTACGATATTTCATAAAACGGGGTACCAGCTTAGATGTGGATGAACTGAAGCAGTACTTGGTGGAGGTCTGGTCTGGCCTACGGCAGACCATTGTCGATGATGCAATCGACGAATGGAGAAGATGTCTCCGGGCCTGTGTTCGAGTAAAGGGACAGCACTTTGAACATCTGCTGTAACTTCTGACTATGACGTTGCTAATCAACAGTTCGTTCAACTTCAAACGTTGGTGTTATAACATTTAATCATTTCGTAACTGACGTTGTTGGTTCGTTGGAGTACTGCAGTGCAGTTGCCTCTACTGTTGGTGCCACAGGAAAACCTCAGCTGGTACTCTGTTCTTAAAATTTC
>Ga0056128_1012214_pt1 | contig 10516 bp, 7 predicted proteins | sample WorMetLIZISLAND2_FD_71113 | JGI IMG/M metagenome (GOLD analysis project Ga0056128, IMG submission 71113) | Marine gutless worms symbiont microbial communities from Max Planck institute for Marine Microbiology, Germany - Olavius geniculatus... ... | reverse complement strand
CCCCACCCTCTACCCTTCCCCCCTCTTCCCAGTTTCTGCATCCGCCACTGCTCCGGGATAGGTCAACTGTCTGCCTGGAGTTAAGCCGGGACGCCTTCACTTGTGTCAGATGGCAGCTAACACTGTGTGATCCCATATGGCAGGTGACGCTCCGTAGCTCTGTGATGGGTTTTCTATTACCTTTTACTATACACTACTATATACTGACCGCAAGAGCCGTGAGGTCCGCCGGTGGCTTTGTGCAGTTCGTGAAGCTGTCCGTTCAAAACGTCCAACTCATGGACCGTAATATCGACCGTACCTCCGCCACAATCAACCACTATGTACCGCGTCAGACCTGCAATATAATTATACAGTATACGGGCAAAGATTTTTTTTTATGTGAAACATACAAAATAGCCTACACATGCATTTACCGGCAGCATAGGTTTTAACACGATCTATACCGTGTATTATGCAAATGTAAAGACGCGTACAGAGCACGATGTAACCAGTGGCGTAGCCAAGGGGGCCCAGATGGTCCCGCCCCCTCCAATCCTCCAGACAAGACATAAGCACACGTTTAAACTGCACAAAATTGGCCAATTTGGTCAGTTAAAAATAATGAAAATTTTTGTCATCCGATCTCATTTTTAAAGCTAAAATGCACCAAATTCGATTTCGGCTGGGGCTCCGCCCCTGACCTTGCTGGAGGGAGCTCACAGCGCTTCCCCAGACCCCCTAGCTGGATTATAGGGGGTCCTACTTCTAAGGAAGAGGAGGGGAGGTGAGGACGGAGGACATAGGAAGGGATAGAGGGAGTAAAGGGGGAAGGGAGAAAGGAGGGGACAAATTGGTGAAGAAAAGGGGGGAGGGGAGACGAGGCCCCCAATTAAAATTTCTGGCTAAGCCACTGGATGTAACTGATGCATAATTAGATTTCGGGTCCGCCATTCCGAAGGGGTCGCCAAAACCCGTTTTAAAACGACGACAAAAACCGCACTTATTAAATGCTAAAACTGTATAATCCTCACACTGACCTTACCCTGACTGACCCAGACCCTAATCTACCTACCCTAACCCTGACGGCTTTTCGGTATGGCGGGCGAACGTCACATCGACAATCGGAAAACGGCGTTGCAAATATACAATATCTGCCGCCTAAAGTCGTGTCTACACGCACCGATTTCCTAGTCCGAGGTTCTGATGGGCGTCTTTTTTAGCTGTGAGGCAAAAAACGCTCGTCCGAGAAAATCACAAAGAATGAGCATGCACGATTGCAAATTTCGTTCGTTTCCCTCAAACGAGGTTTTTAGAACATTGGAGACCTCGAACGAGAAAATCGGACCGGTATACGTGTGGCCACGGCATAATAAGTTTCATTACATGATTTTACGACGACTCACGCTGTGTGAACTTGGCCGAGGCGACTTGCTGTCCATTGACCGCGTCGACGTCGTTATCCAGTCTCACAGACAGTGGACGTCGGACGGGCTTCTCCGGCACCAGTTGACCAAGGCGCAGTCGACGGATGTGGATAGACGCCGCCTCCGGCTCCAGAGCTATCAACAGCTGATCGGCGTTAGCTGGCGTTGCTATGCCGGCCTTCATACGATGCACACACGAACAAATTTAATGCAGTCGCTTCTATTCTCGCCAAATCTACAGCGCTCAAGTCCCCCCCATTTTCTCGTCCTCTCCCACGGCCGCCAAACAAGGCTTCTTATGATAGCATATTTTGCATACACTCTCAAAAAAACTCCCAACTATTTTTACTGGGTGCACGCCTCGCCCCCAGGTATAAGGATAGAAGCTTCTGAACAACGGTACAGTGGTTTCCTGGCACGAAAAAACCGGGGAGACAACCCCTCCTGTCGAAAAATTTTCTTCTTGTCAGTAAACTGTCGTCCACGAATAAAAAAAACTAGGGCAGAAAATCCATTCACCCATTTTGGGTGATGAATGACGATGACCAGTCTTTATTGACAAAATAACAGACACACCTCTATCAGACATAAATGCAGAGCAAAACTGACAATACAAAAAATGTACAGTCAAAAAGCTAAAACAGTCTTTATACAACACATGTAGGTAGTGACGCAGGTGTAAAATAAAATGCTGGGCATCTTTAATCCATATTTTCTGTGCCGAAAATTTGCAGCTGTCTGTTACAACAATACAACCTAAACTTCTTGCCCGTTCATTCACCAACCTTTTAAAAAAACTTAGCACTGTCGGACTTATAACGTTTTTTTTCTAAAGTGAACTGGATGTAAGAGTTGTCTTTCTTTTTGAAGTAGGCCTAACACGTTGAAAGCTGTACCGTGCGATTATGGGCGGCTATAACACTCCAGTCACTGCGGTGAGAGATAACAAAAATTACGTAGGTCATGAAGTAACTTCAACGTTATAAGTTTACCTCGTATGCGGCGAGTCTCATGAACTTCTTGGCCTGTTCGTTCCAGATGGCGGGCACGGTCACAATCCAGCGGACGTCGTCGTTGTCGATGCTGGTGCCGCACTGCTGACAGAGCTCTCGCAGCGCGTGGTCCTTGAAGAACCTCAGCGTCAGTGTCAGCACACTGAACAACGAAAAACGCTTCCCGTTCGCAGCTTCGATCTGCGTATCCTTCGTACAGTCCTATACAATACAATACACTAAAATTTAATGTGAAAAAATGTCTATGGCACCGCAGTCACTTTATTGTCAGCTATAGGAAAGAGGCAGAAAACAGACGAGGCGGAAAACAGATATAGCCGAAGTCTTGAGTTTACAGGGTGCTTACACGATCGAGCAAACATCGAGCAAACATCGAGCTGGCTTAAGCAGGCCTATTAAAACCCCGCCCCTTGGCTCAAATATATGCCTATGCTTAGGCTCTTAGCCCACAGTTGACCACGTGTTATATAGGCCTTCCAATTACAACCCGTCCGCCTTTCTAATTAGCATGCCAATTATCACAGAACGTCGAGCTAGCTGCTCGATGTTTGCTCGATCGCGTAAACACCCTGTTAGTAGTCTTCGATGTTCGCAGACACTGTAAACCGGGGCTGTGTTGATAACGTGGACGGCCGCAGATCATGTCGGTACTCGACGCCTAAGTCTTTTCTTGTTGTTATGGCGGCCTCGTGCAATAAACGAAGTTGCTGTACGCCGCGCCCGGTTATTACCTCGATTGGTGACTATGTATACAATCTCAGTATAATAGCCAACAAAACGCCCAGGACAACTCAGCCTTCTATACCTCCACGAGGTAGGTAGATCGAGTACCGGCCTGTCCGAGATAAGTTTTCTGTGAAGTCATAGATACCTTTTTGGACTTTTTTTGTTGTATACAATAATTTTATAGATAGAAACGATGTTTTTATACCGCCGACTGGTAGAGTCTCATTTTGAATTTGTCAAAGTACATCCAGTCGCGAGCCTCGTCGGCCGTCAGGTCGTGGTAGAAATTCCGCGCCGTGAAACCGAACGAGTGAAACTGTAAACAGCATATGATTACACTATTAACTAGAATGCAAGCATGATGGTTAAAATGTTAAGATGCGTGCAGAGCGAAGTAACTGAACTGAACTAAACTGGCATGGTTTAGTTATTGACGAACTGACCAATGGGCAAGCAGTAATGCATTACAGTAGGCACCGTCTAACGGCGTCGGTGACTACGTGCGTACAGCAATGAACAATGGGCTCGCTTTCGCCCTGCTCACCCATTGGTCATTTCGTCAAAAACTAAACCGTGTCAGTGCAGTTCAGTTACGTCGCTCTGTATGCGCCTTTAAGTAGCAGCGGATTCAACAATCAGTCGCCAACATTCAATCAAGCAAGCAAGCAAGCACTAATATAAACGCAGATACAGCACAAAATAAACTTCATACAATCAGACACTCGGTATATGTGGCACCAGCGGCGTTTCGATAATGCGATTTGTATCCAAAATTGGACACCATGAGCTGCGACGGAGGTGGGGTCTGCGGAAAAAGTTTACCTACACTCTTTTAAGCCGCAGACGGCATGAACTCTGCTGAAGCTTCCCCGGGCGTAAAATATTTTATTGCACTATTAAGATTAAGAAGACTTCTCTGACGCAAAAATGCGGAAACGCTCAGTAGTTCCAAGCTACAATTCCTTCACTTGCGGAAAGGGCAAAATCGCTGGTGTCCCCTCTGCCCAAAGTTTGAGGGCCGAAGACACAGTACCCAATAAATTAAAGCCCATGGCTTTAGAGCCTACCTGTCCCTGTGGCGTGAGCAGTAGCGTCGTGGGCGTCTTCTGGTTGATAATTCCCGGGTCGCAGCCTTCCCACTTGCCCATCATGTGAATGCTGGCGTTGCCACGCTGTGTTGTCGGTGATGATGATGATGATGATGTTGTTGTCTCGTGTGTGAAACTGAATGCGTAACCGCTAAACGCAGTGCCTTCAACAAGCACAACACAACAACTATCATAACGCACAGGCGTCGCCAGGTCAACCAGAAGACTAGCTGTCGCTAGGATAGCCGACCGCACCGCTTGTCAGTGACCTTCAAGGATATCCAAGGTCGGTGATTTTCATCTCGTGCGATTTCTTATTTAGTGATCAATAGCAAAAAAGGTCCATCTCTCACGGTTTCCGAGATACGGCTACTTATAGCTTGAAACTTTCCATTAAAAATCGCGGCTAAACCGCTGCAGATGGAAACAGGGGTAAAAATTAGGGGTCTGAAACTGAAAACCTTGCAGACTTTAGCTTTCGAACGCCCATGCGGAAGCAGCAAATTTGCCTCATTTTTCGAATTTCTAAAACCTGACCGACCCCCTCCCTATGCCACTGCCCGGATTTGCAGCATCAGTTTCAGGAGCAACCTCTGGCAAGAATGGAGTGAACATGTTGACCCCGTGGCAAAGCCCCTGCTAGAAAAACCTTTCGAAAGCGCAAAACCCCGACAACGCATCTTTACCACGCAACTCAACTCAACTTAACTACCTCGTAGGTGTGAATTGGCAATAAAAATTTTTTTAAATCATTTAAAACTCGTACTGACGGAGAAAAAAATAAGCACGTGTTTATAAACGTTGAATAGGCCTAATATGTTTAACAGTGCACTGCAGAACTATTTTTCGGACCTCATTTGCAAACGTCGTAAATAAAGTGACGTTCCACAACCGACGCGAGTGGAGTGAAATCGAAACAACAGCTGCTCAGTACTCAGTTCTGACTATTATCGCTAACGCTCCGTACGTGAATTATGGTCGTCTTTGTCGAGACTTTTAGGAACCCAAACTGCACTTTCTTTTACTTAACGACTGAGAATTCGTTGTACAGAAACAACAAGCTATAAAACGAAAATTTTCCGCCTATTGCGACACATTTTTTCTCGGGGCTTGGTGTGTCTGTCTGTCTGTCTGTTTGTCACATTTATGCACCCTGATTAAAACGTCCGACCAGTTCAGATATTAAATTTTGGCAGGTACACCTATGGCGTCCAATGACAGATTGTGTTAAATGGGGATCCCTGGTGCCCCAGGGGAAGGGAAAATATGGGGTTGAACGCAATAAACCGAAAACCAAAACCAAAAACTAAAGTGCAAACCCAGTCGTGCAAAACTTGCAAATGGTTCCGACTTACAGAAAACGATGACTTGTGATTATTTCGCCAGGTGGCAGCATCGATCAGCAATTCCGCCTTTACCAGATTACTCTCGTCTTTTATTATTATTACTATTATTATTAAGAGAGTGCAGCAGCAGTCAAACCGAAGTCGATGGCGACGGCGACCATGTACTGGGAACTGAACGCTGGAACAGTCAGAGGTGCGGCTGGCGAAACGTGTACATCCACCACCGGCATAGGACCTTCCGAGTCCAAGGTCACAGAGGTCATAGTAGGGGGTGACGACGGTTTGATGGACTGGTCAGGGCGCGGAGCTTCCGTCACAGTGGGCGGAGCTGCTGCTGCCGGCTGTTCCTTCAAAGCGGCATTCGCCCCACCGCCAGCCATGATCTCCAACACTCTGATGTTGCTCTTGCTCGGAGAAGAGTTATTCATTCTGTCCTGATCCGTTGACGGCGAACCGCGCCTTCCTTTGCGGAAATTAAGACCAACGCGAAAGCGACCTGTGCACATCCACACAAAATATGGGTACACCGTGGGCCTTAAAATGTGCCACCAAACAAGGTAGTGTAGCGACGCACTTAAAATGTGGTGAGAGATTGAATCAACATCACGTGATGGCAAATTTTCCTCCAAGTGTGATAATGAAAGAAATATTTTAAAAAGAAGGGACAGGTGTATACAGGAAGACTAGGGTCCCGCAAATGTCCACTACATTCAACTTTGACGACGTCGTCGTCTGCTGCAAGCTGTGTGGCGCGCCTAATGTATTGCAGTCGGGGAACTCATGACGATAATAACAAAATAACATTAAAAAGGTAACGTAATGCCGCTGGGAACAACCGTTCCGGTCGGTCTGATAGAACATCAACAGTAAAGCAAAAACTGGTCTAGTTCTTAATCAACGCTAACTAACAGACAACAACAGTTCTTACAACGAGCTACAATGTCTTACATCGTGTCTGAATCATGACGCTCGGCAGACTGAAGCCAAATTAAAATAGTCGTGATAAAAATTAACGATATCCATAATGGCATTTATATGTAATAACCTCATAAAAGTTATTATAATAAGTAAATAAATAAATTAATTAATTGTATGTTTGACTGACCTGGGCCAGACTCCTTCTGCTTAACATGCGAGTCCTCCTCCGCTGTTTTCTTGTCGAGAGAGTTCGACTTGTTCGCGGCGGACTCGGCAGCCGAACCGTCTCCGTTCTTCGGCTTTTGGCGCCGGAAAAAGCCAAAAACTCCACCAGATTTCTTCTTGGGCGAGGCTAACGCTTCGACTTTGAGCTCGGGAATGACAACGGCGGATCGCTTGGACTGTGGAACGATGGAGTCCTCGTTGATGACGTCAGGCGGACTGCTTTCCGACTGTGCCGGACTGGAATGCACCGGCTGCGACGTCTCCGAAACGTCGACCGAAACCTTCACTCACCATACACTCTCTAATCTTATGTTTTGTGCCATAGGTCTATACGTTCTAATTCAATGGCGGATCCAGAATTTTGGAGCCTTCTCGTTCCGTAAATCAGCCACTGTTCTAATTCTAACTTAGCATATGTGTATATTATTTGTGAATTATTATTACTTCAATTTTTTTTCATTTTGTGCGTTTTTGTGTAGCCTATTTCCTGTACGATTTCTACATTTCTAAAAGAATAAATGAACAGCGTCAAACGCAATACAATATCATAATCAGAACTATAAAAATATGTCGGCTCAGTGCCAACTTATTATGCGGTCCTCCGCCTGACCTTTAACATTTTGGGCTAAAGGTTGGTACGTAGGTTAGTTCCACCGCCAATTTTGGATTTTCTATCGCCTTTTTGCTTTCGATTTTAAAGCCAGTAGAGGATAGAAGAACACACTGACGTTCAGGTTAATCAAGTACAAAACAACTTTCTCAGACACTGAAGTCTGAAGGACCCACACGTCCAAAAATAGCACTAAACTAGAAGGGCACTCGAAAAGCGTAAACCTCTGCAAGCGATACGTGAATTTGTTTCCGTCATGTTCGCTATAGGCAGCAGCACGTTACGCGGCGGAGGCTCGCCCTAACTGGCAATCCTTCAATCCTATCCTATATCCAGATGCTGATCCAGATCACCACCAAAATCTAATCACCTCTAAGATGAACCAAGAAAGACCAACCTTCCGTGAAAATTTCAGCCAAATCCGTCCGCGTTTCGTGTAGTCCTGTTATTAGCCCAACAGAGAGATAAATATTACATAAATAAATAAACGTTAAGCACATAACCTTCTTGGCGGAGGAAATAAGTGAAAAAGCTTTCTTTTCTAGCGTGAATACATCTAAAATTGCTAATAGGCTCGTAAATAATGTAGCAGATGGCTCGCTGGCGTAATGGTCAGAACAATAAACTAACGATCAAAAAGCCGTGGTTTCGACTCCGCGTCGGATCGCTATTAAGTGATTACTACTAGGATTGGTGCATGACTGTCTGTAGGCAGGTAAACTATCTCGGTATATAACTAGCACCAAGGTCAACTCAGCCTTCCATCCCTCGGGGGTAAATAAATCGAGTAGATACCGACGCTTACCTGCGTCCGCTAGCAAGTAACGCCGTGTGATCCTATATGGAAGGTGATGCTCGCCAGCACTGCGATAAAGAGCTACGAAGAACACTTTTAACCTTTTAACCTCTAGCAATATCGACCTCGTCGACGGAGGATCTGTCGTCGCTGTCCGCTGTCGACTGGTAGCTGGTGAACTGAATCCCCGTGTTCTGTGTCGCCAGAAAGTCGTCCATGATGTTCTTCTTGCCGAAAGTCTTCCTCGAAGCTTGGAGGATTTCTTCTTCCGCCATCACACCCTGGTCTGCTGTCGGCTGAACGGGCAACGCACCGGCCCCTGCTGATTACAATACAATCTACTTTTATTAGAGCTACAAACGAAGAAAGTGATTTAAGTATAATGTGCAATAATTAAATTCAACGAATTTTTATGATTACATTTTTTTAAAACAGATTTTTCCACACATTGCTGCCAAACAGTCATACAATACCAAACGGCCGTGCTTGACAATAAAAAACCAATGCTAAATCATACACTGCAATCTATGAAAAAAATCCTGCAATAAAAATTGGAAATTGTCGTTGCTATACAAAGTTGGACAAAAATAACGTGGATTGCTCTTAAAGCCACACTTAACTTGCACGGTACGCCCTACTGTTTTCGCAACTTTTAGCTGCAGTCGTGCGTCATAAAGCAAACGACGGTGTAGTCTGTGCGATCTGAGCATGCGTGATTTAAGTACGATACAACACTGTCTGGAGTGGTATAAGCTCGCTCTGCGGGCTCGCTTAGCCACTCCATCAGTGCGGTATCTAGTAAGACCTACATACCGGGTTTCTTCTGTTGAGGATGATGCAGAAAACCGTCGAAATCGACGTGGAACTTTGCCGACGTTCTCACGTCCGCTCTGAGAGTATCTTCGCTGATGACGGCCGGTGAATCATTCTGTGTGTGGGGAGCGCTTTCCACCACTGCAGGTGTTGTCTCTATGCCTGTTGGCTTTTCCTCCTGTACAGTCAGTACAGATTGGTCTCTTATACCCCGCCAGAGAGTTGCAGAAATAAATTTAAATTTGGCACGTGATAGACAACTACTGTACAAGCCTACAGAACTGCCGGTGGCTTATATAGTTACTTACGTACGTACTATTTTGACCGAGTCAAAAAATGTAGCATATACATGTAGGCCTAGACTGTCAGCTGCTGTGTTGCAACATCTTCTACTAGCATCCAACGCCTGGAAACTTTTATGCACTCAGTTTGTAAATTATGCTTATTCTACTTTGTGGCATTGTAAATAACTCAAAATTAGTTATCAGTAATAATATCAGTAATAATTTAGCTAGATCAATTTATTTACTGCAGTTTAGTTATACATAGACTGCATTTTGCTTTATATCTGTGAAACTCAAATGGGGGCTAAAGGGGGGGCAAGCCTCAAATGGGGGCCATGCCCCCTGGACTTCCCTTGGCGCCGCCACTGAGGCCTATAAACTTTAGTTTGATTTTATTGTTTTATTAGAGAAATGTGGCAAACCATTTGCCACTAAGTTTCTCGCTACCATGACATGATCACTGCACCAATGACAACGAAGTATATACACAATCTGCCAAAAAAGTGGCCACTGGGCCTCAAGTCGCCATAGTTTTCACTGAATGCCATTGGGCCCGAAAAGACTATAAGATTAAAAATGTGTTCTTTAGCTATCAAAATTTAAAATAAGTTTATTAGAACTATGCTGTTTCACCACCTCGACAAGCGAGTCGACGGAGTCACGACGTCGGTCCGAAGCGGCATCGAAGGCAAGCCACGAGAACTCATCACCATGTCGTGCCGCCGCCTGTCCGACCCACCCCTCCCTCGCTGCCTTCCGCTGAGGCGCTACCACAGCCCGGTCCACGTCGTCTGATTGACCCCGCGGTGCAGCATGCAGTGCTACCACTCCCTCGCTCGGCGCAATCACCTGCCACGTTTCACAGAACCACCAAAACACCATCCAGCGGCGTTGTGGGTTAAAAAGTGGGCGGGGCAGCCGCAAAAAAATTGCAAAGAGGAGATTTATATCTAGTCACAATTCTAATGTTATTCCTAAATTTCTGCCAAATTGAGGTTTTCAGCCCCAAATTGTGCATTTTGCACGAAAATCTTTGAAATCTTCGAACAAGATTAAGATTTTCCCACCATTTTCCGATAGCCAAAAATTTAGAGTGGGCAAATGCTCGCTTTGCCCGCCCCCTGCCATGTCGCCACTGGCATGATTACACGTACATCGACGTATGTAGAAAACAAGAGCATAGGTAAAACGCGGAATCGCTATGCACCCAAATCTTTGAATGCATTCGCCAGGTTGTATTCGCCAATTTGCAACTGCGTGTTTTAGATGGGACTCAACCCCCCCCCCCCCC
>Ga0056128_1012213_pt1 | contig 10517 bp, 7 predicted proteins | sample WorMetLIZISLAND2_FD_71113 | JGI IMG/M metagenome (GOLD analysis project Ga0056128, IMG submission 71113) | Marine gutless worms symbiont microbial communities from Max Planck institute for Marine Microbiology, Germany - Olavius geniculatus... ... | reverse complement strand
GCAAATGAAAAATTCACGGACGTACTTGTCAGGGCTCTCATAAAATCACATGCCCCAGGGCCTCGTGTTGGAAAATCCAACGGTAGACTAAAGAAATATCATCCAACCACGAGCCCAATTTTACGCTGATTGCGCTGACACTCCAACTCATTCCTGTGTAATGCTCTATGATGTCATACATTACAATGACATCATATCTGCTTTAGGCTCATATTGTTTAGAAGAAACATGCGTTTTATTAGTGTATAAATTTTGAAAAGTGTTTTTAGTCTAACATATCGAATTGCAAAACTTTTCGAACGGCCCTCGTATTATTGCATATGCAATATTTATGCAGTAGATGGTATGGTCTGGCTCTCTCTTGAGATAATTTTTTTTTGTTTTAAATGCAGTAAAGTTGTCGCATTTCACGGAATAGGATAGGTTAATTCTGTATACTGGCCGCTGGTAGTGGAATGTTTGGTGAATTCTGTGTAGTAATAGTAGTAGTAGAATTAGAAGAATGATGCTGCTGTGTTGTCTTGTGACCAGACCTGCTAAAGTGCAAAGTAAAGATTCAAGAAAGAAAAGGTTGAGAGATTGAACAGTGAAAGAGTGATTTCTGAAGATCACAATTTTCACAAAAGTTTCCATTTTCTTTGCTGCCTATTAACCTTAATTGATTGCAAAATTTACAACTCGACAGATTTTTTCATCCCATCATTCATTTGAGTGATCAGACATTTTACCAGAGATACTGTTAGAGTCTTAGAGAAAGAAAAATGTGAAAAATGCAAATGCAATTTTTAGACAATTTAAGTCACTATTGTTAGTATTTCCCTGAGAATAAGTAAATCTCCAAAGTCAGTTTCATAAAGAAGATTAGGAAAGATAAAGACAAAGGCAAAGATCAAGAAAAGAAAGAAAAAGATATAGCAGTATGAAAGACAAGAAAGATATAGCCGGTAAGAGCACAACAGTTAATGTATTGTGGTGCTTGTGATGTGATTGCATACTTATTTTGTGGTGAACTTTCGCTTGCTAATTGTTGTATTTTAATAACATCAACCACATTCCGTGTGCTTCATTTTAGTTGCGTTAATGCTAAAATGAAATACTGTATGGTTGATTTAGGGCTGCAGAAATTAACAGTTCATTAATTGATTAATCATTAAAAAAATTAACTAGTTAGAATTTTTTTAACTAGTTAAAGTTTGACTGAAATTTTGGATTGCTTAATATGCTAAAATGCCCGATAATCAGCATTTGTAATCAAATTTTATTTTTCATAGGACATGCCATTAAGATTTGTACTTGTGCAGTGTTAATTTAGCAGTCTGCACTTAGTGACCAGGGTTCCCACTGGTCCTGAAAAGTCCTGAAATTTGACTTTTCATTTTTCAGGATCTGAGTCTCGAAAGCTTCGAGGTCTCGGCTAGCGTCTAGGAAACTGCAACGTCTCGTCTCGGCTTTTAAAAGTCTTGTCTCGGTCTCGGAGACATGGGTCTCAGGTCTCGTCTTGGTCTCGGCTAAGAAGATCTCGTGCACATCCCTGCCTGAAAAGTGCTGAAATTGGACATAGCTGCTGAAAAAGTCATGAAAAGTCCTGATTTTTGCTAGTGTTATCCTGAAAAACCAAGATAGTGAATCTGTAATTTTTTCCAGTAACATTTGTGCTTAATTACTGGAATTGCTTATTAAAAACTAAATTAATCTGTCAGGTATCTGTCTTCATGTATCATGTTTTCTTACTAAAATAACTCAGGCGCTTGTAGTTTAGCAAAGTGCATCGATGGGTTTTTCTTGTTTTTATGGGGCTGAAAAAGTCTTGAATTTTGCTTATGTCATTTGAACCCTATAGTGAGCCTTGACTACAGTTTGTGTAGGCAACTGCATCATCATCACTTTTTTGATTTTGTTTTAGTTTGCAAAAGATAACAAGTACAACAGCCAGTTAACTGATTTCTGCAGTTTTTACGGTCTTTCTTGACTACAAAAATTGATTCAAACTCATTAATTTCCAAAATTAATCAATTGAAAATTTTCATTTCGTAGCACCCTAGTTTGAGTTATACATTTTATTTATGATACTGTGGCATTTCATTTTTCACAAATTATGCAGCATAGGTGTCCAGTTTTATTTATCACTGCAGACATATGACTGCTGAATTATAAAATTGACTTGTCATGTGATACTTTTCTTGTCAGAGAATTGTACATAGTTGAGATATTCATGTATTTTGGGTTAGAGAATTATGTGCATTGGCACTCATCGGAGACATTGCTAATATAATTGTTTTTATGACCTCCATGCAAAAATTGTAACAAGTGCTGTTAGATGTGGTATGCTTCTGCTGTGCTATAATGATGATAAGCAATTTAAAGATGATAACTTAACGTCGATGGCCACGTTTGATGATCCAAGAGATGCAGAGGATGCTGTGTACAACCTGAACCATGTCCGCTACTGTGGACAAGAGCTGGAAGTTGAGTTTGCTCGTGGAGATCGCAAAAGTTAGTTGATTGTGGTTGTTTTGTGAATTTTTAAGCACTCTTCAGTTCTGTAATTGTTTTCACGGTAAATGAAATGTGCCCCCTGCTGTATAGTTGAAGGTTGTAACAAACTCTGCTGCACTGGCTCTAGTCATCTTGCCGAGTGTCATGCAGGTGCTTGCTTTCAGAATGGTGTGACCATCTTAGTACGAATTTATTACCTAAACAGGTGAATTCTCACAATGGCAGGCCCATGATGGCAGCATTGTAAACACTGGCATTGGTATAATTGTTTATTATTATCGCTGCTGCTGTGGTGTTACGCTGATAAGCAATTTTATTTAAAAAGAGAACTCAAACTTCTATTTGTCTGTCTATCGCAGACATCTCTCCTGTATGGAAACCGGAAAACAAATGGCACAGAAAAACCAAAAATGGTGTTTATGTTGATTCTGTTCCCTAGTAAATGGCATGACATTTTCAGTCCAAAAGGCCACAAGTCGGGGTGCATTTGATTTGAGTTGTGGAATGCAGTGTATAGCTAGGAGGACGGCTGCGCAGTATGTCGGCACTGGGTTGATATATGTTTCTGGTTGTGACTGTTGGTGGATTTGCACGTACAGCTCCGCAAATGATGAGGGCGAAGGATCACGGAAGGTCAAGCTACGACCGGTATGAAGAAGATGATTTCATGTACGATCGCAGACGACGTGGTCGGTCGTACAGTCGCAGTCCAAGAAGGTCTGCTTGACTTGATCTCTCTATGTTTCTCTTTTTATGCATGTTTTTTTATTTGACCTACTTTTATAAGTTTTGTTGTAACTTATGATTGTTGTTATGTGCTGTTATTTGTCGGCATTCATTAGATGAATGTATGACGACAATGCATGTTTTGCACATAATGAATATTTAGTTTATCTTTGCTATGGTAATCGGTGGCATAAACTTTTCACGGAGTTTGTATGTTAGACCACTCTTGGTCAAGAATCTCTGGATTGCTGCAAAAAGAGCATCGTCAGAGCACTGAATAATCGAACGGCAGTTGTTGGTTTTTCGTGACTTTCATTGTTTAGTTTAGCATAGTTGAAGTAAACAAATGTTTGATTATTATTTTACGGTCTGCTTTGTGGGTCTGCTGAACTGGTTACCGGTGCGCCAACGTGTGCTGTACAAGATGGCTGTACTGACGCAGAAAATTCGCACATCCGGTGTCCCGACGTACCTCAACGAGCATCTGGTTCCGCACGTCGCTGTCCGCTCTACACGTTCTGATTCACTGCCTCTGCTGACTGTACCAAAACTGATCGATGACTTCTCTAGGCGCTCATTTTCTTACTCTGCACCCATTACTTGGAATAGCCTTCCCTCAAATATTTTACTGTGCAACTCGGACTCTGTTTTTAAGAAACATTTGAAAACGTTTCCGTTTAATACCGCCTGATTGACTGTCGTCCAGCGCCTCTGTAGCTCTGCATATTGGCGCTATATAAATATGATTAGTATTAGTATTACGCTGTATTATTTGATCACTCAATTTTTATGTGCTTTTTCTGTTTATAGCAGTTCTTGTAGTAACTGCATTCTGTGGGTGTTATTGCAGACGTCGCTCGCGAAGCTCTGACAGGTGTGTAGTGGTGCTCTTCTTATAGTTATGTGTTGTATTTTGAACAAGCATGTATTGGGGGTAATCTAGATGCAAGTTCTGCAGAGATGATGCTTGGCATTTTGGAAAAAGCACTGCTTTTCGCTAGAACAGTAAGGGCGTGTTGCACCAGTGTCGTTCACCTTTGATCTTGGGTCAAAAATCGACTTCTGTCAAACAATCAGTCAAGTTTCTTTCAGACAGCGAAATCCATAGAATGAACCAATAAACTGTGATAGAAAATGCACTCCATTTTAAGAAAGTGATGGACCAGTAAATTGTTGCTTGCAATAGTAGTTGATCATATTAAGCATGTGATTGGGTGTTGTAGGCGTCGCTCACCAAGCTCTGAGAGGTAAGATGTCAGCTGGTAATCTATTTGTCTCTACTGGACTATAATCAAGACTTTGGTGTTTACATATTTAACCAATAACAATTTTACTGATTAATTCTGCCATTATTTATTCATTTCTGTAGCTCTAACTTAGCTTGGCCAGTGGCCACAGATTCTTGTAAGTCCTTGAATTTGTAAAAGTCCTTGAAAACTAAATAGGGTCTTGAAATTTTTTTTGAAATTTGATGGTAAAGCATCTCAAAAGTTCTTGAATTTCAGTTTTTACGCGTGAAAGTAGCTACTGCTTTCAGCGCGTCTGAGCCATCGCAATTCTGTCTGTCCGTCCGTCACAGGGGTGGATCAGTCAAAAACGGTGCAAGCTAGAATTACCAAATCTTCACCGTCGGCTGCCCGGAAGACTCTAGTTTCACGAACCGTAAAGCTTTTCCATAAATTCGAAGGGGGTCGCCCTAAACGAGGGTGCTAAATGAGAGGGGTTGGGCAAAATTTGCGATTTTTGGCCAATAAGTAGCTGTATCTAAGTAACGGTGTGAGATAGAGCCTAGGTTACTTATCACTAATAGGAAGTCGTACACTGGCTCTCGATTGGCATCAAATTCAATGACCTTGAACACTAAAATAGGGGGTTTTATGGAGTTTTTGGCGATTTTAGGCTGCGACACAAGTCCATATCATTCACAAGGTGGCGCCACGCTACTACGTTATGTGATCCAGATAGAGAATTTGGTATTTGTATGTTAACTTAGCGTGAACACACCAATTTTCAGCTAAACTACTGAACCGGAACTGCTATAGGCTTTCGCGTGTCTCGTGGCTCAAATTTCTTGTTCAAAGTCGTCGTGACTGCGATATATGAAATTTTTTTATATCATCTAACATGATGTGGTAAGATATTGTGATTTTATCGTATGTCTGGAAAAGGTACTTGAAAGTCGTTGAATATTTTTGCCATAACTGGCCACACTGCTAGTTGAATGACAATGAATGAGGTGTGTCTGCTGTGGACAGAGATCAATCAGACTCTCGTTCACGTTCTCGTTCTCGGTCCAGCAGTCGATCTCACTCGCATCGTCGCCGTCGGCGCAGCCACTCTCCCAAGAAGTAGACTGACACAGGTATCTAGTGTATACTGTATAAGTAGGGACCAACCTAATTCACGGGAAAAAATGCATGATTTCACGGCAGAATTTTTAAAATGTGTCAAATTTCACGGAAAATTCACGGAAAGGGTTTCGGAAATTCACGGGCCACACAGACGTTATTTCGAGGTGCTGCACTATTGCAAACGAAGAAATTTCTGAACAACGAATATTTACTACACTAAGTCAAAACTCAAGACAGTCAATGTCAACTACTTAGTGCTGAAGTGCGACACGTAGCAAACAGCAACATCCGTACAAAAGCTGCTGATAAAACTCTGGAATTGTCGTAAATTAAACGAAAAGCGCTAAAATTCACGAAAAATTACAGATTTCACGGAAATCGGCGTTTTTCACGGAAGGAGGTCAATTTCACGGAAAATGTCACGGCCGTGAAATCGTGAATTAAGTTGGTCCCTATATATAAGTGCACATCTCTTGCTACCACACAAACTTTTTGCAAGGTTTCTGTTAAAGGATATTTGCTGACATTGGCACATTGCTGCCTGCAATGAAAATAACTTTGGCATTTCTTTCTCTTTCTATATTTTGCATGCTCCTTTAGTTTCATGGTGATGGTACAGCCTAGCTAAATTCCAAAGGGCACTAGCATGTTTTTGCATATCTGTGGCAAAACCCCAACTTAACATACAAATTGTTGCACTTTTGTGTTATAAAGAATCACACACCTTGATGTTTTGAAATGTCAGATTTTGCCAATTTTGTGGAAAACTGTTAATTATTCGATAGTGTGAACCTTTGACAAGATATATTTGAACAAAGTGAGTTTGGTAAGCTTTTTTGCCTGCGCAGAGTGTATTGTTTATTGTGCTGTCGTCTTCTGCCACCTAGCGTCCATCATTTTATGCGCCCTGATTCTTTCTGAGACTTTGGCGCTTTATAAATCATTTACTTACTTACTTACTTACTTACTTACATAATGACTGTTCCGGAATGCTAATCAGCCAGCTAATTGTGGCACTGCTAAAACTGGTTTTGTATATTGCTTTGCAGCACAGCTAGTGATGCATTTATTTTTGTCATATTTTTGCATTGTCTGTGGAATGTAATGGTTTATTTCCGAGTGTAATATGATTCAAATATCAAGAATACTTATGAAAAGGTCTTAGATTTCAACAAGGAGAACTGTTATTTTTTTCAGTGTGTAATGTTATATTTTACATTAGCACTTTCTTATTTTTCAAAAGTTCAAGTTTGCATTACAGTTATAATTTTGACGTGTGCTTTGTTGTCTGTCCTTCTCTCCCCCTCCCCCTTCTTTTTCCTTTCCCATTTCCCTTTTCCTTTTCTTACCCCTTTCCTTTTCTTTTTTCCTTCCTCTTCCCTTTTTCCTTTCCCTTCTCCTTCCCATTATCTTCCCTTCCTCCTTACCTCCCCCTCACCTTCTCCTTTGTTTTCCTCTTTCCTTCCCCTTCTTTTTTTTCTTTTCCTTTTTTCTTCTTTCTTTCCGTGCCAACATCCGTGCGTCCAACATTTGAGGCACTATATCTCCATAATTGTGCCAAATAGACACATGGTCACCATGGACCACCCAAGGCCAATGCTTATCTATAGACAGGTCATCCGACAGATTAGGCTGCTGCGAATCTGGCTTATGGGCGCCATATTGTTTACATGTGAATATTTGCTGAATTAGAAACACATTTTTGGAAATATCTCGAAAACGGTGCATCGGAGCTCAAAAATTCCACAAAAAATGCCCCCTTACTAACCACCTGCCTTTAAAATTTTTTCCTTTAAAAGATGGGGTGAACAAAAAATTAAATATTTTTTGCTAAAATTAAATATTCTATTATAGACTTTCAATGGGTATAACAAACAGAAACAAAATGGTGCCCATGACCGGAAGTAAACAGCTTTGTTGCACGACCTGTCTAATAAAGAAGTAACACCAGCCTTGAGACCACCCATAAGAAGTCGACCTCCGGTAGTCGAATGGTCACGTGACCGATGACGTCACGTGACCCCAAAAGGTCAAACTCATGACCCCATTATCTTTGAGGCGCCATATCTTCATAACGGTGCAAGATAGACGCATGGTGATGATGGATCTTTTATAGTAAAGTGCTGGTGACGAATCGAATGGTCTCATAACTGACAGTGTTTATTGTTTAGTTAAAATAATACAGATGGATGAAAGGATCATTGCTGCTGTACAATTTGAAATTACTGTTTGATTTTTTCTACTGGTCTAAACAGCTCACTGATCATATTTATACGGACATATACTGTAAACTGTCTAAATGCATTGGACAGACTCTGTGTTCATATGAACATTATCTTGTTTAATTTAAAATTGTGTTTTATTTTGATTGTTTGTGTTGAGTGCAGTGTAATTTTATTACATGTTTCTATTGCTGTAGTCACCTGGTGGGAAGACTTCTGGAAAGAACTTCGAGAAAAACTGAACATACAGAATTGTGCAGAATTATTGGACCTTTGTGACGTGTTTTCACATGTCACGTGACGTGTCTGATTGTGTCACATTTTCAGTTTATCATCATGTGACTGGTCAATGTAAATTTCTCGCATGACATGTAAAAAAGTAATATTGGATGATTTGTCACACGGATTTTATCCATGTTTCTGTGTTTGTGTCATCAAATACGGTAACGTGGATATATTTTTCTTGACATATCATTTAATATTATTTTTTCACATATGTGATACATGATTAATTATCTACATTGACTAGTCACACCATGCAACGGGCATCTAACATTGGGGCAAGAAAGATAATATATTCTGTGACCAGGGTCATTGTGGCATTTGCCCCTCTCATATTTTGGAATGTCGGAAAATCTTGTCTTGTCTCAAAAATTTTGGTCCAGAAGTCTAAAATTTTAAGCTAAAAACTCACTTTGGGGGAAATTTAGGAACAAAATTGAAATTTTGAGAATCCATAGTCTTTTCTGTCGGAAAGTGTCTGTCGAAAAATTGCAACTTCCTGCCCCACCAACTTTTTTTAGCGTGCAACATGACAGTCTATGACGACTATTTGCAATCAGTTTTCACTGAGTCATTGGCTGTGTCGTAGTCAAATAATTGCCGCTTTGGGCAGGTTCATGCATAAAGGTGAAATTCACTTCATGATTTTAAGAAGAAAAAAAGATACAAATGGGAGTAGAAATTGCAGTCCACGAATTATAGTTCCCAGTTACCACTACACCTGAGTGTATTCTGAACAGCCTGTTTAACATGGACTGCATAGAGGTTACAGAGAATAGATTGTATACCTTAAATATGTTCCCAGTATTGCTACAAGTGTTAGATAATGCATTGCGTGAAGTTCATCTCGTTGTTGTGGACGTGTTAAGCTGTCAAAGTTCTGTCAGTCTGGTGCAAGTTGTTCTAGATGTTACATGCTCATTGCTGTATTCTCTGCTATTTTTCTGACCTTTGTTTCAATTTTCAATGCAGAATATTGCTAAAAGTTATCTTTCCAGTAAAATATTCAATTAAATTTGCATCCATAAAATTATGTACTGCTGTGTGGTGAAGTCAGTTTTGTTAAAAGTCTGTTTCATCAGATACAGAAAATTTTGGCCAAATATGCAAAATTGTTTTTTTAGCAAGAGATAAACTGTTGCAAGTAGTCTTAAGCAACTGCAACAGTATTAATAATAGATTTTTTTTTATTTTTTGATAGCAACACTTAACAATATACATTGAATACACAGGATATAAACTCGGTGTTCAGTAGTAGGAATGATGCAATAACTTTGTTGACATTTATGCAGGAATGTTTTACAGACGTTGGCCAAGGTTAAATTTTGCTACGACTAGTCTCACATAATATCTGAAAATTTTCAAGCTATATGGTCTTAGATGAGAGTCTTAGCAAAGCCTCATTTCAACCACTGTCACTCTTATGGTTTGTTTGCCTTGTGCATATCGGTATGCTTGCAGCGTTAGCATTAACTTGATTATTTCGTTGTAAATGTGTATTTTTGGTGCAGCTTAGGAATTGGTATAAGTGTAGATGGCTGTTCTTTTACTTCAGTTATGAAATGTGAATTATTGGAGAATAGGTATACAGATTTTAAGCTTGGGCCGCTGAGCGGTAGTTTTAAAAAGTGCAGATCGAATATGATAGAGCAGAAATATGGCTGCATCGTAGTGATTTTGCTGTGCACATAATATGATTGTTAATTTTGATTTCTATAGCAAATATATAGCTCAGGCCATATTATATGCAAGTAAATTGGTTGCAGGTAATGCACGAGATAAGATACTGGTAGATGCACCGTAGTACGATACAATATTGAATCTTATTATTTCTCGTGACATGTGACCTCTTCAGAAATTACAACGGGTACATGCATTGCAAATTAGCTTTGTTAATGCTAAGAGTATATTATGCATTTCAGTCAACGATATTTTAACACTTCTGAGCTAATATGTCTTGCAGTGCAATGCAAACAGTTATCGAATATCACAAATAGACTGCACAAATACCAGGTAGCATGACTGATTATTTAATTATTTTAATTTGCTAAGCATATTACATTCTAACTTCATGTTGGATAGTGTACTTGGAATGTCGAAGAATTACTGATAACATACGACGTTTTTGTTCTATGAATTAATTTTCTTCTTTTGTTTAAAAACTCGTTTTTGTAGGATTTACAGCTGAGATTACTGAACCCGGCAGCATTTTTACATTTCATACATCGTGAGATACAATTAGCATATTTTGTCACGCCTTCGTATCCGAGCATGCAGAGTCGAGCACCACTTTGTGCGACCTTGGCCTTGACAACAGTGTTGCGCTTCGTTGGAGCTTGTTTACATTATCTGTCACGCTAACTATATAAATGGTGAAACTTTCAGTAGAATGTCTGAATTACACGATAACTTGAAGAAGCTAATGCCACCTGATTTCAGA
>Ga0056128_1012212_pt1 | contig 10517 bp, 7 predicted proteins | sample WorMetLIZISLAND2_FD_71113 | JGI IMG/M metagenome (GOLD analysis project Ga0056128, IMG submission 71113) | Marine gutless worms symbiont microbial communities from Max Planck institute for Marine Microbiology, Germany - Olavius geniculatus... ... | reverse complement strand
AAATATGACTGCATTCTTACATTAATAATGTGATAAATGTAATTAGATAAAGTGGCGATCTACCACTAGTAATTTTCTGCTCACTAGTGCGAGATCGCCGATCTACCCCTAGCACTGACCATTATGCAATCATGGTGTAATCGCCACATGTTTATACTGACCTAGTACACCACCAGTGAAATCAACACAGGCGTCTAGAAACTGTCTGGTGGTCGATTTCCCCTTTTTGTCCCTCTGAACGCCAACCTCAAATATTTCATATGCAGCACTATCAGCCATATTTCCTGTCAGGCTCTTGGGGGTAAACTCGCCAATGCTGTATTCAGTCAAAAACCTCAAACAAGTAACGTGACAGCCACGTATGCTTTATCACAGATGTCCGTCTAACATTTTAAGTTTTCATTCATATTCAAAATACGCGTCACAAACAAAAAAATTACATAACTACAAATAAACATCAACACTGCACGTTCGCACTTCGCATCGTGTTGTCTTGACCTTTGACCCGTCATAGAAACGTGACCTAACTACTACCTCTTCACGGAGTGTCAGAAGTTCAGAACACACAAAAATATAGGACCAAATGAGACACAAAATGCTCATAACCTCTTTATTGACTGTCAGTGAACACATAACACGCAAAATCTTTTTGTAACAGTAACACCAACAGTACACGAGCGTTCACTAATCGCTCCGCATCATGTCAAATTGTCAATTCGATTATTTGATTTACTTACTGCAGTCATATTGACCGGAAGTGACGTTGTGATGACGCAATCAATAAACAGTTAACGTAAACAATAAACATGGATTGTATTGGTGTTATTAAACAATTTAACTAAATTACAGATCGTAATTTAATCAAAGTGCCGAAGCAAGAAAAAGGATATTACGATGCTAACAGTTCATTACGGAATTTTCCGACAAACCGTGGACGCTGTCTACGATACATTAATGAAACTGTTGCGGAAGATCCTGCGGAAGATCGACACAGACGGTGGACACGTCACGTTGTCGGGTGACCTCGTTAAAGCCGATGATTATTGTTTGCTGTGAGCCTGTGATTCTACGTTGACACCCCTCAAAGCAGACAATCAATAGCCTCACACCCCTCGTCGCGCGAATAGACTGCGCCGTTGACCCGCTGGCTATTTTTCGGCAAGTGCCCGGAGCAAGGACTAGAGCCAGGCACGGGAGTGCTCGGTCATATCACTGCGCCGGGCCGTTAATTTCGTTGATCGATCTCGGTAGGCTTTCTGCGTCGATCACAATATTCGATCGCTGGAAATTGTTTACGCGTCAAGTGGTGCTAGGTGAAACGGGCGACGGCGTGGTGAGGATAACTTTGTTTCGCGGAGGGCGAGTCGACTGCTTGGCCGGGCTGGCAGTAGAGCGTCTGTGCCCGCCTTGTCGAGGGTAGGCCTTACTGTGTGGTCTAGCCAGCCAGCTAGCCGGCCGGCGACTGGCGAGCGTTCGGTTGCGGAGCGCTGTAGAGTGTAGTGCACCGTGCGGTGGCCTGTTGGCGAGTAAGCGACTGAGCGTGGGAGTGTTGTGTTTTCACTAGCTAAGTAGCTGGTGGTCGGTTGTACACCTAACGTCCAGCGAACTGACTGCAAAGTTGAGCGACGTCGTCGACAAAAGACAACTGGATTTACACCGTTCAGCAAGTTGATTCGCAACCGTGCTGAGTTGGCTGCGCTGCCGCTGCACCTTAGTTCTGGGGAAGTTGAGAGTACTACTTGTTGGCGCCACGGAACCATTGTCCGCTGACAGCGTTCTACTGCCAGCTGGCCTGAGACTTGACTAGTGTCACCGCACGGCTCGGAGACAGTGACTGACAGTTTACAGTTGAGAAGACGATTCACCAGGCTCACGGTGTCAACCGGAGTTCGTTTGCCAAGACTTTGTGAGCACAACGTAAGCTCCTCGTGACTCGTCTATAGTCACGGTTCACTGAGCGGCGTCGTTTCCGGGGCAAAGGGGTGATGGCCGCCGTAGAAATACAGGGACCAAAGTTTCTTTTCAATCCCGCAAAGTTTTAGCTCATTTTCTGGGCTCTTCTATGCTCAGAATGCGCGCTGGGGGAACTTACAGTACCCGGACCTCTAACTGGTAGGAAGGAGGCTCACTGCTTCGTCCTGAGAACCCCACCTTGCATTTGTAACACAAGTCATTCTGTCGCTACATAAGATTAAATTGGACATCTGAACTAATTTGGGCTGGCGCCCTTATTGTAAATATTAACCTTAATTTGAATTTACGCTACTGCTATGGTTTAAAGAAAAAAATGGGTTAGAAGCCCAGAACACTTGTACTAATTTGGTGGGACATGCTGGCCGTCCAGCCCCTGGACATTTCTAAAATGTTTTATACACCTATGTGGCCGGGTTTTTGTCATGACTTTGCATTAATACTATGTGTTAATTTATTGTTATCGTCACATCACATCATATACAAATAGTGACTTGCATCGAGGTCAACAGTGAAGATTAGTTCCCGAAGTTGCAGGAATATTGTCCAAATGCCGAAGGATGTGAGAGTACCATGGAAAGTGTTACAGTATACCGGTAGCATGTCCTGAATTGGATAAACTTTTGGCTACGCCCAAACGTAGATTGAGCACTGCGTATTGTGTGTGTGCATAATGAACAGTGCCATTGCAAACTTAAACTGTTTAATTTGAGAACGAGTTGAGAACGTGAGAACCACTGAATTCATTACCAGTAACTGTGAGTTAACTTTTTGGAGTTCAGTAGTACTTGTCTACGGTTAACAGCAACCTCTAATCCTATACATGTATACACATGTATACACATGTATAGGATTATTTATTTTACCAGTCTTTCTGCTGCTGTCTGTCTGCAATATACAGACTTCGGGTGAACAGTAATTACGGCTTCTCAACACAGAGTCACAGACCCTCTCATCTTGCAAATTAAATCTATATTTAGCATTGGTTGCCAGGAACTAGAACAAACGATTCTAAATGAATTATCGTGTGTTTGATTTCTTGCAGCCAGTGCTGGCGATGACAAAACCAGTGAACGAGGTCGGTAGTGACACTGGTGGCTTGTGATCTGGTGCAGTTTGCGTGTGGTCTGGATTGAGAGAATAATGCAAAGATGGGCGACTATCTGCCACCTCCCCAGCCGCCAGGAAACTCTGGCCCTGCTGCCGCGGCCGAGTACGACCGGTTGCGACGTCGCTTTGAGCGCTACCGACAACTGCACGCCAGTCGACAGCAGCAGTACGACAGCTTCGCAAGCGGAGTCTATAACCAACAGGCTCATGAGACCCAGCTGCTGCATCGCAGGTGACCAATGATATACATTATATATACCCGTAAAACTTCCATTAAAACTGGATTGGTAGGACTACGTTATGTTGCTAGTGAGAGATGACGTAGTCTGACACTGAGCAGACCGAGCTAATTGAGCAACTCGACAATAACTTTGTTTATTTCATTCGCTATTGTGTTGTTGAAAAGAGCACATCTCGCTCTCTTCTGCTATCTAATACATAGGGTGTCGCCCCGGACTGTATATAGTGTCGAGTGTGTCTTATAGATTTTCCCCAAACATTCTATGGCCCGTTACCTTCGCAGCTAAGACCCCCAAATAATACAGGGCTAATAGGATCTGAAATAGAAACCGGGTCCCTAACATAAGCCGGGCCTCTAAATTTAGCCGGTCATCCAAGTAGTAGGCCTAGTAGTTGTAGTAGTGGTAGTGGTAGTGGGAGTAGTAGTAGTAGTAGTAGTATTGCACATGCTATATATAGAAAAATTTTATTATTATTTTATATGACAAGTTGACCATGTTTTAATAGAAGCCGGTGAAGTTTTATGGTAGCTCTTCATAGGAAACCTATCTCAGAGGTGCGCTGCGTACGGACTACGGAGCGTCACCATGCGCTACCCATTATGAATTTATTGTTGTAAACGGCCAAACTATATACAACTTCTGCATTTCACAAGGTAGTATATCAACGGTATTAAGGTGAGATGGGCAAAACTATAGTCATTCACGTGAAGTTTCTTCGCGATGTTGCATGCCGTACGTTATTAAAATCAGCCACTGTTTCATGGAGTCATTAAAAAAATAAAAGAGGCACATTTTTTTGAGTTTAACGGTATACTGGTTGCAACGCTGCGTAGGTGGCAGGACAGTAAGAAGCCAAGCAGTAGCGCGGCTAAGTCGGTGTCGGCGTCTGCCAAGATGGCATCGCGAGGAGAGCCTGCTGCCGCCGTTCCTGCAGCTGCCGCTGCCGCCACAACTACGGTACGTCTCCGCACTCTGCAGTAACGGTCTTGTCTCGATGGGGGACGGCCTATCTAGTCAGTGCACACATAAACGCATAATAGTGAAACACCAAATTTAACCGACAGAAACAGGAAGCCAGCTTTCGTTATTGAGGGCCGACCGTACGCGGATGTTGGAAGGCCAGCAAATGATTTTCATGTCATGTGAAAGGGCTCACGTGACTTCCTATTAACGCTCAATAGGAACCTTGGCCCTATCTCTTACCATTTTTGAGATGCGGCCAGTTTACAGTTAAAAATGCACATTTTCCTAACCCCTCTGTTTAACCCCGTATTCGAAAATGTTCCCTTGCACTGGATTGCTGAACATTTGCAGGCGCTGAACCACCACACCAGGCTAATTATTCGTGTAAAAAGTTTTCTGGTAAGCCTTACCCTTTAACCACAATACATCAGTGACAGACGACAGCCAGACCGACACCTTCTCGTAGCAAAAGGCCGGACCTTTAAGCTTACAGCTTGACGGTCGGCCCAAAAACTGATATGGAGCGCAAGAAACAGTCTTGAGCGCATTGCTGATTGTAGTCCCGGGCTGTTCTGCTTTTTAATGCTTAGTGTTCTGTTCATGCACGTTGCGGTGGAAATTTAATGAAAAAAAGCGCGGCAGGCGGGCGGGCGGGCGTGGTACAGCTAGCAGCGAACGGACGTGCCAGATGAAAGCCCCTGAGACAGACCGAGAGACAACTCAGCGCAGTGTTCTGAGGCCGCCGGGCTGACCGTTTGCAATTATTGTTGCCTCGACTGACGGAGCAGAGAGAAATTAATCAGTGGATCAAAGCCCGGACCTGGCTGGCTGAGCGCGCGGTGATTTATGGCGTGTTGTCTGGCCCGGCGTGGCGTCGCTGACTGGACTGACTGGAGGAGGGAGACGGACCGGGTGCCAGTGTTGTGATGAGCCGGGTGGCAGCGGAAGCTCAGACACGGACAAAGGCCACCACTGACTTGGATGAATGAATGCTGCAGTGCAGCTCTTTAGCACTTGCTTTTGTCGCTATTTTGCAGGATGACCAGTGAGTGAGTGGTGAATGGGTAGAGGTTTAACGTCCCTACGCGATGATGCCTCGACACAGTTAATGAGTCGCTTTGTATTAGAGGGTTAAGTCGCGTACAGAGCGATGTAACTGAACTGAACTGAACTGAACTGAACTGACGTGGTTTAGTTTTTGACGAACTGACCAATGGTCAAACGAGGCAAGCCCATTTGCATAGATGTAAAAAACGTTCCAGGAAAAATAAACAAGAAATTTGAGCTAATGCTCACGGGACACGCGAAAGCCTATAGAAGTTTGTGTTCGTAAACTGTCAGTCTATCTCTAGCCATTTCGTCGTGACTTTTACGGGGTTACCACTCTTTGATGCCCTCGTGCGCAGGTTTTCTCGAACCTAGAAAATCGCAACTTGGACCGTTGAAATCTACGTTCAGTGCTGAAAATATCATGCACAGCTTGTCCATGTCTATCTCAATTGGTTTCGGCGCAATTCGCTCTTGCAATGTGTCTCGCAGCCCGAAATCGCCAAAAAAATCCATAAAACTCCCTATTTTGGCGTTCAAGGTCATTCAAGGTCATTGAATTGGGCGCCAATCGAGGGCCAGTGTACGACTTTCTATTAGTGATTAATAGTAACCTAGGCCCTATCTCGCACCGTTACTGAGATACAGCGACTTATTGCCTGCATCACACTGACTGTTGTCAATGTTCTGCTGATTAATACCACCTTTTGTGATTTTTGCTGTTTTCGATGTGCGAGTTCTTTAATATTGCCGTTAACAAGTGTATAAACTGATGTTTTGTGCATTTATATTTGCAGTGCAGTTGTATTACTAAAATACTGTTTTCCTACTGGTGATCAGTTAGAAAGATTGCACCTCAGATATTTTTTTTACAGTAGCCAAGCCGCTTATAACTGTTACTTACTACCTAATGGCGTGACTGAACAAAGCAGACGACACGCGTCAGCCACTGGCCTGCATTGCTGACAATATTGAACAAAATTCCTTTTATATCCACAAAATGGCCATATGAATAAACAAACTAATATTGCACGCATCACCCGCTTAATACAGGCCCGGAAAACACTTCAATAATGCTAATTTAACTAGTCGTATTATTGCAGTTATTGGACCGTTGCGTAAAATGGCCGACCACAAACGTCTATAGTCTACTAAGGCAAGTCAAACTAAAGTCTGAGCCCATCTCGTAGACTTTAGTTAACTGAGTTCTAGCCTGTTTTTGGCAAAAATTCTACAAATTTCGTTGCCATGGCAACGAGAGTCAACCATGGTAGACTTACTAAAATTATTTAATTGCTCCGTCCTCAAAACCCCTTGTTAGATGCAAGAATCTCGGAGATATCTCGTATATGTCGAGTTATAGCCCATTTTGTCCCAAATTTCGTTTCCATTGCAACGAGAGTCAGTCGTTTCAACACGCGCCAGCTGTCTGTCGCACAGCTTGACCAGATACGACCAGCCGCTACTGTAGCCAGCCAAGGAGACCTCAATATGCTATTATATAGGACTCGTGATGGAACCAAGGCACACACCGGCTGTGCGGTGTGTGAGAGCATGGAACATTGTGACTCATTGCTCCAGGTAATGCTAAGTTGCTGCATCCGCCGCCGCGCTACGGCGTCACGGTGGTCGTTGTTGTTTATAACCCCAGCACAGGCTGCTCGTCGAAAGACCGACAGCTACCCTACAAAAATATATATAAAATATATATACAAAAATATATGTTTCCGATGTTTTGTTCGGTTGGCTGCAATCAGATTCAGCATATTATTCACATTAAACACATGTAAGTTAAATTGAATAATAAATGAAATTCTCCATAGCGCAAGTGGCCGAATCTGAGGCACTCGTGTGAGTCGATAGGGACTGAATGAATGAATGCCCCACTCAACACACAAAAGGTCATTTTGAGGACGACCTTTTCAGGAAATGCACACATAAGCAGTCGCTAGGAAAAACTGAAGGCTCCATAAGAATGGCGGAAGGCACGAAAGGCACGTGACTGTGATAACTTTTCATCACGACGGACCAGTGTTATTGGTGTGCAAAGTAAGTACTTACATTACATTGATGCTGTCTGCTCTAGTAGTAATCAACAGCAGAAACTCTTGTCAATACTTGGTCGTCGTGCACATCTAGAACGTGGCGGCGGTCGTTGAGGCGAATCCTGGACATAAGGCCACCAGGCGGGGTTTTTTTCAGCATGCGACTTGAGTTGTATTTCTGAAAAGATGTGCTGTTTATTTGGAAGAAGAACTCATTAAGTGAACCACTATACTCGGGGCAGGACCCAACGTGATGCCGCCCGGCGCCGTAAGTCCGATTGTCGTGGTCCTCGGCTGCTGATTCGTCTAGCCATCGATTATAAATGTGGTTGAGTGTTCCTCTAGGGCCTTTATCTAAAACCTCTTAAACGGATCTCGCTGAAATTTGGCCTCAATTCCTTCCAGGTGAGGGGGTCGTCTATCCCGCCCAATTTTGGTCTTGGTTTGCTGTCATTCTTTGAAGGAGAAGTAGAAATAAAAAAATAAGAAAAGAAACAAAGCGAAAACGTGAGGACTCCCTTGTTCCCTGTCAAAACTGGGATCGACAAAACCGGGAGCGTAAAAACTACCCCACTACACGAACCTTAATCCTTAACTTTATTTCCTAAATCTAAGCGTATACCAGTTTCCCGATTTTGTTGTTCCCGGTTTTGTCAGGATACCGGCCTCCCGTTACTACGTCCGTGGGCGGCCTAAAAGCCAGCTTGGTGGCCTTTTGTCCGGTGTCCCTTGTGTCCTTACACCCGTTGATGCTGCTGCTGCTGCTGCTGCTGAGATGCGTCCATTCGTGCGCCATCTTTCAGTCTGCATGAGTGGTCGGTCGGTCGGTGGTCGTGGCGCTCGGACGGCTAATATGATCGGATTGTAAATCTGCGCCGGGCGGCGGGCGCTGACTTGTCACCGACGAGGCGAGGCCGAGGCCAACAAATGCACAATCAATACCGTGCCGTGCCCCGGCTGCTGGCCGGGCGCCGGGCCGGGGTCTGACGGCCCGCCACTGGCACCGTCGGTCGAAGGGGACCTCCATGGATGACGCTTCAGTCCTAGAATGCAATCTCCCACCCACGGTCTCTGTCTGTCCATCCCACCCCTGCAGTCGCACTCGGCTCCGTCCACTGGCTGCTGCGTTATTGCTTGCAATTTCCTGACGCTGCCGGCACGCTACAACGAACGACTTGACGACGCGGCATCTATGGTGAAATTAGAATGAAAGCCGCGTTTGAGAGGGGACAGTTTACTAGTCCGAATACTATAGTCCGAACAGCACAAGGGTTAGGATTAGGGTTAGGGTTGAAGGAATAGGAATGAATTGCATAGTTTTCGCTATGGTGGCCCTTGGCTATGGCTCTTCCTCTCCTGTCTGTGACAGACGACAAACAGCGGCGAAATGTGTCGCTATAGGCGAAATCGCTTGTGCTTGAGCGATTATATCCAATAATGCTTACTATTCACAGGGTTGAGACACCCGGGCAGATACCCAAAAAACCTGGTTCGTTTTATTTTGTAAACCCACGTGAAAACCGTTAAAACAGACTCGAACTTTAATTCAGTTTTTTGCTCTGCTAATGTCACATATTGAAGTTTATTATGGTTAAATTATTAAATTATTAAAAAGTTATTATGGTTGAATTTTTGAAAAAACATCTAAACCTATGAATTTGAAAATTATTGCTGAACATTCTGTGCTCTGGGGGAATGTAAAAACTTACATGGATTAATCAACGGACATCTAACAACAGAGGTTTAAGTTGGGCCTTTATAAACCATGATTCCAAAAACCAATAAAACTTACCAGGTTGAGTTTTGAAAAAAACCTCACGAAACACATGTTGTTAAGCCTGATTATAACTTGACGATGATGATGAATACCTGGTAGATGTGTGATAATCTAAACGTGTTTAATTCTGGGCGCAGTTTATGTGCAGCAGCCAGAACAGTCTGTGTAGTCTGTTTTTTGACAGTCGAGAAGAATTCAAACGTCATGACGTCGCTGTGACGTTTTTCACCGCGATCTCGTGTGACATTTACTGTATTACCTCCGCCAAGGAGGTTATGTTTTTGCTGTTTTTTGTCTGTCTGTTTGTCTGTCTGTGTGTTAGCAAGATAACTCAAAAAGTTATGGACGGCTTTTTCTGAAATTTTGAGGGTATGTCGGGCATGGCATAAACTACCCGTGATTCAATTTTGGGGGTGATACGGCAGGAATCCTGGATTCTGGATCACTTTGAAATTTTCGTTACCATTGCGTTAAAGGGGGCATAAACGAACCGTTGCAAAACCGAAGATGGTGACGCCACCTGGCGAATAGCTTTGCCTTGGCGGAGGTACCTGCGGGCTATGACTGCTTTCTAGTTTTTAAAAGTGTGTTTAGTTAACTTTAGTTGAGCGTTCTTTAGTGGCGTTTTTATGGCGAAATAAAGATTAGCGTATGTTGCTTGTGGCGTATAGAAAAAGTTCAAGCGGACGGCGAACGGTCAGTTCAAGGCCGAGTCTCCGCCTCCATCCAGCACGACGACCATCCCTGGAGGTGTCCCAGGGGCGGTACCTGGAGGTACCCCTGGTGTTCCAGTTGGGGGTCACCAGGGCCAGGTGGACTCGGCGTCTCTGGGACCTCACAACAGCGTGTCGGTCAACATCAACGTGGACGCCAATCTGCATCGATCTCAGAGCGCCATCAAACTGACGTTCAGCTCCACTATCAACGGTCACCAGCAGGCACAGCAGCAGATGACGCCGATGACTGCCCCCGATCTGTGTAAGACCGAGCTCGACCCCTCGGCGCCGGGAGGCACGCCGGGGAGCACCGCCGACCCTTCGACCACTCCCGGCCTGCCCGCGGACCAACCGCCGCCGCAAAGTGCCCCAGCCACCGGGACGACGAGCACCGCGGAGTTCCCTGACGATAACGAGTTTTTGGACGAGCTGTCGGACCTGCTGGACAAACTGGAGGAGGATCCGCGATGCTACGCCCCCGCCGCCCCCGGCGAGACCAACGTACGGCCTGGAGACCCCTCCGGACTCTACGCGTCCGCCCCAGGATTACCGGGAATGTACCCCACAGCGTATGCCGGAGGATTTCCGACTCCGCCGTCGAGCTGTGACAACGTGGGGTCGGGTGTTGGGGGTCTGATGGGTGGTG
>Ga0056128_1012211_pt1 | contig 10517 bp, 12 predicted proteins | sample WorMetLIZISLAND2_FD_71113 | JGI IMG/M metagenome (GOLD analysis project Ga0056128, IMG submission 71113) | Marine gutless worms symbiont microbial communities from Max Planck institute for Marine Microbiology, Germany - Olavius geniculatus... ... | reverse complement strand
CAGTTAAGGTGTGGTGGTATGTTTAATAATAACACTACTGCTACTTGTCCACAAAATGTGCCAGTGAAAAAATTTTGAAAATCGGTCAATATTTGACGAAGATATGGACAATCACAAAGTAGGACGTTTTTTTTAAGACACAGTGTAGATAAGCCAGTAGGAGACGAGGCTGCAAGCTGCAATGCAGAGTGATATTTGGCCAGCTCTGTTGACAGTTGTGCTATAAATTGTTGTGCTCGAGTATTTTCGCTTGTGCAGAGAGACAGACAGAGAGAGACACAGTACCAGGGTTTCTACAGGTCAGGGAAAACTAGAAGAAGCCAGGGAATTTGTGTTGTTATCGAAAGGTCAGAGAAAAATATTATTTTTGAAAAGTCCGGGAAAATGATCTCAGATTGCAGACTGCAGATATCTGTGATTTTTTGTGTCTCCAAATATTAAAAAGCAGGCAAATTTGCGGCTTCCATTGAACATCCAGAAGCTAGAAGGGTCTCTGTCATTTGCATATTGCTTCATTACTTTCGCCAAGGAGGTTATGCTTTTGCAAGACTTTGTTTGTCTGTCTGTTTGTCTGTTTGTTTGTCTGTGTGTTAGCAAGATAACTCAAAAAGTTATGTACGGATTTTTCTGAAATTTTGAGGGTATGTCAGCCGTGGCATAAACTACAGGTGATTCAATTCTGGGGCAATCCGGCAGGAATCCTGGATTCTGGATCACTTTGAAATTTTCGTTACCATTGCGTTAAAGGGGGAATACGGGAACCTCTGGCAAAGCGAAGATGGTGACGCCACCTAGCGAATAGCATTGCCTTGGCGGAGGTACCTGCGAGCTATGATTGCTTTCTAGTTAATATTGTTTCATTAGTTATGGTATAGTGTACCATTTCTGACATTTGTGAGATAGGGTTATTGTTGCGATAAGGTCAGGGAAATTGTCGTTCCATGACCGGAAAAAGTCAGGGAATTTTGCTGCAGAAGACCTGTAGGAACCCTGAATATGCAGTCAGTCATTCATGTTGCCCATATCTAAGGATCACTATGCCTTGCAGCTTGTAAGCCAATAATGATTGTCTTAAGTCTGATATATTCGCGAGCATTATTCTCCGCAGTTTCATCACTCATTTCTAGTAATTATTGTCGTCGTAATGTTGTGTCTTATAGTGGGTGCAGTGAATCCATCCGTCAATGTTATTCGCAAGTTTGTTCATCTACTGGACATTGGTGACAGCGACTATGCCGAAGAGTTCGGTAACTAAACTAACATTTTCCGTTTCTTCCAAGGTTGAGAAACCAAAGGTTTTTGAAAACCCAACCCTCTGGGTTTAGTTGTTTAATTTGTTGAATAGTTGCAGTAGTAGTAGTGGCAGTTGTATGTGTAGTCATGTTAGTTTTGTTTTGCTGTATAAATAGTGAAGCTTCATCATATTAAAATCCCAAACGGTTGCTGAGAAAACAGCGAAAAAATTTAGGGGTCCACTTTTTTCTGCCGCACCCTGTAGTGGTAGTAGCAGTTGCAGTTGTAGTTTTTGCTGTAGAAATGGAGAAGCTTCATTAACAAGTGTTTGTAGTAGTAGTATCGCTGGCAGTAGCAGCAGCAGCAGCAGCCCGAATAGTAGGTCGAGTAGTGTATTCGTATTCAGCCGAATAGCAGCAGCAGCAGCAGTATTATTACCTGGTAGCAGTAGTAGTAGCAGTTGTAGTAATTTCGTGTTTGCTGTAGAAATGGAGAAGCTTCGTCAGCAGGTGGTTACAGATATTCGACTGAACCAACAACTGGAAGCCGACTTGAATCAGATGGACATCAAGATTGGCTTGCTTGTCAAAAACCGCATCACCCTTCAGGTTATTAATACAGTCGTCTTTAATTCTGTTTACCAGGTGGTAGCACTGTGGGGTGTCCGTCGCAGTTTCATATCGCTGTTTTATCTTAGGTGGCAGAACGAATGAGGCACCTAGATAAGATGTGCCTTCTCTAAATTTGGCTGATATGATCGTCATCTTACGCTATGAAGTCTTGTATTTAACTAACAACGTAGTTCTGCCATGGTGAGGCATAGGCTGTACCGAATATTCTATTCGTATTCTATTCGGCCCGTATAGTAGGCCGAGTAGTGTATTCGTATTCAGCTGAACAGTAGTGCAAAAATAGACTGAATACGAATAATAAACATATGCCGTTGCCGCTTGCTGCTCCTGCATATAGCCTCAAAGACTGCTGCTGTCAGCCGGCAGTCTCCATAGCACAACGCCCAGACAAGGCTTTAAAGCTTTCCCTTAGCAGTTTAGTATATAGCATGTTTCGTTAGTGTCAGCAATCTTTGTTAGTATCATTCGTTTAACACGAGCACAATTAAGATGATCGACTTGGATTTTTTCACAATGTGTGTGAGCATTAAATCCAGAGCATTGTGTTTGAACCTGCATCAACTATTCGTATTTTATTCATATTCAGCCGAATAATAAAATGAATTATTCTTATTCGGCCGAATAGTAAAATATGCTATTCGGTACACCCCTTGTGAGGCAAGAAGTACTGCTGGATAAATTTGCAAAAGTATTCTTCTCCTGGAGGCTTCTTTGTCTTGGAGTAGTTGTGGAAAATGTGTCTGTTAAACAAAATCCTATATGTGTGCATCGGTCTGCTCTTGTATCTGCTCAACTGTGAGGACTTAAAATGTGTGTATGACTGATACTGTGGGGATGGTGAAAACTGTGAGGCACGAAACATGTCCTGGCAATTTTTTTGGACTGGAAACAGTTCGAGACATGAAGATATGAGTTTTGCATCAGCTTTTTTTTAGTTCGGCTAGAGTTCGGTTTGATTGAAAAGTAGGCATTGTCTTTTCACAAACCCAGTTGTGTATGCCAAATCTGTTGTGGGATATAGGCCACCTGGATGTGTAGAAATGTTGAGGTCTTTGGGTCCCCTCAGTTCAGGTTACCACTGTTGGTCAAACTATCGGAGTCCTCAAAGTTTTGTAAAAGAGCTGTGAGTAGTAAGTATGTAACTATCAGTAAGTAAGGCGCAATCCAACAGTTAGCCACAGTGTGCCGCTATCTCAACAACTGAACAAAAATATTTTCAGCAGCTGCTTAAACTGTTTAAAGTTAATGTCAGTTCGTTTCCGATGAGCTGAAAGCTTGTTCCACAGCCTAGGACCTGCAGCAGCAAAACATCTGTTTTCATAGCTGCTGCAGTTCTGTCGGACGACGCATGTCCTTGAGTTGGCAGAAAGCAGCTGACGACGATCTTTGTCAGAAACCAGCTGACAGTTGCAGTGTGACCACTTGTTTTGAAAACAGGGAAAACAGAGAAATGTCAAGGAATTTTACAGCTGTCAGAAAAATGTCAAGGATTTTATTCAAAAATCAAGGAAATGTCAGCGAAAAAATATTATCAGGGAAAATTGACCAAAAACTTTCTTTAAAATTGCATCAATAGGCTTTTAGTATCACTCACTTAGTAGTACTCTGTGCCAATTATTTTATGGTGTTTATTGCTGAATTTTGCTTAATTGTGTTTTTGTTTCTGATATTTGTATGATACGTTATATTTTAGCTAGTACTATGTTTGTTACTTCAGTTGAGTACCAGTTTAAATGGTCAGGAGTGCCGCGAATCATCGGGGAATTTCATAGTGTCTGGAGAGTGTTCAGCCTGCAGTTCGCTGCAGGTAACTGAAGTGACTGTGGGTGTGACACTGTGTGTGGTCTCGCAGGACGTGGTGTCGCAAAACAAGAAGCTGAAGACCTACAGCAGTGCTGACCCAGCGTCAGCCCGTGGCCCAAGTGGACTCAAGTCTTTGTGTAAAGCCAACCGAGACCGGCTTGAGGCCTACCAGCACCTGTTCTACCTTCTTCAGACCAACCCTGTCTACTTGGCTCGGCTGATCTTTGCCCTGCCTCAGAGCCGAACGACCAAGTTCATGGAGTCTGCCATACTGACGCTATACAACTATGCGTCGAACCAGCGCGAAGAGTACCTACTCCTGAAACTGTTCAAAACTGCACTTCAGCATGAAATCAAGTCTGTTGCTTTTGTGGCACTCTTATCTTTGTCTCTCTCTGTCTGCAATGTTATTTTCGTTAATGATACTGAAACAGAAATGAAAAATGCTATTTTTTGTTAACTCAGAGTGAAAGCAACCAACATTAATTTTGCGGTGAAGTTAACCAGAAACATAGATTAGATCGAGTACTGTTTATTTTTAGGAGTTACCTTACCTTACCTCAGGGGTGGACAGGCTCTTACACCTGCCCAGCGCTGAGGCCGTATCAGCTTGGCTCAATGCGCATCCCCGAATGTAACCAGAAGGTTACAGGTAGCGGCCATAAAGCCATAATGGCTGTGAAGCCATAAATAGACGGCTGTAAAGCCGTGAGTAGACGGCTATAAAGCCGTAATCGGCTGTGAAGCCGAAACCAGCACAAGAGCACTGGTAACGTGTAGCAATCTGCCTACACCAGTTGGTCAGCTCTTAGTTGGCTCCTCACCTCCAGATTTTAGAAATCTTTTGGGTTATCGGTGCTAAGCCCCACCACCGTGGCAAGATGGCTGACCTCGGTGGGGTTTTAGGAGTTACTTGCAAGAACTTTTTTGTTTGTCTATGGTTTTGCTAACTCTTTACTATATTAGTGCATTTGAATTTTTTTTGCTTTCGTGTTTGTGGTGTACGTAAATCTGCAGTGTGGGTGCCAAGATGTTTGCCGAGATCTTTTGCGTTGTTGTCTGCTTTGGTAGCAGTAGCAGTAGTTGTAATATTTGTGGTAGTCGATGTCGTAGTTGTAGTAGTGACATGGTGATACTGCTACAGTCTGTTGTGTGATCTGAGTGCAGCAGTATGACTGGGCCAATGACGGACATTATCACTGGCAATCCGATGGTTGTCAAAATGATCGTCAGTTTTAACAGGTTGCCTAGCTCTGAATTATGCTGCTTTTTTGCTAAATTTGTCGTAAATTGTCTTATCTGGACATAACTGGTTGAGATCTTGATTTTCTCTTATGGCTTGTTAACATTTATTGGCGTGTGTGTGTGTGGCATACACATGTGACATGTGTAAGTAAATAAGTAACACAGCTTTGAATTCGCAATTAAGCCATTAGTCACAGTACACTGTGTGCTGCACCTTGCCCTTCACCTTTACCCTTACCTTGATTCATCCCGCATCCAACTGGACACATTGGGCCACACTCCGATGCCATCCATGTCTGTCAAGAGCTGCCACCTCTGCTTTCTCTCCGGTGAAACCCATGTTTCTAGGTCTTTGTTTATTGCGTTTCTTCAGTAATTTCTTGGTCGACTTGGTCCTCTCTTGTGTCCTGGTACCTCCCAGTATAGCCCTGGCTGTTATATGAACAGTCTTAGGACTTAACGCCATGCTAAAGTTAATTCGTCCTTCATCATCATCATCATCAAATGTCGATAGCAGTGGTTGAAGCAGTGAGCTTGACTGTTTGTGTCTTAGGAATGCTCGTGGCCAGGGCGCACTGCGTGATCTGTTGAATCCTCTGGTGACAAAAGTTGTTGATGACAGCTCGCTGCAGATCAACACTAATCCCGTGGAGGTTTACAAGCAGTGGGTCAACCAAACCGAGGCAGAGACCGGACAAACCAGGTCATATAGTTTGATCTCATTTCTTACAAACCTGGACAATTTGAAATACCCGGGGAGTTCTCTGAACTTGGAAAAACTCGAGGCATTTTCAGGTAATTCTGAGCAGATGTGGTTTCCAGGATACAGAAATGCTGTAAAATATGTATGTGGCTGGCGATCTGCCCTGGACCTTGCTTGGGGGCTTACATTGCTTTTCCACATTTCCATTATTATGATTACTTTTTATTGTGATAGCTTATGGAAAAGTAAGTTTATGGTTTTGAAAAAGCCTCGAAGATTCAGGGAATTTTTTCGGCTATTCTGTGGCCACTGTTTGACTGCATTAGCTTGTGAGCTTTCTGCTTCTCAGTTTACTGTTGTGTGAAAAAAGTATAGTTGTGCAAGAGATAACCCATCTCAAAGCCACAGATCTTAACTCTAACCAGACAAGTCAGTACTCGATTTACTTCCCCCATAGGGATGGAAGGTTGAGTTGAGTTTGGCAGTTGGTCATGTTTGAGATGTTTTACCTGTCCACAGAAAGTCACTCATCCAGGTATTAACTAGGCCCATTGTAGAGTAACTTCAAGACCAACAACTTAGCCGCAAGACTAAGTCACTATGCAATGTGCATTTTTTAATGTTTATGACGTTATTGAAGCTTTTGAACATGTTCTGTAGTTAATTTCTCATCCTGATGCTTCAAATGTGTGAGGGAAAACATGAGATCGTAACTTGGTTCTGGGTTGTGTTGTATCATCATAAAGACGTTATTTTGGGGGGTGGGGGAAGATGTATCAGGTCGGTGATGGAGGTACTCTTGGATAGGTCATTTTTGAGTTGAGTTTGTATAAACTGTCTATGCCAAACATTCTGCTATGCAGTGGCATCATGGCATGAGGGTTGGGCAACTCCCTTTCTAGATTTTTGTCTTTCAAAAAGTTTTAAAAAATACAAAATTTGAGGCTAAAAATTTTTAAGAATGGGGAATTTAAGAGACATAGTTGAAATTTTTGGCACCCGTATTGTTTATGTCAGAACTTTGCATATATTTGTTGACAAATTGCAGCTCTTGCCTGGCAACCTTGTTGACGTGTGGTGCCACTACTGCTTTCTGTAAAAATGATAAGCAGATTTCAATGAGTCAGAGATTTGTCAGAAGACAGGCTGTTACAATGTGAATAGTGTGTGCAAAATACTACTTATAGTATTCTAACGGATAGAAAGGCCAGTGGCGCTTACAATTCTAAATTTCCATTACCCATTGGACTGCTGACTTACATCATAATGATTCCTCTGGATGTGTGTTGTTTGCGTTTCAGTCACTTGCCGTACGACGTGACGCCAGAAGTAGCTATGGCGCACGAAGCTGTTCGTGACCGCATTAAACATTCTATGCAGTGCTTGCAGGACACGACCGAGTACTTCCTGTCGGCCATCTTGGCATCTGTCAACAAAATACCGTAGGTCTTTCAGAGTCATCGTCAAACTTTTTCAATCAGAACACTGCGGAATAATACTAGGGCTGCTAAAATTAATGAGTGATTAATCGCTTGATTAATCCTTTAAAATGTTTTTTATTAATGAAATTATGTAGCCATTAAATTTTTTTATTCAAAGGTTACATCACTGTATAATCATTATAAAGTATCAGATGATATAATGACTACTGACTAGCATCTGAAATCATTTTGATCATCTTGTTTTTTTTCAAAAAAACAAACATTTTAGTCTGGATAAAAATCATTTACTCACTATCTGTGGATAACTCATGAATCTGCTAAACAAAACCATGCATTTTCTGGACAATTGTTGCAGCTAGTTTTTAATAAGAATTAGTGATTAATTAATACGTATAGTACTAATAATATTCTATGTGTATTGATTTGGATAGTACTTGGATGGACTGCTTGGGAAGGACTTGCCTTTTACTTTATAATGTGACGTGGTTGTGGTAGCTATGGGATGCGATACATGGCTAAGACAATGCATACTGCACTGACGGAACATTATCCCAACGCTGCAGAGAAAGACGTTCTCAAGGTGCGTTCGTGCGTTTGCACTGACGTGCAGTTATTGGCTGAAATTGTTCTAAATTTTGAGTTGCAAAAGTAAGTCACAGTGGTCATACTTTCAGCAATTACTGATTGATTTGTGAGATTTTTTTGAGACATATTGAATGGGAAGTTTACCGAACCAGAATATGATAAGTTTATTTCAAATTTAGCTTTGTCGATGAAGTTGTGAAGTGTGAAAGTATTTCAAGATAATTACTTGATATTATTGTAAGAACTTGGCTGTTTTTTTTTGTATCGGGTTATATTTCAGGCATCTGTAAATGTCTACACACTGCAGTACTGATAACCCTGTCTCTGTTTGTTTGTTATTTTCTCTTCCTTTCTCTCCGCCTTTCTTGTTTATATTTCTGTCTGTCTATCTGTGTTTGCATGTAGATCATTGGCAATCTAATCTACTATCGTTACATCAACTCGGCTATTGTGGCTCCTGACGCATTTGATATAATTGATGTCGGAGTTGTCAAGGGCTTGACTAACGACCAGAGACGTAATCTTGGCTCCATTGCTAAGATACTGCAGTTTGCTGCCTCCAACAAGGGCGTGAGTAATTATAATAGTATTAGTAATAGTCGTGACAATGTTTGTGCGTTTACGGTGCTGTCGTCATGGCACAACCGTGGTGATAGTGCACCCAGTTCATCTGATGAATGTAGCCGTGGCATGAGCACCAAGTGGCGGCAGGCCTTTGGAAAGGCTGATCGGCTTGAGCCACAGATCTGTATTGTCTACGTTCACTGTTAATACTCAGCCCAAATGCTGGCAAACGTTTTGTCATCCCATGGAGGATAGAAGACTGAGTTGATCTAGTGGCTGCTCAGTTATATATCATACCTAATTTCAGTTATCAGGTATTTAGTTGATGTCAGGAAATGTCTTAACATGTGAGTAGGGCACATTTTGGACAACCAATCCATGTGTTTATGTTCAACTCATTTTTACAAGTATTTGTGTAATTGTAGCAGTAATATAATGGACCCAATATGGTATATGGCTCTGTTATCATCCTGACATGTATGATGATTAAGCATTTTTATTACAAGTCGGTAGGCGATGTGGCTCACAATCGCTATACATAATAGCCGTGCTGCTGACAGACGCTGTCCAACAATAAGGTTTGCGTATGGCAGTTGCAAGCCGAATATTTATATGATGCAGATTAATGCTAAACAACAGCTACATCGTATTGACTGTTTTGAGCGTCACAGTTTATGGCATTAGGAATGTTTTAAATGGCGTTCATTAGTTTTCCATCGCTATGTTGATGACCTATGACAGTGGTCTGTCTCTCTGATGACATGCATACTTTTTTGTTCTCACATGCAATGTTGTGTCACTTGTATAATTGTGTCCACTGTTACCTGTACAGTTTGGTGCCGACAGCGCACATCTGACTCCACTGAACAAGTACATCATGGACGCACATTCCAGATTCAAGTCAGTCTCTCTCACCCGTTCTCTTTCTGTCTCTTGATATTTTCCACAAGTGTGTGTAATGTATGTATGCTATTGCCACAAGTGGGGGTGCACAGATTATTGTAAATAAAGATGAAAAGGAGCTTACTGTTTTAGTCGCATATCTTGTATGTTCGATGACAAGGAAATTAAAGATATTGCTGTTTAGGAAGATGGATGGCAGGAATACGAGGGGGCATCCACACCGAGAGTGAGATGGATGATGTTGTGAAGCAGTGGGGAGCAGATCTGCAGGAAGTGAGCCACTTAGCACAGGATCGAAGCAACTGGCAGAAGATGGTGAAGCAGGCGTCGGACGTCAGCATGTACTGATCCCATGATTAATAATGATGGCAATGGGAGGGGGGCAGGTTTAGACTTACACGCCTTGTGAGGTGGGCTTGCGGGTAATCCTGCAGTTTAGGTGCCCAAATTCACTACAATTAAATAACGAAAAGTGAACAGTTTATATATTAAGAAAAGCAGTACAAATGGGTTAGGGTTAGTACTCTAACCCTAACTTTAATTGAAATATACTTCTAAATACCATAACCTTAACCCTAACCCTAACCCTAAGTACAAGTGTTTCCCAGCCAAAAAATAGTTATACAACGTTAAATAAATAGCATACAGCAAGTAAACAGTATGTAACAATTTGCGCACCTAAACTGCAGGATTAATGGGCTTGCGGTGTGGCTGACACGGCAAACAAGCGATGCACCGATCTTTTCAAGGTTATAGGTTTAAAGACTTGGCATTAACACAACTTAACTTCGGATATTTTTCTTGCTGTATTATACACTGTGTCTCAAAAAACAAAAACAGTCAAAATTGTTTTTGTCATAATTATGTCAAATTTTCACTAACTTTGATAATTTTTGGCACAAAGGTGGCCAAGACAGTATTAATTTATGTTAATGCACTGCTGTGTGAAACATAGATGCTCCAGATTGTTACATTATGTTGTGATTATTAGTCCGCCCGAAAGCGATAGCTTGCGGAGCGGTTTAAGTTTTAGCCCAGATGTTTTTTTTTATTTATTCATTTTGCAACACGAGATCTCCGAGATGCATGGGCCGACCGGCGTGAAATTTTGCACGATGGTCAGTACTAGGCCAAATTTTATAATGCCGGTCCAAAATTTTGGGGCGCACACCCCAAAAAAATTTCGGGGCGAAAAACATGCAAAATTTGGCCCGATTTCGGACGACTTCGAAGTTCGGCGGCGAATATCTCGGAAACGGATGAAGATATTCAAAATCGGATAGTCAATCCGTCTACCGCGATTCCTCCTGCGTTAGGCGAAACAAGTCCGGTGAAGTTTGGTCCAGTGACCTTGGAGATCTCGATGTTGAATCGTACCCACCCAAAGCGCATTTTTCGGAAGACCAT
>Ga0056128_1012209_pt1 | contig 10518 bp, 5 predicted proteins | sample WorMetLIZISLAND2_FD_71113 | JGI IMG/M metagenome (GOLD analysis project Ga0056128, IMG submission 71113) | Marine gutless worms symbiont microbial communities from Max Planck institute for Marine Microbiology, Germany - Olavius geniculatus... ... | reverse complement strand
ATTTAAAATCATCATCATCATCATCACTACGAACTGATTAGCGTGGTATAAGTGCAAACTGCACTTCAAGAACACGTTACAACACGATAAAAACACGTAGAAACACTAAAAATAAAAAAAATAAAATAGAAATTGTATTTGTTGCTGGGCAAATTAAAAAAATAAAATGTTGCCATGAAATGCGTTTTGAAAGCCCAAAATGCGTAAAATCTCACTGAGTGAGCGTATATACGGCGCTCTCCACCATCTATATCAATCTGGTGGGAAAAGTGAAAAAAGACAAAGAAATGGAATGGGAAAAGGGAAAAAAGAAAAGACCTCAGGAGTGCCACTTGAGACAAATTCCTGGCTACGCCTACGCTGCAATGCAAGTTAGGCCTACTGCGTCTGGCATGGTCGTTAGCGGATTAGTAGTCAGTTAGTGAGTGGGTGAATGGATGAACTGCATACAGCATTGCTAGTATAACTTACTCGTCTGAGTCCATCGTGAATGCGTTTCGTTTGTCGGTGGGTCGAACGCACCAGACGATTAGAAAGTCATCAATTAGACATACGTGTAGCAGTAGAACACTGCAGGGGTTCATGTAGGCCTACTGACGTGCGTCCAGACGTCTATGGTCCACGCTAAGTCATTGCTTAATGGTGCATGCCGTCATTATAACATCTTCATTCACCAACGCGCCTTCTCTGCCGTTTCTTGCATCCGTACCGTCTTACATACCATCCTATCCGCCCACGTTTCTCTTTTGATGCCATTTGCATCTTTCCTGTGTCTACTTCTCTTTGTATTCTGTTTATTTCTGTTTTAATCCACGTCGTCGGCATTACGTTTAATCTCGGAACAAAAATTTGAAATGTAGACATCGAAAATGTTTGCAGTTGAGTTTTGTTACTGCTTCGTAAACTGTCACTGAATATTATTTTAAAAGCTGTGGCTCATTTGGCACAGTGCTATTACGTAACACAACGCTAGGTCATGGCACGAAATCAAACAACCAAATCGGGTAGACGGCGCATATTCACTGGCATGCATAAACAAGTATAGGCCTACAAGTACTCATACAGGTTATTTTAGTGTATTTTTTACACCATTTGTGTATCATTAAACTTACTTTGTACAAGGTGAAATCACGTTCATGTATCTCTAAAATTTTACTGTTCTTTACCCACATGCAAAAGATAGCCTCGGCTGATCGTTCAAAATCACTTTTTTTTGTTTTTTAAACGTTATTACTGTAAATGGTTGTAATTTTTGTGTCGTTTTTTACTTACTGGTTACTGGTGCTATTTATCCTGGATTTCGTCGTATTGACGGCTGAATTGAAAGGTATATAGACTATCTAGCCTAGGCCTATATTACATTGTACTCGGTATGTAATATGCAGGTTGGTGCCTGGAGGAAATTATCCCCATGCAATTACTGTGGACTGACGATGCATCATTCATACTATGGCGGACTGGCGGTCATTGTTTGTAAAAAAAGCGCGCGCCATTGGCGATAGGTCAGTTAGATATACCGGCGCGTTCCACCCGCGCGTGTCCTGTACAGCAGATGGTCAGATTCGGTCACTCACAGCGCATACCTGGCAGCTGGCGATCTACCGATTAATTCTATCCACTGTTATGCCGCAATTCCGCGAAACAGGTCCGCGGACGGGTTTACCATCAAACGTTTCACAAGAGAAGAAAAGTACACCTACATTTTCCAGTTAGAGATATGAAACCGATACGGTATGCTTGATACAGAAAGACTTGTGATATAAAGCGTGGACCGCTGCTGTCTCTACCATTCACGATCATCAGCCGCTGTCCAGAGTTCATAAACGCTTAAGTGTATGACTTTGAGAACAGCAGACAGCCTTCCTGCAGGTCTTCCAGGTTTATGAATGCAGTGCTGGTGCGGACTGCGTACCACGTGCCCGTCGTCCGTCCATGCTTGAATGATAACTGTCGCTGCAGCGGATCGGAATCCATGATCCACGGCGGGTCCGGCACGCCTCTGTCGGTGTAGGCAATAGGCTGGCTGCGACAGGTGCGAGGTGACAACACATTGCGTCATCGTCGTCATCACTGTTGTGCCGGCGGCGCTGCCTCCGCAACCCGCGTCCAGTTCGCCATACTGTGCCTCAGTCATTCAGTCGGTCGATCAGTCGGTAGTCCGTACTATGACACATCAAATAATTGACCGCCGCCTCTACACCAATCCCCCACCCACCGTCCACACGTCAGTCCGTGCTAACGAGATCAGTACACGCTACGCACTCGTGCAAAGGGGGCAGCAGGCTGCCCAGTAGAGAGAGTTTCGTGCCTGGTAAAAAAAACAGAGCCGGCGGACAAAAATTACAATATTTCGATTGCAATATTTCGTTCTAGAAAATCAAGTCCGATTTCAAGCCGCATTAAAGAATTATTGTTTGTTTTTTGCGTGCAATTTTCTGCGTTGTTGCCTAAGCCCAGGCTTAAAATTGTGCCTCACCCCCCAGTCCATGGGCTCCAAACGTCATCATGATCATACGCTGTTTTCACCGTGCTCATGGGCCGGTAAGTTAAACCGTCGCATGATAGGATGGTGTAAAATTTGCATTAATGTGCAGTCATTCATTCATGGTTCCTGTTCGTCCGTCTGTCCGTCCCTGCCGTACCCGCTTTTAACTCGAAACAAACGTCGCAGAAAACCGAAATTAGTTTCTAAGTTAAAAGTAAGGTTAAACTGGACTTTTTGTCATCAAGCAGTACAATGTTCAAACTGTGCTCATGCTTCTTAATTCTGTTGAGGGGAAAAACTGCAAAAAAACTGCAAAAAAGCTGCAAAACCATAACGCATCAATTTTGCAATTAAGTTCAGCAATCAAGTAGCGACTTCATGAAAGAAAAGCATACAACAAATGAGAAATTACGAAAGTCTAAAATACAGTACAGTAGATGCATTAGATGGTCGGGTGAACCAGAAACAGCAGGCTGTTGTCTAGCAAGAAGCGGAGTCATCAATCGTGACACAAGTTTGAACCAATCCAGTCCAGCCAACATACAGACGTGTAATGCATGGGTCATCTGCATATGCCGCCACTTTGTGAGTGATAATGCTGGAATTCCCCGGCTCGGTGGGGGGTCTGCGTGGTCACTCGGTGGGGGGTCCAGACCGGAAGCTGGTCTGTCTGGTGGTCAAGGCGGCCGCTTGTTACGTGCATCTGTCTGTGCGTTGATGACGAATTCAGGATATAATTCTTTCTCCGGTCAAAATTCCCCTGTCGCCGAAAATCACGTAGGACAAAGTATCCCCCGGACGAAATCCCGCTGATGTAGACAAACACGCAAAAAATTAGCTGAACAAGGTTTTAGCGAAATCACGACGTTGTGTTTAGGCAGAAGGGTGTGGGGGTGTTTTTCGGGAAACTTATGTCCGAAGAGGGGGTTATGTTCAGGGGTATTTTGTCCACTCTCCATTGATGACTGAGTCAGTGCCACAGACATCACTCGCAATTGCCGATTTGCCGACATACCGCCGAATTAGTGATGTCAAATCTGATCTGTTCGAATCGAACTTCTCGGAAATCGAGTGTGATCGATCCACTCGATCGGCGCTGCTCTAATCACGGATGTTTTGATTTAGTGCCTTTGGATTCTGTTTAGTGTGTAAATTTCATTAACTTTACGACTAATGCTGAACTCGTGACGTGGAGGAAGTGCTAGATAGCCGTGCTGCAATTTCTGATCAATAAGATTTGATAAGACGGTTCACACGGTACGAAACTGGCTAGAATCAGAAGCTATTATTCATTACTTTCGTGTAGCTATAGTCTTTAATAAAATCAGCTGTTTGCTGTTGGAGATTATCACTGACTCATCTCTTTCTACGTAGTTGCTGGCTACTGCTGCTAATCGTCTTTGGAACAGTTTGTCACAGCACGTTAAAGTTTAAATTATAGTTAAAAGCAGATTTGTGCATGTAACCCCATAAAACTTAAGATAGAAACAGACTCTTCATTTTATGTCGCCAGTTGTTACTTTCCAATTACGTCTCAATTTTTTAACATCGTACGCGCTTTTTCCCTTGACTGTTGGAAGCTGTTTGTCTGAAGCTTATCGTTTTGCACATTTCTTTAAAATTGTTTTTACCTGAGTTTCAGTCGCAATGACGCTAATTATCGCGCATGCATAGAACGCGTTGCTACACTACCTGGTAAAATAGGCTAATATTAGTTTTGGCTTCGAAATTGCGAGGCAGTGTTTAAAGTTTGCTTGATTATTTTGCACTATTCTATTGTCACACATGTATGTGCAAATTTGCGAGTACCATGTAAAACATTTTGAAAATTGGTCAGTGAAAATTGTGATAAAGTTTAATAGTTTGTTTTATTTACGGCTTTGATCGTACTTTTACTAATTCTTACACTCTGGACGTTCTTGTTGACAAGATCTGCCGACTTTATGGTGCTCTTAACAAAGCAAAGCAGTCCGTATAGATTATCGAATTTAATCTCTCACTCACGATATCGAGTCCAGTCGATATTCGGTTTTTCGGTTTTGCGCCTCACTACTGCACGTCGGCTGATGCATCTGATTGGTGATGTGTCGGCAGTAATATAAAGTGGCTAGTTCGATGCTGACTGATTGGCAATCCACTCGGACCGACCAACGCCCACGCATAAGATTCGCGTGGACACTAACTAAGCTTAGACCTAGCTGCACCTCGTTACCTTCCTGTCTAGGCCTACGTCCATTACCTGCCCACCCACCCATACCGACAAAAAAACTATTACGATTGCTCATGGCCTACATACATTAGCCAGCTAACTGCTGCAGACGTCCAGTCATTCGATTGACATTAATAGTCTGATGCTGATGGAAATTAGCTCTCCTCCAGTCTTCTTGAGTTTTTGCCGGTGTCACCGGCTCACTCACGCTATTTTTCGTTTCCCATAACATTCGGTACATTTTACAGCCACCCATTACCCATCCATGTCATCCCCACTTGTCACGTTTTTATTTTCAACGTCCCTTTTTATGAAGTTACAAAAAATCGCTACCATTTTTGCACTATTCTTTAATGTTTAACAATTTTTAAAATGTCAGACAGTTTAAAAACATCATAACGCGTTAATAAAATTTGTAAAAAAATGTTTAAACACATTTATTACAACAACGGTTTGCGTATCGCCAAGTGTGATGTAATAGAAACTTCTATCGCTTCCGCGCAATAGAAATATACTGTTATGCGGACCCTCTTCTTGCAGAGCAAGCGATTCCGTTTACGGCTACACATTTGTTCGTAGCGAGGTCTGTTTGTTGTCTGTCGTCTGTCACATTCGTGTACTCTGTTTAAACCGTTCCATTTACTTACTTACTTACTTACTTACAGATTTAGATGCTGTTTGGCAGATACACTTGTGGGTTCCAATGATACATTGTGTTAGACGGCGGTCCGTGACCCTATCCCCGAAAAAGCGGAGACTTAAGGGTCGAACCACTCAGCCAAAACATGCAACTGCAATTAAGTCGCAGCTGCTACCTGGCAACTATACTGTCGAAAAGCGATTCTGCTTTCCCAAAAATTACTCTGGTGCTTTTTGTATTTATTGTGTTGTATAGAATCGACGGAGTTCGCAAGATGTTCGATGAGTTGGATCAAGACAAGAGCGGCTCGGTTTCTCTGTCCGAGATGAAGCTGACCCTGCACAGCCTCGGTCTGAACGACAACGAGATCGAGGCTCTGGTCGCTCAGCACGACAAGAACAGAGACGGAGAACTACAGTTCGACGAGTTCGTACAGTTCCTCTGGGCCTCATGACGTGTGGCTCCACCGCCAACAAATCTGTCTCGGATCAGTGGCGTAACCAGACATGTGAATTGGCTAGATTCGCTTCCCTTCCCTCAACTTTTTTCCTTTCGTCCTCTCTTTCTTTCTCCTCTTTTTCTTTTTTTCTTACTTTTTTCCCTTTTCCTTTTCTCTCTTTTCTCTTAGAAGTAAGATTCCCTAAAATCCAGCTAGTAAGCTTCCCAGCCGGGTCTTCGAAATCGAATTTGGTGCAGGTTTAAAATATGCCGTTATATGCGATCTGGCGTCAACGAGTTTTGTTATTTTCTTAAGAATCGACTGATCAAATTGGCACATTTTGTGCAGTTTAAACGTATGCTTATGTCTTGTCTGAGAAACTGGCAGAAGGGGCTGAGACCCATGCTCCCTTAACTACGCCACTGTCTCATATATTGTACACTTAAGTTGGTCAAGTCGCATTTATTTACAAACGTATTCCGTATTTCTGCTTTTTTGTTGTTCGTCAGCATAGTCTTGTGTCGAGTGGTAAGTAACACTGTTAAAGGTTAAAAGCTTAAATGTGGTGTATTCCTCTTTTCGGGAACCCATCGCAGATTTACGGAGCCGGAGCGTCAACTGCCATATAGGATCACACAGGTAAACGCACCCAGCTTTAACCCCAGCCAGACGGGCAGGTACTCGATTTACCTATCCCGGGCGGATGGAAAACCGAGTTTACTTTGGTGTTGTCTATAATTGTTACCTGTCGGTGACAGTGTTACTATGTGATCCCATATGGCCGATGAAGCTCAGTATAGCTCTGAGATGGTTTTCTTATAAAGAGATATACGCAGCCTTTGACATTTTTATCAGCGACGTTGGCTATTGCGACGAATGATATTGCAACTTGTTCTGTGCGTCCGTATATATATATATATATCTTTTCGTCTGCCTGAAACACACTTGCACCATGCTAACGAGTGAGATGCAATTTGACAGAGAGATTTATATGGTTTTAACTAACATTGTGTATGGACGGGGAAAACCCGGTCTACCGCGGAAAGGGAAGGTTAAAGCTTCGGAATCAAAGTCATATAATCTCCATTGTTGTATTGTAAACATAGATGTACAAACGTTCCAAAAGAAATTTAAAAAGTTGAAAAAAACGTTTAAAACGTGGCGAGAATAAAAAACGTTTTAAAACGTTGAATAAAAAACGGTAGCTATGATGTAATATAAAAATTAACCGTTTCAAACCTTATTATTATTTGGTAGCCATGATGTGTTCAACTTCTTGCCTAATGCCTAATGCTGTAAGCGCAGTATACCTGGAATAATGGTTTAGATAAAGAGAACTTGATTTAATCTTAATTCAGCTGTGTGGTCGTAAGACAACAGCATTAAACTAACTAAATATGCTAGTTAAAAAGTTTTATTTAGTATATTTAAACTAACTAGGTTACTAGGTAAACTGCATCACTGTGTCCTATTAATTCGTTTCTGTAATCCCAAAAGTGTTTCACGAAGCTTTTGATGGGATTTTCATTTAAAATAAAAAAACGTTGAGTAAAATAAAAAACGTTAAAAAACGTAAAAAACGTGGCAAGAATAAAAAAAAACGTAAAAAAAAAACTTTTTTTACATCTATGATTGTAAATTGCACCCAGACCGCGTTACCAATAGCGGAATGGTCTACATCAACTTCTTATTCAACGGTACTATAACTAGCCTATGGTCGACCCAACCTTATTCGACTTCTCTTTGCTGCCCGTCTGCGTTTGCTTATACGAGTATTCCGTTTAATTACTTACCAGCGAAACAACTGTTCATGTCACATTCGTCAGTTTGCCGCATTCGATCTTACGAAAATACAGAATTTCAGCAACACAAGTTGATTTTAGCAAAACCCAATGGACCTGCAGAGCTATAGCAGTTATGGCGTCATGTCTTTGTCTCGACCCGATAGTGACACATTTAGCCTAACGTTCGGGTCCTGTAGTTTTTGCTCGCATTAATTTTGGCGATGACTGATAGTAGTGGCGGTACATTCTTAAAAGAAAGTAAACGCGTCTTATTTTTGTCGCCCTTCCCTCCCTCGACACGCGCATTGTCATGCTATTGTGTTTCGGTCGGTTGCAGTGAAAAAACATCGATTCATCATTGTTTGGTTCATTAATTGATTTCTAATAATTCGGTTATTTTCCCGACCTTTTTTGTTCATCTCTATTTCAATATTCTTTAATTCACGCCATGCATGCTCGCGTTGCGTCGTCTTACACTGGAATCGATTATATCCATCAGAAATTATCGAGTAGTTGTCCCATCTTGATGAGGCGTGAATGCAACACGTTAATCAATCAATTAGGCAATCACGCACGCTATTGGTCAATGTATTATTGTGAAATGTGAAGGTGCGCATGTGCTGCAAAATGCGAACTCCATCAGCTGCTGTTGTCAACGGCAACTTCTAGTGCAGCGACGTCTCAAGCGATGGCGTCGTGCAGCTGAGCGGGAAAGAAAGGGGGGTGGGAAACAGTTGCCCCTCTTATAAATTTCGGGCTGTCTAAAACTTGTCGAATTTTTTTTTCATTCTCGAAAAATCTTTGTCCAAAGTGCAAAATTTAGAGCTGTGTTTTTGGATTTTTTTTTGGGGGGGGGGAGGAAAGGAAGACAAACTTTAAATTTTGACCACCCACAATCTCCTATGTCGGAAATTTGCGGCTGTCTAGTCGGAAAATTGCAACTTCTTGTTCCTATACATTTTTAACACACGACGCCGCTAATCTCAAGTGCGTTCACCGTCACTGTCCGTCCGTTGCTCAAATTCTTAACTGTTATATGGTTTTTCATTCTATTGCTATAATGTATGCATAAGTTTATCTTTTATTCACTATAATTAGGCCTACCGTAGTAAGAAAAGTGATGTAAACACAATGAAACATACTAAACTGCAGTGAAAAATTCTTTTTTCCCACACATTTTACATTTGAGCCTATACCGTCCACTTGGCAAATGTAAAATCGCAGTCGACCATACCGAGGTCACTTAGTGTCAAAGTGAAATTATGTATTTTATTTAAACGATAGACGTTATGGTTAATGGGTACAGAAGCCTTATGGCGGTATAGTGCACTCGCGTAGTGGCCAGCACTTTATTGTCCCTGCATGACTGAATGTGTTTGCACTGATAAAAAGCATCCCCAGACGTGGGACAACCTTCAGGCATGGGACAACAAGAAGTCGTATTATTTGCTGATGCACAAAAACATTGCCATCATTGTTGATGTCAAAGACCTTGAGTGACCTCTAAATTAAATACTGTTTTACTATTGTTACTGTTTTTTTCAAGTTATGCAACATAGGCTAGGGATGTACTAATAGTGACAAATGCGTAGGAGTAAGTCATTTTAACCAGATAGGCCATTAATTTTTTAGTATGCAGACAGGCTATAAACAGTGGTCGAAATACGCCACATGTCATTTCTCATTTCGTCCAAAATGCATTTGGAGCTAATGCATGACGGTTTTTTTCTTGTTGTTTGTTTTAATAGGCTTATAGTTAACCTTATACGTAAGCCAGGCTAATTATTATTATTATTATTATTAATTAATCAACCAATCTAAAAATTTTTAAATGGACTAGGTAATACAAACTACTACTAGGTCTGTCCGCCAAAGAAAAATGGGTGGGGTCATTTATATTAATTAAGTGGAAGATGCACGTTGTCATGTTTTATAGAATTAACGGTTCGCAACGTGTATTTCTTGTCAAAAAACTTAGATGTTTTTGATTAGACCTAGGCCTACACTGACTCCCATCGTTAATTAGAAATACAGTATGAAAATGCCTATAGGCTTAGCCTACGCCACTGTTGTGCCATAAGCTGATTAAACGTGACATGTGATTGAGCAATTTTTTAGTCAGTCCTTCGTGCACACATATCGCGATGAGCCATCGAGGAAATGCAAAGCAGTCCGTAGGCCATTTTCGTAATCATTCCGTGTGTCTTGAGTCGTGATCTGAACTTCTTGACTTTTTACCACGCCCATTGGGTCACGGCATTGCAATAAATGCGACGTGCGATAGGCTATCACGTTAGTTACCACCCAACCAGCTATTAGTAGACCCTATACGTGTGGCTCGTTGTTATACCGTCCATAGCCGAAGAGTTAAATAACAAAAACAAAGTGAAATTTTAAAACGCAATATAAAAATACTACTGAAAATCATTCAAAATGACACGCCCAAACTCATTCCATCACATCATAAATATAAGTGGATAGTACAGCAACACGCTTTGACATTTTTGACCAGAATTAGGTTATACGGCCGTCCCAATAGACGTAAGCCGCATTATAAGTGTTGTCCGTCAGTCTCTCCGTCCGTCTGTCGTGTGGGCTTCTAATCCGAAAACAGAAACCAAAATTTGTGTAAACGTTTTTTAAGACATGAGAAATCTTTCTGCCAATTTTCAGCTCAAAAGACCAAAAGTTAGATCACACATGACGTCAAAGACATGTTTAGTCTTTTACAGAAAATCGATAATCGATTATGATTATAATTTGTGAAAAAAACCTTATTTTTTAGTCGTCTGTAGACCTACGAATTTGCCAAAAAAGTTAATACTAAAAATTTAAAACTATAAGAGTTCATGGTCTGATTGCTTTAACCTTAGTTTCGGCGTTAGACAAGGTTCTGTTCTGGCACCTTTGTTATTTGCTGTTTATATAAACGACATTGCGGAGTTATTTAGTTTTCAGCAT
>Ga0056128_1012208_pt1 | contig 10519 bp, 11 predicted proteins | sample WorMetLIZISLAND2_FD_71113 | JGI IMG/M metagenome (GOLD analysis project Ga0056128, IMG submission 71113) | Marine gutless worms symbiont microbial communities from Max Planck institute for Marine Microbiology, Germany - Olavius geniculatus... ... | reverse complement strand
GGTAGCAGCGACACGCTCAGTCCTCATCGCTCAGTCCTTTTTTCTTCGCCTTTCAGCTTTGAGCTCTCAGCTTTGAGCTATGAGCTATGAGCTATTCCCGTGAGCCGAATACCGAATGCCGAATCCCTGTCCTTTTCCAATATCCAGCATCCAGCATCAAGCATCAAGCATCCAGCATCCATTATCCGGAAACATCTTCAGTGCTTGACAATGTGTCAGCCCTGGCTCATATTGACCGGATATATCATTTTGCAAAGGATACATTGGACAATATGATGAAAGAATTTTTCAAAGTTCATACAATTGACCGGGCGCTGGGATATCGCAATCTATTTTCGTCTGTACCAACGGAGGAAATATCGCTGGAACAATCCCTGGATCGAATTCTGGCCGCAGACATTCGCTCAGATATCGATCTACCGGATTTTGCCCGCTCGATAATGGATGGCTTTGCCGTCAAAGGGACCTCTACTTTTGGTGCCAGCGAAGGCAATCCCGCTTATCTCAATCTGAAAGGCACCATTGCCATGGGTGAGTCTTCGAATCTGACCGTGGGGCCGGGCGAGGCCGTGCGCATTTCAACCGGTGGCATGCTGCCCCAGGGCGCCGACAGTGTGGTCATGGTGGAACACACTGAACCCATCGACGACGACACCATCGAAGTGTACCGCAGTGTCGCCCCCGGGCAGAATATGATCGAAGTCGGCGAAGACATAAAAAAGGGGGAGATAGCCCTGACCGGCGGGACCCGAATAAGACCTCAGGAGGCCGGAATGCTGGCAGCATTGGGCTTTCGGAAAACAACGGTTTTTAAAAAACCAATGATCGGTATCATCTCGACCGGTGATGAGGTGGTTGCCGTAGACGAAACCCCGGGGCCGGGTCAAATCCGTGATATTAATACCTATACCCTATCGGGACAGGTTCGCAAAACAGGTGCTGCAGCCCGTTCCTACGGTATCGTGCATGATGACTATAAAGCCCTGCTGGCAAACTGCACCCAGGCCATGGCCGATTGTGATATGATCCTGGTATCCGGAGGCAGTTCGGTGGGTGCGCGGGATTTCACCATTGATGTCATCTCGGCCATGCCCGACTCTGAAATTCTTTTTCACGGGATTTCAATAAGTCCGGGCAAGCCGACAATTTTGGCCCGGGTTCAAAATAAGGCGTTCTGGGGATTGCCCGGGCATGTCGTGTCAGCCATGGTGGTCTTTTCCCAGGTAGTCAAACCGTTTATCGACCGAATCAGCGGATTGGGCGAAGGCGACCATGAAAACTCACGTTTAACGGCCCTTCTGAGCAGAAACCTGGCCTCGGCCCAGGGTCGGGTGGATTATGTTCGGGTGCGCCTGGTTCAAAATGCCGATGGTCTGTGGGCCGAACCCATTTTAGGAAAATCCGGTTTAATCAATACCATGGTAAAAGCAGACGGTCTAATCGAAATCGGTATGAATACCGAAGGGCTGGATCAGGGTACCGAAGTGGCGGTAATTCCGATGTAAGATGAGGGTTTCAGGTGTCGGGTGTCGGGAAGTTGAGATGCTATATCCTATAAAACGGTTAATCCCAGCACATGGTGGTTCAATCGTACTCGTCCTCGTGCTCGTACTCGTCCTCGATACTTAGAGGCTCAAAAGCTTCGAGGACGAGCACGAGGACGAGGACGAAACGGCAAAAGAGTTCATCGGAAACTGCGTTGATTTGACGCAGTCTCTTTTCCGATCCTTCGGCATTCGACATTCATTATTCGATATTCGCTTTTTCAAATTTTCTTTACCGATCAAAATGAACGGGCTGACACCTGAAACCTGACACCTGAAACCCTATTTTTAGCTGAGGTCCAAACAGATGAGCAAAACCCGTAATGTGTATTTAAAAATGAAAACCCTGCCGGAAGCAACGGAAATTTTGAAAACAGAATTTTCAGTGGCAGAAACACTGGGCGTTGAACTAGTGCCGGTGCCACAAGCCGTGGGAAGGGTGCTGGCTGGAGCGGTACACGCCCGAACATCAGCGCCCCATTTCAATGCGGCGGCCATGGACGGCTTGGCCGTCATGGCGCAAAGCACCTTTGGGGCAAGTGAGTCTGCCACCAGAGAACTGACGATCGGACAGGATGCTTTTCATGTCAATACCGGACATGTGATGCCGCCGAAAACAGATGCGGTGATCATGATCGAGCACGTGCATACGGTCGACGAGGATCACGTCGAAATAGACAAACCGGTGTTTCCCTGGCAAAATGTTCGCAAGGTGGGGGAAGATATCGTGGCCACCGAGCTGCTGTTCCCGCAAAACCACGTAATTACGACCTATTGTTTGGGTGCCCTGCTGACGGGCGGCATATTTGAAGTGCCGGTAAAAAAAAAGCCCAACGTTCTGATTATCCCGACCGGATCGGAACTTTTCGACTGGCGCAACCAGTCGCTGGACACATTTAAGCCCGGCCAGGTGCTCGAGACCAACTCCTTTATGCTGGGCAGCCTGGTCGAGAAATTCGGCGGAACCTATACCCGCCATGATATGCTGGTGGACGATCCCGCCGTGATCAAACAGGTGGTAAGCGAGGCCGTCGGCCAGGATTATCAAATGATTCTCGTTCTCGGGGGATCTTCGGCCGGTTCTGAAGACTACGCCAAAAGCGTAATCCTTGAGCTCGGTGCGGTTCTGGTCCATGGTGTTACCATCATGCCCGGCAAGCCCGTCGTTATCGGCTCCGTAGGCGGCAAACCTGTTTTCGGCATGCCTGGATATCCGGTTTCGGCCATCATTGCATTTGAGCAATTTGTGCGCCCCCTTCTCCAACGGATGCTGGGTCAACCCGACCCGCCTGCGCAATCTATTGAGGTAGAGCCCACCCGGAAAATTGCCTCCAAACTGGGTGTTGAGGAATTTTTGCGGGTCAAACTCGGCCAGGTCGGCAACCGGGTTGTGGCGACCCCCTTGCCCCGGGGCGCCGGCTGCATCACCTCGATCACCGAGGCCGACGGCATTATCCGCATACCGAACCATATTGAAGGAATAAAAGATAATGAAACCGCCGCCGCCGAGTTGCTGCGCCCGGTTTCATCCATCAGGGATACGATTGTGGTTGTCGGCAGTCATGATAACACTCTGGACGTGTTGGCTGACATGATCAAAGTCAAACAAAGTCACCTGACAATATCTTCCAGCCATGTCGGCAGCATGGGAGGCTTGATGGCCGTCAAAAGAGGCGCCTGCCATCTGGCGGGATCGCATTTGCTCGATACCGAAGACGGCTCTTACAATGTAACCTATGTGGCAAAGCATCTATCGCAAAATGATGTTAAACTGGTAAATCTGGTTTACCGCGATCAGGGTCTGATCGTCGGTCGGGGAAATCCCAAGGGCATAACCGGCGTCGAGGACCTGGCCCGCAGCGACATCTCATTTATCAACCGCCAACCGGGCTCCGGCACCCGCATCCTTTTTGACTATCGACTCGACCGAGTCGGCATCAACCCGGCGGATATTATCGGCTATCAGCACGAAGAGTTCACCCACATGGCGGTGGCGGTGGCCGTACTCAGCGGTACGGTGGATGCCGGTTTGGGCATCTATGCCGCAGCCAAGGCCCTGGATCTTGATTTTATCCCGGTCGTCACTGAGCAATATGATTTGATCATACCCCGGGCACATTTTGAAACTGAAAATATCCAGCTGATGCTCGAGACCATCAACAGCGCGGAATTCAAGCGTCGCGTCAACGCATTGGGCGGATACAGTACCGAAAAAACAGGAACAATAATTATATAATTAAGGGATTGAGGAATTTGGGAATTTGGGAATTTGGGAATTGAAGGAATTCTGTCCATTTTTATTTATTGATTTTGTCATTTAATCCTTCAATCCCTTAATCCCTCAATTCCTCAATCCCTCAATCCCTGAATCCCTAAATTCCAAAATCCCTGAATTCGAGGCACATGGCCGCTGAAAAACTGGACAAGAAAATATTCGGCACCCTGTTTTTTTCGATATTTGCGGCGGTGACCGGGGTCGGTATTGTGGTTCCGCTGCTGCCGATTTATGCGCGTGATCTTGGCGCATCCGGTTTATATGTGGGATTGATATTCGGTGCCTTCTCAATATCGCGAACTTTTTTCCTGCCCTACTTCGGACGACTTTCGGATTTGAAAGGACGCAAGCCGATTATCGTGCCCGGGTTCCTGGCCTACGCCCTGATCTCGATTGCCTTTATTTATTCGGAGGCAGTCAACACCCTGATTGTCATCCGATTTTTTCATGGAATCGCCTCGGCCATGTTGATGCCGGTCATTCAAGCCTATATCGGCGATATCACGCCGCGCGGCCGGGAAGGCACTACCATGGGCCTGTTTAATATGTCCTTATTTCTGGGCCTGAGCATCGGGCCCTTGATCGGCGGTGTCATCAAAGATTCATTCAGTCTGCGGGCATCCTTTTTAAGCATGGGGTCTCTGGCACTTATCGGTTTTTGCTTAAGCCTGTGGCTGCCGCCGCCGACCCACGCTGAATCCGGCATCAAAAATCGAGATGATTCCTTTTCATGGAAAACATTGCTGTATGACCGGCATTTAGTCGGTCTTTTCTTATTCAGATTTGCCTATGTGACTTGCGTCGGCATCATGTGGGGCTTTATCCCGCTATATGCGGATACGAAATTTGCGGCGTCCAGTTCGCACATCGGGGTTTTGATCATGTTGGGCATATTTGTCAGCGGGCTGCTCCATATCCCCATGGGATACCTGGCTGACCGGATCAGCAAAAAATTAATGGTCGTGACCGGTGGGTTGATTGTGTGCTACGCCATCTTTTCATTTGAATGGGCCGAACGAATTCAGGATTTGGTAACTTCCTCGATTTTTTTCGGTCTCGGCGGAGGAATCGCGATGCCGGCCCTGATGGCAATGGCCGTGTTGAGAGGAAGTAAAACCAATGCCATGGGAAGTGTGATGGCGCTGCTGACGGTCGCCCACAGTCTGGGCATGCTGAGCGGTGCCTTGTTTGGGGGATTGATGATGGATTTCTTTCGATTAAGCTGGGCATTTCCTTTGGGAGCGGTTATAATGGCAATATGCACCGGGTTATTTTTAGTCGGCGCAGCAGCACAGAAAGCTTAAAATACCACGGTTCATTATGATTTGACATCAACCATTCTTGCATTACATTAGTGACAAACTTTGGGGTCCGATCAGAGGTCCAAGGCAAAATCATCAACCGTCATGCAAGACTGTCTCCTAGTTAGACGGGAATACTCATTTTAAACGGCAGAAATATTCAGGACGTCACACTGACACGGTAGTATACATGGGTACCAAACGGGACTATTATGAAATTTTAGGCGTAAGCCGCAACGCAACTGATTCTGATTTAAAAGCATCCTACCGCAAACTCGCCTTAAAATACCATCCGGATAGAAATCCTGGCGATAAAGAAGCCGAAGATAATTTTAAAGAAGCAGCTGAAGCCTATGAAGTTCTGCACGACGCCGAGAAACGGGCCATCTATGATCAATACGGTCATGCCGGGCTCGAAGGATCCGGCTTTTCCGGTTTTGGCGGTTTTGAAGATATTTTTTCAAGCTTTGGCGATATTTTCGACGATTTCTTCGGCTTTGGTTCCCGCAGACGTTCCAGGTCCAGAACCCAGCGCGGCGCTGACCTGCGCTATGATTTGACCCTTAGCTTTATGGATGCTGCCTTCGGTACGGAAACGGAGATCAAGGTCGAAAAAAGAGAGTTATGTCCGGAATGCGACGGCAGTCGCTGTGAACCGGGTACCAGTCCGGAGACCTGCCGTCAATGCGGTGGAGTTGGTCAAATCTCAAGAAACCAGGGATTTTTTACCGTGCGCACGACCTGCCCGGTCTGCCGGGGCGAAGGTCAGGCGATCACCCACCCATGCAACCAATGCCGGGGGGCGGGTCAAGTGATGGTCGCCAAAAAAGTGTCCGTAAAAATTCCGGCTGGTGTCGACAACGGGTCAAGGCTGCGGTTGACCAGTGAAGGTGAACCCGGCCAGCATGGCGGCCCGCCCGGCGACCTGTATGTCTTTATTTATGTCGAAGCCCATGACTTTTTTCAGCGCCGCGAATCCGATATTATCTGCCAGATCCCAATATCTTTTGTTCAAGCGGCATTGGGTGACAAAATATCCGTCCCGACCTTAAACGGCGACAAAAAGCTGAAAATCCCCAAAGGGACTCAGCCCGGCGATGTGCTGACTTTCGCCGGTGAGGGGATTCCATCCTTGCGAACCGGCCGACGCGGTGACCAGCATATACAGGTCGATATCAAAACACCGACCCATTTAAACAAAAAACAGGAAGCGCTGCTGAAGGAATTCGCCCAGCTCGAGTCTAACAAATTATCCAAGAAGCTGAAAAACATCCTCAAAGGCGGGACTGCTGAAGCGGTCCATTGGGCGTCTGCAAGCACCCTATCGGCAATATGCGGCCACTGTTTAATGAGTTTTCCAAATTCGATATTATTTATCAACTAAAATTCAAAATGTCCAAAATGGACTAAAATTTCGGAATCCTGTCATTTTAAATAGACAGAATACCATAACTTTAGGCATTTTAGACAATTTAGGCATTTTAGGCATTTATATCCTATGTATGAGCTGAAAGTAGTTACCAAATTTGCGGCCGCCCATCAACTCACCATGGTGGGAGAAAAATGCGAAAATATGCACGGCCATAATTGGAAAGTCGAAGTCTACGTCAGGGGAGAAAAGACGGACGATGCGGGAGTGTTAATCGATTTCGGGATCGTCAAAAAGCATGTCCGTGCAATCATGGCCATGCTCGACCACAAATACCTTAATGAATTGGACTACTTTCAGAACAGCCAGCCGTCTTCGGAAAACATCGCCTATTTCGTAGCGAACGAACTGCAAAAAAGAATCGATAATCCCTCCGCCCGGGTCAGCAAAGTCACGGCGTGGGAATCGGATGACGCCAGTGCGACGTATATCGTCGCAAATGACTAATGAGAAATGAATAATGAATAATTAAGGAGGTCGCTGCGCTCCATCATTAAAATTTATCCGGTCATCTTCAGAGAGCAGGTATTACTGATACCGGGAAGCTGGATATTATCGATTAGAGACAAACCCAATATTAAAAGATAGAATTCCTCCATTATTCATTTGTCATTATTCATTTGTCATTTTAATTCTTTCCACCTTTCGATCAACTCATCACGGCCGATGATAGCACTAAGGTCGTCCACGTATTTTCCGATATTTTCAAGTCCGCCCTCCTGACGATCCACCAGGATTACCGCCTTGACGACCTCCAGTCCTTCCGAGCGTGCGCGCTCGATCGCCTTGATGGTGGATCCACCGGTCGTGGCAACATCATCGATGATCGCCACCCGCTGGGCTGGCTGAACATCGCCTTCGATCCAGCGCACGATTCCGTGATCCTTTTTGGTTTTGCGAATTGACAGCGCGTTAATCGGCTTCCCATTCAATTCGGATGCAAAAGCGGTGGCGACCGCCAAAGGATCGGCCCCGAAAGTCAGACCGCCCACTCCGGAAACATTGCTGTCCCTGATTTCGTTAAATATCAGGTGGCCGGCTAAATACATGCCCCGCGCACTGAGGGTGGTCGGCTTGCAATTGACATAAAACCTGCTGAGTCTGCCGGAAACCAGCTTGAAGCTCGGCTCCTGGCTGTACTTGAATGATTTAAGACAAAGAATGTCGATCAATTCCTGTTTCATGGTCGTTGTCGTTTTCCTTTCACCGGGACGCAGCCGGCATTTGATGTTGCAATCGCGGAACAGGCTTGGATCCTGCTTTAATTCTATGATATCCGTGGATCAGAGCGTCTTCTTTGAATTAAATAAAAGTGTCAGTCCGATGCCTTTCAAGGAATTGATGGAGCCCGCACAGCAAGACCATTTTGTATCTATTGATTTAAATTCGTTTTTTCGATATAAGAAAGCCTCCACTTAATGGAAGAAGCCTTTTTAATGGGATTCAGTGGAGGCTTTGAGCAAGGAAAACCGGAAACGGCACTCCCCGAACTCATAAATTCCATATCAACAATAATAGAGAGGGTCAATCCATAAAAGTATTGAATATTTTTCAATTGACATTTGATGGTTTACCATTGACAATTTTGAAGGTCCCCTCTGATTTGAAAAATGACCTGATACATTCAACAGCCCATTGAAAGCAGTCAACGGTCAAAGCTGTCCGGACACGGGGCGATGGGGCGGAATTCATTATGCTACGAATTAAATTGCGGTGCCTGTTTATTGTCATCAGCTTTGGACTGATATTGTCACCTCCACATCTCAGCCTGGCCCAGGAGATCGGGGACAAGCTCAACCTAGCCCAAACCATTGAAGCCGCCATCGAGGCCAATCTGCGTCTGCAGCAATCCCGGGATGAGGTTGAAGCGGCCCAGGCGACTAAAAAAGCGCGTACGACTGATTTTTTACCGACCTTAAACGCAACCTACGGCTACATCCGACGGGACGAGCCGACCACCCAGGCTTTAGGCGTGCCGGGAGAAGGGGTAACGGACGTTCTCGTCAACCCCCAGGATGAATACAATTTTGTAACCTCTTTCAATCAGCCTATATTTACCGGGTTTGCCCTGTTGAACCAGTATAAAATTGCCAGCCTGGGGCTGGATGTCGCCGAATATTTGGAGCAAATTACGCGCCAGGATGTCATTCTCGATGCCAAGAATGCGTATTATTCAGTATTAAAGGCTCAAAAACTGGTGGATGTGGCCCGTGATACCGTCCGTCAAATTACGGCTCAAAAAGATGTAGCCGAAAACATGTACCAGGTCGGCATGAGCCCCTTAAATGATTTGCTTCAAAGCCAGGTGCAATTGGCCAATGCCAAGCAGCGGCTGATAACCGCTCAAAACACGATGGAAATCGCCAAATCCCAGTTCAACACCCTGCTGCGCAGGCCGGTGAATGCCCCGGTGTCCATCGCGGATATCCTGGATTACGCCCCCTTTGAATATGACATCGACTATTGTCTGGCCCAGGCGCAGGCCAACCGATTGGAAATACAGGTGGCCGATCTGGAGGTCCAGATTGCGGAAAAAGACTATAAACTGTCCCAGCGGGACTATTTCCCCTCGGTCAATCTCACCGGCACCCTCACCCACCGCGGGACTGACTGGGATGTCGATGGGGGCCAAGGCATCGGGGATAAGCGATTCTGGGATATCCGGGCCACAGCGACCTGGGATTTCTGGGAATGGGGCCGGACCACTTATGGTGTCAGGGAAAAGCTCAGCCGTCTTTCCCAGGCCAAATCCCGCAAAAATGAAATTCTGGACAATATTGACCTGGGCGTTAATGAGGCGTACTTGCGAACCATTGAATCCGAAAGGAATATCGTCACCATCGAGAAAGCGATTGAGCAGGCCAGAGAGAACTTGAGGATCACCGAGGAGCGCTTCAAAGAGCAGGTCTCAACCCAAACCGACGTGCTGGTGGCGCAAACGTTGGAAACCGATACAATGACCAACTATTATAATGCGCTATATGATTATAAAATAGCCAAAGCCGTCCTATATCGGGCGATCGGGCAGGAAGAGCTGGAATGATTGATGGCGCAGAGAAGAGCTCTATCATTCGGATGTTCCACGTTCATCGAAACTACGGCCCTAAAAAAGCCCTGATCGATATAACCCTCGACATTGCCAAAAACGAATTTGTTTTTATCAGCGGTCCCAGTGGGGCCGGCAAAACCACCCTGCTGAAACTGCTGTATCTGGGTGAACCGGTATCGGAGGGACAAATTCTGATCGATGGGATCAATCTGGCCCGCATACCCCGCAAACGTATCCCCCTACTAAGACGAAAATTCGGTGTTATTTTTCAGGATTATAAACTGATTCCGACCAAAAATGTCTATGACAATGTTGCCCTGGTCCTTGAGGCGGCCGGCGCCAAAAACCGCATTATCCAAAAAAAAGTGCGGCGTGTCCTGAGGCTGGTCGGCATGGAAGACCGGCTCAAAGCCTATCCCCCTAGTCTGTCCGGCGGCGAACAGCAACGGATTGCCGTTGCCCGGGCAATTATCGGCGATCCACAGATTATATTGGCCGACGAGCCCACCGGCAGCCTGGACGAAGAATCTGCCGGAATAATTCTCGACCTACTCAGAGGGGTCCACATCCGGGGAGCGACAGTTATCATCGCCACCCACGACAAGGCCTTGATGCGCAAAACGAGAGGCCAGGTTCTGCACCTTCAACAGGGCCGGCTCGAAACCTCGGTGTTCTTAGATAAACACTATGATAACGCTATTTTTTAAACGCGCGCTCGATGATATTTTTTCCAACAGTTTTTTAAATCTCGTCACGGTGATTACCATCTCACTGTCGATTTTAATCACTAGCGCCTTTATACTTTTTCGAGCCTATCTACATTTTTAAGGTTAGTGTGACCGTATCTGTCACACCCATGGTGTAAGATCTCCTTAAAAGAACAAACGAAAGGAGATCTTATGAATATCGATCAATTAAGAC
>Ga0056128_1012207_pt1 | contig 10519 bp, 6 predicted proteins | sample WorMetLIZISLAND2_FD_71113 | JGI IMG/M metagenome (GOLD analysis project Ga0056128, IMG submission 71113) | Marine gutless worms symbiont microbial communities from Max Planck institute for Marine Microbiology, Germany - Olavius geniculatus... ... | reverse complement strand
CAACCCTGCAGCAGTTAAGCCACGCTGCCCTAGATAGGCAGCGGTGGGCAGCGATAGTAAGAATGGCGTCAGACACCAACGGGCATTGAGCCCACGGTTGTCGATGATGATGATGATGATCTACCGGGTGGTCCATAAATAAGTAAAGAAGTAATTAAGCCTCTGACCGTTCGTACTTCGTCAGATATTAACTGAATTTCGAAACTATATCACTAGCTATGTTAGTGTTAAGCTCGAATAATACTAATTGTTAGAGATAGAGAGTTTGTCGTCAGACTCTGAAATCGTTGTGAAATAATCGGTTTTAGCATACCGGAAGTTAATCTGTAATTCACTTACTATAAGGCTAACTTAATTTTACATGGTAGTGTAGCGACGCGTATTGGGTGTGATTGCTTATTTATTAGTCACTTAATTGCATATAATTATGTACTACTGCATTATGGGTGAAAGATTATCTAAAAGTAGGTTTACTGTTTGATGTACATATTACACTTTCTAGGGAGTCAGTTTTTTTCTTATTGGGCACTTTATAGTTACGGTATGAAATTTTTGCCTATGTGTACACGTACGCAGGTGTGAAAACTGCTCGTTCTGAGTAGGTTATCACATGAACTAATATAATCCTCTTAATGTACGAATACACCGTCTTTGGCCTGCAGTAATACTGGCTTATTATATGTACACACTGTGCGCGTATTATTATATGCTTACCTGTGATGTTGATGACGTCATTCATTGGCAGCATTCTCCTCTCAGGTGTGACATTTACCTGCGGCCTCGTTTAAAACAAACGTTCCTAAGTCAAACTTACGACAGACGTGCATAGTCTAAGAAAAATAAGACTTACGAAAATCTTAAAAATAAAATTGGCTGCAAAAACTTAACGAAAGGTTACGAATAATAATTACACATAGCGAAGTTGCAGAAATAGGAGAAACTTAAGAAGATGTTATGAAAATTTTTAGGAAGATTTGTAGACTGGGCCACCAGTAGTCTATAGTCAGTATGACCACATGTATGAAAATTGAGGAAAAAAACTGGGAATATTTCGTCAGGAAATTGTCAGGGACAATCTCGTCAGAGAAACCTTTTTATTATGCGGCTGCTCTAATAGGCCGCATTGCAAGTCTTGTCCGTCCGTTCGTCCGTCCGACCTCCCGTCTGCCTGTTCGTCTGTTCTTTAAATGTACCTACGAAACTGGAAAGCAAAAAGGTACATGAAAAACAAAATTGACGTTAATTTTTCCACAGTACTAGTAAACGGTGTGTTAGTTTTTCAATTGAAAAGGTCAAAGGTTAGAGTTGCGCAGCTCCAGGTGGACAGCCGCATAATATCTCAGAACCGAACCGGCGTATTATTTCCAATTTGACACAATATTAAATTGTACACAATAGTCCCCAGAACCGCAGCCGTTCGCCGCCGCCGCCGCCGATAAGCTAGCGGTTTAGAGAGAAAAAATCAAACAATGTTTTGTGCTCATACTGTTGCAAACAGAGCCACCAGCGCGAGTGTGCGTGTTCTCATTAGTCGTCACAGTGCCAGTGGTGACAATTAGTGTACTATAGGATTTAGTAATGGACTCCATGGGAAAACGGTAGTTTATCGTATGTCGTTACGAATCACGTGAAAGTTGCTGCTTTTGGGTATCAAAAATTACTACCAGTGACAGACATCATAGCGGTCCGGTCGTCCGGACCGCTAAGTTAGCCGTTAAGGCCTTAGCAAACGGCTCCTGTGACAAGTACATAAAGTGCATAAAAAAATTTAAAAAAAGGAAAAAACGATTTCTTTTGTCACTACTGCGGTTCCTTAAAAAGTCAAACAATGCCGTACAATCTTCGGCGAAATTTTAGCTGTCCGTGTTATGTCGAATTTCAACTCGTTCGGATATAAAAAGAAGCCATAGCGGATGGAGAATTAGGTTCCCAACAGGGAGGGGAGAAAATAGGGAGGCTTGGGGCAGGGGGAGGGGGTAATTTAATCCCCCACGCCGTCGGTTTTGGAGAGGTTGGTTTACGGTTGTTAATGAGCGTGTATTGGCCTACGCGTGTGTGCGAAAAGTGCTGAGACGTAGTAAGAAATTCGATTGTGCCAATCAGTGAAACTGACAGCAGCTGTACATGTCTACAGGCGACATGCTGGCCAGCTGCTAGTAATGGGTCAACTTTCTTGTAACTACTCGATTCGTATATGTGGGTCGAATTGGTGGTTTGCTGTTGCATAAGATTGGATTACACACGACAAAATGAATAGTGTGTGCGTGTGTAAAGATAAAGCTAAAGCTAAATGTAAAATCTGGTGCTTGCTAGAGCGCTGCATGCGTGAGTCGTGTTCGCAACCTGAAGCGCTTTACAATCTCTGAAGTGGCAGCTGTGATTGGCATGAGCTAATGACACCGCGGCGCAGTATGCGGCCATTTATTGTCCGGGAAATTGAAAAAAATAAATAAAAAATCAACACGTTCATCTGATAACTCTTCGACATAGGTCCCTTACGGGGCGATATAAACGTGTTTTATTGATGGATATTTTCATTGAAGAAAACATGGCACAGTATTCCATTACGTACGTAAATGCTGGATAAAAACGATATGTTCTTGCTTTAGTTTTTGTAAATCAGTTGTTTGATAAAGGTCAAAAAACCTTGGCATTGAGTTTTTAATTAACTTACATGCTGCCTGTTGGCGTAGTAATTAAACGATAAGTTTTTCGAATCTTGTCCTTGCTAGAGGCTGTCTAGTCACTCACTCAAAATGTCGCGTTTTAATGGTCGCCCAAAGCCTTTTTAAAGCCTGCAGTCGCCATTAGCAGCATGAATTGTTTTTCATTTTATTGTGCGACTGTCTCACCAGACCGCATTACGAATTCTACACGTCCGTCCGTCTGCCTGTCTGTCTGTCTGTTCTATGCGGGCTGCTGACTCGAAAACGAAAGAAGAAATTTGAGCCAATGCTCATGAGACGCGCGAAAGCCTATAGCAGTTCCTGTTCGCAAACTATCCGTTTATCTTCAGCCATTTCGTCGCAGTTTATTTTTGAAGTGTGCGCTGCAGCCGAAGATCGCAAAAATCAATAAAACCCCTTATTTTGGAAGTTCAGGATCTTTCATAGTCATCGATGTTGATACGACTAAAGAGCTCGTCACTATATAGTGCTTGTTGTATTAGGCAGCATGCCAATGGTGATTTGCAACCGTTTTCACGAAAGACTGGCCAACAACTTTTTTTAAAAAATAACGATTTTTACGGCGGTAAATTTTCACTTACAAACGGCCCTTAATCGCCATCGTAGCCTCATAAAAGTTAAATAGTGAATAGGCAATATGAACTTGGGAATTCCAAATATGAGGTCATTTTGAACCCCCTGCCTACAGGTCACGTGACACAGAGCATGCGCACTGAACTTTCGGCCTTTAACATGGGCAAATGCAAATTTGAGGCTTTATATCTCCGTAACGGTGCAAGATAGACGCATGGTTCCAATGGACCACCAATAGGAAACCACATATGCAGAGTCCAATGGTCACGTGACCGATGACGTCACATGACCCCAAAAGGTCAAACTCGTGACCCCAAAATCTTTGAAGCCACGTATCTCCGTATCCGTGCAAGATAGCGCATGGTCATCATTGACCACCAATAAGAAAGTGCTCACGCCGTGTCCGATGGTAACGTGATCGATAACGTCACATGACCCCAAAAGGTCAAGGTCATGACCCCAATATCTTTGAGGCCCAATATCTCCGTAACTGTGCAAGATAGATGCATGGTTACAGTGGACCACCAATAGGAAACCACATATGCCGAGTCCAATGGTCACGTGACATCACGATGACATCACGTGACCCCAAAAAATCAAACTCGTGACACCAAAATCTTTGAAGCGCCATATCTCCCTATCCGTGCAAGATAGACGCATGGTCATCATTGACCACCAATAGAAAAGTGCCATCGCCGAGTCTGACGGTCACGTTCCGATGACGTCACGTGACTCTTAAAGGTCAAAATCGTGACCCCAAAATATTTAAGGTTTAGTGTCTTCATGGCCGTGGAAAGCAGATGGTTTATAATTGACCATCAACATACAAACAGCGAATATAAATGTACAAAACATCAGTTTATACTCTTATTAACGGCGACATGCAATGACTGACACATCGAAAACAGCAAAAATCATAAAAAGGTGATATTATTCAACAGCACATTGACTGTTAGACGATGTGATGGTGAGTGATATCACCTTTTTATGATTTTTGCTGTTTTCGATGTGTCAGTCATTGCATGTCGCCGTTAACAAGTGTATGAACTGATGTTTTGTACATTTTATGTGCAGTGGTCGCGAGTGGTAGATGTTTACCCGTTTCAAGAGTTGAATACATAGAACTTGAAACTGCGCTGTAGGCCAGTCACTTATTGCACGTGGCACAGTGGACGCTGTTTTTTTTTGGAACGGTGTGACGTCACGGGACACGTGACCGGCGGCCATGTTAGCAGCGCGTATCGGCACTGTGCCAACCATTCGTTCGTTAGCGCGTGTCGACTTTCCGGCTAGCTCGGGGCGCACGAGGTGCTGACGGACCGCTGTCAAAAGTTGAACCGCGGTAATTAAATCATATGGGCGGCACCGCTCACTCGATCATGCAGTTAGCGCAATTGCCCCGCGGTCTGGTGGTCCGTTGCCAGAGGACGTCCGCACGGGCTGCGACATTTCAAGGTCGTTTAAAGGTCATTCAGCTTAGTGGACCGAATATTGTTCTGTGTTCGCAGTTTTTATGGCTCCGTGTCTAGAAAGCATATTGCGATTTCAGTTTAGATTATTCTGTCCATTTAAGGGGCAGACAGAAAAAGTGTTTTGGGGAAGGTTTACGGGATTGGTTCTCACTTCCTTGAGCCCAAAGGATCGAGAATCAAGGCCAAATACAAGACCGGGGTGCATTCGAATAGCCCTTAAGTAAGTAAGTAAAGTAAGTACTTAAGTGCACCATGTCAGCCAGTGACCGAATCTGAGGCACTTGGCTGAGTCGCTAGGGGAAGCAGTAGGTCTGCTGGAAGCAGTGAGTTTTAAGGAAGCGACGGAAAGTGTCTGCAGAGGTAAAACTACGGACGCTAGAGGGTAGTGAGTTCCAAACTGTAGGGACTGCAATGCTAAAACCGCGGGAGGGAAAGGTTGTGCGGACACGTGGTAACCGACTACAGATTGGAGTTGGCAGAACGCAGAGAACGCTGTGCTGTAAACTCCTCTACTGGGGCTGAAAAAGCATTTCGGGGCACAGAAGAGCCCACAAAATACATTCGAGGGGGGAGTAATATAGTTTACAAATACACATTTTTAGTGCGTAAGCTCCTTCAGTCTCTTCTGAGACTCCCCTTCGCTACCGCGTTGAATATGTCAGTGCCCCCGTCCGTCGTCATTGTTTGAATGTCGACCGTCAACTGCATCGACAGTCATTCTGTATGTGTATGGGAAAATAGCAGGATTCTCAGTCTCTAGCAGTGTTGTTTGTTCCCCCAATCCATTTCTGTCGCTAAATTTTCATATTGTTCGTGTATAGGAAAACGTTTATTTTCAAATAGACTATGCAAAATTTCGGACTGGAATGCCCCATTCTTAAGGAAATTTAAAAACAAACATAACAATTTCAGCACCCGTATTTATTGTGTCGGAAGTTTACAGCTGTCTGTCGGAAAAAATGAAAATTTTTTGCCTTGTCTATTTTTTTCAACCCACGACGCGTCTGATTCTTGGTGACTCTGAGGCGTGTATTTGTAGTCTGTATGCATCGGCATGCTCAAACGTCAAATGATGTCGTCTCATCGTTATGACTTATATATGTAAAAAAACTTACCAGTTTATAACTGTGTGTAATGACGATGGTAAACATTTTTAATACTGAAAAATCGATAGGCGGCTATGTTAAAAAGTTTACAACTTCGCTGTTCTTCAACAAAATCAAATTTTACTTGGCAGCTAGACGTAGAACGTTTTTTTTAAAATTGAGCTGTAAAATTTCAAATTATAATCCCAAACGGCTGCCATATGCAGTGCAACAGTCCAGTCAGTAGGCCTATCGCTCTGGGTGACTGAATGTGTTTTGACTGAATTGCGTAACTGAAAACTTAAATGCAATTTCCTTCTGTCGCATCTTTAGGATAGCGTTGCTCCTTACCAGTTATAAAAGATCTGGGTGGGAGATTGTAAGTAACGCTAATGCATTGTAGACGCATCTAGAGCCCCGAAAACGCGTCTGATGGCTGCAAAAGTCGTGTATGCTGTACTGTACCACATACACAATCTTATATGTGTTAAAAATGACTACCGGTACTCGTCTTGGAGGTGGATCCTCGAACTGTGCGTTTGACAGCAAGTCACGTGCGTGCTTGATTGCCACGAAAACTTGTGTTGACGCCTACGGTCACGTGTCTGTTGCTATGCTAACGTGAACGCAGAAATTGGCATATGTACGAGCACCTGCTGCTACTGGTCTGCGACGTCATAACCTGTGGTCACGTGATCGCGACGAGCTAGACAATACGAAGTAATGCCTCTAGGCCTAAACAACAGCGACGACTGACGTTGCAGTAGGTCTGTAATTCTGGGCGTAGGGCGTCTGTGTTGATTTGATTATGTTGTACTTGCCATTTACTGCACTTTTGTAGTTCGTTTTTATTTTCTAGGTCTATTGTTGCACTGCAAGAGCGTTTTCGCCTATTTCCACACATTTCTCAGTAGCGCGATCTGTCGTCTGTCGCATTCGTCCCGTGCTTAGATGTCATTTGTCAGGTGCATTTGTGGGTTCTAATGACGGGGTCCCTGACCTACAGGAAAAAGGGGATATTTGGGGACGGGGGTTGAATCTTCAGCCGTGCGGCCAAACCGTTAGTTTTATGCTGTCGCATGGCAAATACGAATAAGCAATTCCGCTTGTTGCCACATTATATTATTGTTTTTCGTCGGTGTACATGTACTAACGCAGTGTAGATACACTTTGTCTTCAGATGTAATTGGATTATATCATTTTTACGTAGGCTTTTGATTTTTATGATCGTACGATATAATTGTTTTATATCTCTGCATTTCTTGCTAATAAACCTGTACTGTTCGTTATTTTCATTGGCAGATTTGCAAAAAAAATCAATTCTGATCAGGGCAGTGACACCTACAAGAACGAACCCCTCACGCTGGGGAGCGCTGGCGATGCTCCCCTAGAAGCATTAGTCGGATTGGGAATGGGCATACACCCACACCCTTTCACTCTCCCCCTACACTCCCACCTGTCATGACTGTCTGCTAGGGCAAATCGTTATGTCGCCTCCCACACAATGATCTTGACGGCTGAGACGACGACTGCTGCCACCTAGCGAACGACTAACGAAGTAGAAGAGGAAAGAAAAGAAAGAAAGAGTTGGGTTACGATTAGAGTTAAGTCTTGACCGTTTCCATTTAGCCAACAAATAGATAACAAACGCTGAAAATGATGAAAGAAAATATAATTAGGCTTTATATCAGAAAGTTAACTTCTGTCACCTATCGAACGACTAACGAGGAAGAAGAAAGACAAAGAAGAAAGAAAGGAAGAGTTTAAAGGTTACGATTGCCATCTAACAAACAAGACTAAAGGAAAGAACGATAAAGACGAAAAAGAGACGGGTAAGGTTAAGGTTAGTGTTAGTGTTCGTATTTAGGTTATTTTTTCTGATTTAACAAACCACTGAAGAAAAAGAAGAAGGAGAAGAAGAAAAAGAAAAAAAAGAAAACGAAATAAGAGAAGAATTAGGCTTTCGTCGAGAGTTACTTTTTGCCATCTAACCGACAATTAGCGAACGAAAAAACGATGAAGATGAAGAAGAGAGAGTTCGGGTTACGGGTCAAGGTTACGGTTGGAGTTATAGGGTTAATTCTTGTCACCTAACGAACGACTAACGAAGTAGAAGAAGAAATCGTTGACGTTTGTTAATAGCTAGCACCATTGCTTGTGTACAGTATAGGGCAACGACTCTGTCTCTCGCGCTAAGAGCTAAACGCAATTAGACTTACGTCAACGCAACCTAAGCTCTCATCATCCAGGCTCACTTGCTAACAAGGCGTTAAAATGCCCGTGCTCCCAGTTGCTAAAACAAAACTGCTCGCATCTACAGGGTGCGGCAAAAAGTAGCTTCGTAAAGTTTTTCGCTGTTTTCTCTGCAACCGTTTGGGATTTTAACTTGAAATTTTACAGCTCATTTTAATAAAACGTTCTACGTCTATCTGCCAAGTAAAATATGATTTTGTTGAAAAACAGCAAAGTTATAAACTTTGTAACATGATCGCCTACCGATTTTTCAGCATTACAAATGTTCAAGCTGCAACACCACGGCAATAACAGTAACTGAACAGGCTTTTAAGGGGCAGGTGCCTCTAGTGCCCCCGTGGCACTAGACAGGTATACGATAGAGATGCCAGTGTTTAACGCGTATCGACAGAGTTGGAGACTGACGGCGGCTGACGCCTAGTTTCCCGGAGTGACCATGGCACTATAGCTCGGTCGTCGGACCGTGTGTGTTTAGCGGGGTATTGTTATTCGTGGCTGGTCGCACGGTAGCGTATTAGCTCTGAGCTGAAATTAGTGTCGTTGACACATCGGCTTTCGCCATGCCGGCTGCTTTGCTACCGGATTTAACCCTTTACCACAATCAGCAGTGGCAAAAAGGTTCAACGGATGTTTTAATAGCCACAATAACAGCCACTTCCTGTCTTCAATCTTTACGCGTTTATCCTAATATGTTTCGCATTTCATTCACGGTGTTTTACGTTTTAGCCTACGCTGGCGACCTACAACGTAGCGTTGAGACTGGCTATAAAAATAGGCCTACTGTACACTCCGTGCACAAAGTAAACATACCTATTTCAGGGTCGTCGACGGTCGGTAGTGTACACTGTGTAAAGGTGCATAGAGAGCAACAAAAATAAGATGAAATTAAATAAAACCAAGGGCTCGATTTACAGACGCTGTCATACGATTTATCTTAAGATATGTCATACGACCATCACAAAACTAAAGCTAATATGTCCTAAGATCATCTTACGACATTTTTAAAGTGAACTCACAGACTTTGTTTTAGATGATCACAAGATTTGTCACAAAACTGCCTGATTTTGCCTCAAGACATATTTTACGATACGTCGTAAGTGTTAGAACTGTGAATTAGGCCAATATCCTAGGTTTATCGTTAGTGTGAAAAGTGTCTTAAGATTGTCTTATGATGTTTTGTGAATCGAGTCCCAGAAGCGCGCGGCTTTCATTCCATCTTATCTCAGTTCAGACTACTTCATTTCTTTACTATCGCTTTGTGTACGAACTTAAACCTACACTGTCGTCGTTCCTTAATTGGTCACGATTGAGTACACCCATAAAGACCGTAAAAGTTGATTCATTGCAAGCCAAAAGGTAGTAAAAGTAAAGTAGGCCTACAGTACTTGCTATAGCGCTTCTTACATGAGACTGACTCGTGGGCAGAAGCGCTTTGACAATCTCTGGGCAAGTGGCAGCTGATCGACATGAGCTAATGATACCGCAGCGCACTATGCGGCCATCCATTGCGCGCGTCAGCGAACAACTGGATCCGAAGCTTGCAGCTAGCAGGCATACCACCGCTCTAATCAGCCACACTTGGCCTTTACACAGTAGCCCGTAAACTACTACTCGTCTCTCATCCCACGGAGGGTAGGAGGCTGAGTTGGTCTGAGCACATAGCAGGTTAGCAACTTGCTTAAGGTTGCTTATACCGCTGCAGAGATAGTGTTAAAGATAGGCAGTGCGAGTTCGCATGTCCGTGATATACAGACCTATAAAGAGTCAATGTCATTGCGTGGTCGCTATTGCTACTGGGTTGTGCGTACAGAATGCACACATGCTGGGCATAGCGGGATGTCAATCCTAGGCAGTGGCGTAGGGCCAAAGAAGCGGGGGGGAATTTTCACCTTCCTTAAATTTCATGCTGTCAAAAAATTGTCAGAAAATGTTCTTGTCGAAAAATTTTTTGTTTAAAATGCTAAATTTTGAGCTGAAAAAACCCATTTTGGGTCAATTTTGGGGCGCAATTAAAATTTTGAGCACCCACAATCTCTTCTGTCGGAAAATTGCAACTTTTAGCCCCGCTTACATTTTAGTCCACGACTCTGCTGATTCGAAGGCCCAAAACCAACACATGCAGTCTATTTGGGTATGTCTTGTAGCAAAGGCAGGGAGGATGAGTGTCCCAATCTTTTCACCGAAAAAGTTATCAGGTGAAAAAGCAGATAAATGCCAAGCGTACAGTTTTCTCACTGGCTTGCTACGCTATCGCTTCATCAGAGGTGTTTTGCGAGGGTAAAAATTCACCCGATTTATTTTCAACCCGGTCACTGCATGGGGAACTTACGACGTTCCCCCAGCAGCAGCGTCCTGGGTTAAAACTTAAAAACCAGGCTGGACAGGAAGTTGCAATTCTCCGAAGACACTGCAAATTTTGGACGAAACTGATTAGGCTATGCCCCCTATA
>Ga0056128_1012206_pt1 | contig 10519 bp, 7 predicted proteins | sample WorMetLIZISLAND2_FD_71113 | JGI IMG/M metagenome (GOLD analysis project Ga0056128, IMG submission 71113) | Marine gutless worms symbiont microbial communities from Max Planck institute for Marine Microbiology, Germany - Olavius geniculatus... ... | reverse complement strand
GCCATCTCCGAAAACCATACATAGAACCAAAAATTACGACTCTATCTTATACACAGCCAAAGTTATGACCGTTTAAAGAATTGTTTAATTTTTCCCCTAGGCGCCATTGTAATTTTTTTGCTTTTGCGAATAAATACGTTAAATATTACATTTTAATTTTCTAATCCCAAAAAGGCACTTCCTTGTGCAGAACCGCGTCGTTTGACGGATTAAGCGTAAAAATCCCTTAAGAGGTCTGACCTGTGGGTGCGTTGAAGAAAAAAAGGCATATATAAATAAAAATTTTTGCGTATATTTCACCTATTTGCCGAGAAGCCCTCCTTGGAGGGATTTGCATAAAATTTTACGTGACGGGTCCCCTTGCCGATATAATCAACCCCGCCAAATTTTATCTCAATCCGATCAGGGGTTTTGATTCTGTGGGGGGTCAAATTTTTGGCTTCCCCATAGGAATGAGAAGTCGCCGTTAACACATGGCTTGAACTACCGTTCAGCCTGTGATATGGCGCCTCAAAGTTAATGGGGTCACGAACTTGACCTTTTGGGGTCACGTGACGTCGTCGAAAGGGGAAGGGAAAGGAAGGTGGAAGGAAGATAGTTTAAGAAAAGTAGGACGCACGGACACAAAGGTGATTTTATACTCTGTCCAATGCTATGCATAGCACTGGCATTGGACAGACAACAAGCTCGATGGGCATGCATATTTCCGCCCTAGTAACGATCGGATGCAAATCTTTATCTACATATTGTTCGTTGTCCTTTTATGTTTGCCGTTTTATGACGTTTAGTCTTACGTTTCATCACGTCTAAGTTAAGTTTTGGCATTTCGGTTTGTTTGCTGCATTACGTGCAAATTGTGCATTTTTGATTTGTGTGTTGTCGAATTACTTACAGTACGAATTAATATACTACTAGTCGTTCAGCACCAGGCTGAGCCTGATGAATGGCTGCAGTTTATGTCGGCACTGGGGCGATACTTTCTTTAGTTTCAATCGGTGCATATAATTTTTCTGTTGAAACAGCAAACCTAACTCATCAAATTTTTTTTCGTTTACGCAGTTTTTCGTCCCAGCACCAGTAACCCGCGCTGACTCGGTGCAGCATGCACAAATTGCACATGTTACTAGGTGGTCTACTGAGCACCTGTTCTGTCAGCCTGTCTCCGGCTGTGGCCCGTATCTCAAGAACGAAGAAAGTTTCATTAAAACTAATGAGCATTATCAGCAATAGCAAACAATGCATACGAGCTAGGCCGCTCGTTAATTTTAACGATCTTCAACGATTGTAGAAATTATTTCTAGTATGCCACATTATGGGTTCCGCTCGTCCATTTGTCCGTTTGCCCGTCTGTCACTTATGATTTTCTAAGTCAAAAATTGTAACGTGCAGAAAAGCCGAAATTGGCGTGAACGTTCATTTGGGCAGGAGTAACCGATGTGCAAATTTTTCAGTTCAAGACGTCAAAGGTTGTGGCTATTGATAGGGTTTCGCACCTCTAGGCGGACGGCCACGTGAGGATAACGTTCCGCTGTGTATTGCATGGAAATTATTGATCACCTAATTTCGCTTGTGTTCAGTCGCAGGAACGGCGCTGTTGGCACGGGAGGGGGGCATCAGGTGACGCTTGTTAAAACTAGAAGGGCACTCCGAGAGCGCTAACCTCCGCCAACACCCACCAATTTTTGTTGTGTTCCCCAGGCGTGGGTGGCAATTATAAATAATCTTGATAACCCTCAAAAGCTAACCATCTCTAAGCTAGGCCAAGTCTGACTTTCTCTGAAAATTTCAGCCAGATCCGCCGGTAACTTTTTGTGTATCCTGCTGACAACTGGACAGATAGTAACGCCGAAAACATAATCTCCTTGGCGGAGGTAATTGGTTATCGGACGGTGACCGTCATTTTCATGACTGTGTGTGTGTGATTGTCTGCATATCGACGGTTGTATCCCTCAGGTCGTGGGTGGTGGAATGGCACTAGCCGCTACTGCTGGCCGTGTTGCTGCTAGCCAGACGCCGGTCGCTGCGTATGCCGCGGCTGCTGCTGCTGCTGCAGCTGCACAGGGGTAAGTTCAGACAGTTCTTAGCTCAGATAAGAAAGGTAAATGCTACAGTTCATCGTGTGTGATTTTCCATTTGCTGATACGTCATTGCAAGTGTGTCTGTGATCGTTTGTACTGTATATGGAATGACCTTGCAAGTACACTTTATCATACATAACTTTATCAAATATTGACCAATAAAATGCACATTACCGACGTCATTAGCCTATGATTGAAAAAGCGTCGCTATACTATTTTATAGTAACTATCTGTAGGCCATCTTTGTGTCAGACATATAACTCCATTTTTTTATACCACGCCGACATTTTTGTAGTACCTTCACTAAGCATAACAGTAAATCAGAATTTCAGCCGTCTCCAGTGAGGCTCGCGAGGGCGTATTTTTTTTGTTTCCGCGGCTGTCGATCCTGATGCAGCGCTTTAATGCCATTCTTGTTCGTGACAGTTTTTGTACAAGCGACACATCGGACCTCTGGTCATCCCAGTAGTTTTTAACGTTTAGTTTTGTTTTTAACCCCCGGGATCTTTACTACCGGGGGTATTAAAAATTTAAAATAAAATGAAAAATAATAATAATAAATTTGTATGGCGCCGTAGCAATTACTCAATAAATTAGTCAGCCGTTTGTGTGCTTCAGGCACGTATATTTCAGACTTATTGAAAGATATGCAGCGGAACGATATGTACGAACGATGTCTTAAATTCGTTAAGCTGTGGGATTAACATTATTGGGCTTGCAGACTACAGTTATTGATTTAGATGTTTGTTGTCTGTTTAATTATGTTTAATGCATGCCATATGCCAATAAAAACTTGTGCTGAGCTGTAAAACTTGTTACGATGCGATTACGTTTAGTTAGCTCGGACGTCGTCACGCCGGTTTTGCATGTGCTCGTGATTATTCGTAGGCCTACACCATGAATGTGAGTAGCATGTGGCGTAATGTGTGCGATTTGCGGTCTGCCTGTGAAAGATAAGTGATGCATGCTCTGATCAACAGGTTTCTGCCAGTTTGAATGCATTACAGGAACGTTCACAGTTACAGCATGATTCCCGCATGAATATGTCGCCAACGGCAACGTGCATGCCGAAGTCATATCATTCATTCATTCATTCATTCATTCATTTTGACTCAGGCAGCATGACCCATAAAACACAAGAACCAACCTATCACTGTAAAATTTGTTCCGTATCGATAAAATTATATAGGCCTTCGATATATTTTTAGTATATGTAAGGTCAGCATACAAGAAATTTAAGCTAATGCTCGCGAGACGCGCGAAAGCTTATAGCATGCCCATGCCTATCTGCAACCGTTTTCACGAAAGACTGGCCAACAACGGTAAAATAACGATGTTCACATGGTACCGCTGTTTGATGCCCTTGTTCGCAGGTTTCTTTGAACCTAGAAAATCGAGACTAAAGTGTTTTTTTTATCTTCCGACACGTCTGTTGCTTATATTGTTAGTTTATTTTCTTGCATTTATATTTCACTTGGTAGTGTAGCGACACAGTTACGGTGTTCAATAACAACTTTATTGCCAGTTGTCCAGAAAGCATGCCAATAAAAAATTTTGAAAATTGGTAAATATTCGTCAAAGATATGAACAACACAAAGTGGGACGTTTTTTGAGACACAGTGTACAAGCAGGCCATTGTCACCTGGCCAATTCACACCTACGACGCCAACGCGACACAGCTGTTGTGTCGCGCCACAGGTGTGAACATAACTGACGACGCGACTCGACTGTCGCCGACTGTTGCCGACAGTTGACTCGCGTCAGAGTCGACTCGTAAATGTGAACTGACCGTAGTTGAATCAACACTTTTGTAAGCGATTTGCTAAACGAATAAAGCAAACGCTTGCTTTATAGTTGAGGTGAATAATGACGTGTTTTGTGCAGAAACCCTGCGGCGGCGGCGTATGGCGTTGAGTATGGAGCAGTACCGGGCGTGGCTGGCGGTGGGTCTACCTACCTGAGGCACTCTGTTGGTCCCATCACCGCTCACAGCGTACGTGATACAAGTCTTATGGCGCGTACAGAACGACGTAACTGAACCGAACTGAACCGACCAATGGGCGAGTTCAGTTCAGTTCAGTTACGTCGCTCTGTACGCGCCTTTATGTAGATGCAGTCTGTACGATTCTGTCGAAGTCGTCTGCTCAAGCTCAAACTACACTGCTTCGAGTTGTTGCGGTTTTGTTACCCAGAAGTCTCGCGAGAACAACTGCATACAATATCTTGACGTCATTATTTTGTGCAGTGGTAGGTTTTCGATTTTACGCAGACTTGTTGTACAAGTTGCTGGGGATTTGCCGTACCGCTTGTTGTGCACTATCATGACAAATCGAAGTACACCAGTAAGTGGAGTTTCGGCCTTGCGCAAATTGCCGCACCACACGCTTACATAGGCCTAGCATGGCGGCAATTATGCAGTTGCTAACTGTCCTTAGGAAGTGTCCTTCATTATAACAATGAATGTGTTATTATCATTAAATTAATCACCCATAGACTATATTATTTGCTGACTATAACCCTTTAACAGGTCCTTTGAGACCGGACGCTCTGAGCTATTGCAAAGTTTAAAACTCGTATGAATAATGTTGTTATGATTTCAGGCCGTCGTTGCTCAGAAGAAAACCGTCGGACACGCCGACAAAGCCGTCGTCATACCCGGCTACTCATTCGTAAGTAACCACACGCAGCGGCGTCGTCGTGGGGGGTTAAACGCGTTGGGGGAGGGCAGAAAGTTGCAAATTTCTGACAGAGTAGGTTATGGGTGCTCTTAAATCTCCCCTAAAATGAGGATTTTCAGTCCGTCCCAGCTTTTGTACTTTTGGAGAAAATGTTTCGACAGGCTAAAATTTCAGGGAGAAAGCAAGTGTCCCCTGTGACAGCACTACAGGCTACACGTCTGCTAGCTGTAAGCTGCATGCGTGTAGCTGTTGAACGAACGAATGAACGAGTAAACAAATAAAACATCTTAATTTTGTGTTGGTGTTAATAGGTGGGTTAAAGTAAGCCATAAAATATTAAGCCAAATGTAAAAAGCTAGATACAATTAAGTATAATTGGTTAAACAGTTTGGTAAAAAAGATTTTGAATGACAACGAGCTGATCGTGTTTCAGCCGTTCAGCTGCTGTTCAGAAAATGACCCCCCACAGAATCAAAACCCCTGACCCGATTGAGATAAAATTTGGCACGGTTAATTATGTTGGGGAGGAGACCCGTCATGCAAAATTTTATGCAAATTCATCCAAGGGGGGCTTATCGGCAAATGGGTGAAATATACGGGGCCTCAAAGATTTTGGGGTCACGAGTTTGACTTTTAGGGGTCACGTGACGTCATCGGTCACGAGACTATTCGACTCGGCATATGTCGTTTCTTATTGGTGGTTCATTGCAGCCATGCGTCTATCTTGCACCGTTACGGAGATATAAAGCCTCAATGTTGCATTTGACCATGTTAAAGGCCAAAAGTTCACTGCGCATGCTCCGTGTCACGTGACCTGTAGGCAGGGGGTCCGAAATGACCACATATTTGGAAATCCCAAGTCCACATTGCCTATTCACTATACAACTTCTATGAGGCTACGATGACGATTAAGGGCCGTTTGTAGGTGAAAATTTTATACATAAGCATGTTTTTAAAGGCCAGAATGTTGACTGCGCATGCCCCGTGTCGCGTGATCTCTGGGTAGGGGGTCCAAAATGACCACATATTTAGAATTCCCAAGGCCATACTGTCTCTTCACTATACAACTTTTATGGGCCTACGATGACGATTAGGGGCCGTTTATAGGTGAAATTTTTATACAGGACTGTTTTTGGGCCCAATTTTCGAATTTGGGGGATTTTTCAGGGGTTAAATATTAACTTCGAATTTCGGTTCCAGAAAACATTTGACCTTTGCGTGAGGCCACGTTGTCCGAGCCATCGCGCGTGAAAATCCGCCGGGCGGTCTGACCTGTAGGTCGGTCAACAAAAAAGGTATATACATGGGAGAAAAATTTTCGTTATATTTCACCCATTTTGCCGAGAAGCCCACAATGGACGGATTTGCACGAAATTCTGCACAGGGGTCGTCTCGCGGACGTAACCTTCCGTTTCAAATTTTGTGTCGATCGGTTGAGGGGTTTCGAATCTGCGCGGGGTCGAATTTTGCCATTCTCCATTAACTTAGCCGGTCGCCATTAACACAGGGCTGCGCTGCCGCGCGCCTGTGATTACGCTTAAAACTAAGGCCTACAATAGAGCGCATCTGACCTTAAATGATCTTGAGTGACGACTCAAGGTCATTCAAGGTCAGATATGCCTTATTTACAAATATAGCACGTCATTTGAATGATGACTTATTATTTTGGAGAAAAATGACATTTGAATATGGTCGAAGGTCTGTTTTAAGTTGGGCATAAAATTATCAGGAAGTGGGCTACACAAAGAACCAGTAGTAGGCCTACTGGTCCAGCAACTAACATGCATAGTTTTTCTTCTATATTTTGCAGTGATATTGTATAAAAGTGTTGTTACTGGTGAGTTTGTGACTGATTCTGTACCAGTAAATTTAGTAGAGTGTTGTGTATCGTTGTTGGTTGATGCGTTCTGCAGCCGACGGTTTATCGCAGCACATACCAGAGATTCGCGCCGTACTAAATAGAGCTTCCGGTCATCACGTGACTCTTGCCTGCAGTCTTCGACGAGCGACTCCCGGACGTCGATTCGGCAGCCGTGCAGTGTAATACCGACGGTAAGACGCATCCATGGCTGAAATCGCGATGAGAGTCGCTTACAGTAACTGGAATATCAGTGATGGGACAGCACGAACTAGCTTGGTGCAGAATGGTGCTTCCATCAGACCGTCACCTGGCGAACACAACGGGCTCTGTATACCGCAGTTGTGTGTAGTTAAGTGAGCCACTTAGCTAAGTGATGTGCGGATTGTGTTGGTGCAACGGAATCGATTTAAGTAGCTGGTTAAGTACTGCTTAAATTTAAGTGGTACTTAACTAAGTACGTACTTAAAATTGGTTGGTGCAACCGGCCCTTAAGCTCGGATTCAGGAAGTTTGGATCAGCATTCTGAACCAGAAAGCCAGCAAAATATGCCTTCGGCCATGACCCATCATTTCGCTTAATTTCATCAAAATCCGCTTGTAACTTATTAAATTATCTCACAGACAAAAAGACAGACAGACAAACGGACAGACCCTGGCACATAACCTTTCGGCCGGGCGTAGCAGCCTATCAAAACAGTTTCGTGTGCCAGTGTGGTCTAGGTCTATCGTGGAAAGGTGAGAATGCAGTTAGGTCTAGATAGCATCGTCTATTTTAGTAAGGTCTGCCTATATTTTGCTCGCTTCATTGCTTGTGTGGGTGTGTGTGTTAAAGTTTTTCAATAACTATGTATGTTTAATTACTGTGATAAGACTAAAATATATATATTATGTTAGACTTGGCCCAAATTATTATGCAGCTGATCGTCCTTTATAAAAGCCGCATTACAGTCTCTCTATCTGTTCTGTGTGAGTTTCTAGCTCGAAAACAAAAGGCGCAGAAACCCCAAAATTAGTGTGAACTTTTAGGGCCACAGGAGTAACCAGTAGACCCATGCCAGTTTTCAGGTCAGTGGGTCCAAAGGTCAGGGTTAGGGTAAGCTCTGAGTCTGGGTGGACGGATGCGTAATATGTCGGCACTAGTCCGACAATCCTTGTTCAACTGTGTATTGCTATTTTGTCGTCGGTGTACAGTCTGCTCGATGTGAATTAATATTTATGCTTATAAACTATGAAAAGTATGTGGTTGCTTAAATGTTGTCTTGTTTATACATTTTGGCATGGGCGGCACCAGATGGGAGGTAGGGGGCTGCCTCTAGTATGCCCCCCCAGCTGCCCCGAGAGGAAATTTTGATGGTGACAAAGTGCCCTCTGGTAACCACACACATGCCAGACAACACAAATATCTGTGATTTTTTTGCGTTTCCAAACATTAAACAAATAATCTGAGCAAAGCTCACGTGACGCGCGATAGCAGCGGTCCTGCCATCTAGGCAATCGTGTACAGCATGCAATAAAATAACAATGCGTTTTGAAGGAGTACCCAAATTTGAGGCCTCCATATGGAAGACTCCTTGAATTTGAGAGGTCGAAATTTAGATTGATAAAAGTGGATGTTCTATGCTTAAAAATTTCATAGGCCTACGCAGGTTGTCTATATGTTTATCTCCAGCCATTTCGGCGCAGTTCACTCTTGAAATGTGCGCCGCAGCCGAAAATTGCAAAAAAACACTAAAATTCTCTATCATTCAAAGTTCAAGGTCATTCAGCGTCATTCAAGGTCATCAGTGTTGACGCCATTCGAAAGCTCGTCACTAGTGCTTGTTATGATAAGCACCATGTCTGTGCCTATCTGCAACTGTTTTCACGCTGGACGAGCTAATAGCAGTAAAATGACCACTTTTAAGAAAATACTCCTCTTTGATGCCCGCCTACGCAGGCCTCTTTGAACCTATAGAGGGTCAAGACTTAAATTGCTAAAATCTGCATTTAATGCCAAACAATTAATAGGCAGGTTGTCTTGGTCTATCTCCAACCATTTCGTCGCAATTCACTCCTAAAATGTGCGCTGCAGCCAAAAATTGCAAAAAAAATCACCATAAACCCTTTTTGGGGGGTTCAAGGTTGTTCAAGGTCATCGGTGTTAATAAATCCAAAAAGCCCGTCGCCAGTGCTTGTTATGATAAGCAACATGTGTGTACCTATCTGCAACCGTTTTCACGCTACATGAGCCAATAGCAGTAAAATAACCACTTTGACGCCCGCGTATCTTGGTCTATCTCAAGCCATTTCGTCACAATTCACTGTTGAAATGTGCGCTGCTGCCAAAAATTGCAACAAATTCAATATAAACCTCTTTTTGGGGATTCAACGTCTTCAAGGTCATCGATGTTGACAGATCTAAAAATCCTGTCACCAGTGCTTGTTATGATATGCAGCAAGTATATACCTATCTGCAACCGTTTTCACACTATGAGTGCCAATAGCGGCAAAATAACGTCTTTTAGGGGTACCTTTCTTTGACGTTCTCGTTCGAGGGAAACCCCCTTACCCAGGGGCACGCAATTTTGTCACGAAAAACTAGAGTTTTGGGGCAGCCCACATTGAAGACTTCGTGATCCTAGCTTGCACCGTTTTGACACAATACACCAGTGTGACAGACAGACAGACGGACGGACAGACGCCCAGGCCATGGCTAAGACGCGCAAAACTTTCTGCTATCGCGCGTAAAATGCAGGCAAATTTACGGCTTCCACTGCACGTCCAAAAGCTAAAAGTGTTTCAGCTACGCTTTGCCCCCCCGACTCCCCGATAGGGGCTCTGCCCCTTGAGCCCGCAACGTTTTTTGATGCACACAAAAAACTGAATAAGGTCGATATTTGGCCTACACACCAAGTATTGCCTCCCTGTCTTGGTGTCTTGCCCGCACGTTGTCCCCCCAGCTTCTGATTCCAAGCGCCGCCCATGCATTTCGGGCCATAAAAAGTGTCATAGGCTATTGCATTCTTATAATTTTGGCAAATGAACTTCTTTCATGAATCTTTTCATTTTAGCAGGCTCAGAAAACAAGAAGTCCAGCTGTCGCTAGGGAAAGCCGACCGTACCGCCTACGTCCGAAGCCCAGCGTCCGAATAACAGTCACAGAAAGAAAGCGATTTCTCAGAGGTGACACAGTTCTATGCACGCTATGTTAACGGAACGCTGCTCTCGAAAGCTAGGCCTACAATTAACGCTAGTTTTTATATAATCAGTAAGAATATCGGGCGCAGGTTTCGTAATTTTTTTCTCACAATAAAAACGCCGTGCTACCTAAAACGCGCTACAGTCTATAGGCCTACAGTATGTTGCAGTACTGACCTTCAAGGTCATCAAGGTCAATGATTTTAGAGTTATTTAAAAGCCCATATTCTACTTCCTATTAGTGATTGATAGTAACCTTGACCCTATCTCTCACCGTTTCTGAGATATGGCCAGTTTTCCAATGAATTTCCTAGGCCTACCCCCGCCTCCTTTAATTCAACCGCTGATTTGAAAATGTTGCCCCTGCACTAGATCGCTTCAATTATGCATGCCCGAGTTTAAGCCACATACTCGTAGCTAATTATTCGTGTAAGAAGTTTTCCTTTGCGATCTAACGCTTATCCACAATACATTTAATGTCAAACAATTAATAGGCAGGTTGTCTTGGTCTATCTCCAACCACCGATGACCTTGATCAAACTAATAAAAACAATCGCACTAATAATTTTGCAGATTATTTTCCCTGTTCTCAAAAACAATCCATGATCTGTGAGCCAGTTGATGCTTATGAACTGGAAAAAATTATCATTGGATTAAATTGTTCAAAAAGTGCGGGTTATGATAATATTGGTCCTAAGTTAGTTAAATCTATTTTACCTCAAATAT
>Ga0056128_1012205_pt1 | contig 10520 bp, 9 predicted proteins | sample WorMetLIZISLAND2_FD_71113 | JGI IMG/M metagenome (GOLD analysis project Ga0056128, IMG submission 71113) | Marine gutless worms symbiont microbial communities from Max Planck institute for Marine Microbiology, Germany - Olavius geniculatus... ... | reverse complement strand
AATCCCGTTCGCCATTTTAACATCAAATAGGTCAACTTTTCGTAGTTTTCCACGTTTTCAAGGTCAGGTCAACATCATGTGACGCTGGTCGCAGACTTGTCTGGGACTAGTCGCAGACTTATCTGCGACCAGACTTTGTCGGCGACCCGGGTCTGCGACCCAGGTCTCTGACAAAGTCTGGTCTGGTCGGGTCGGGTCTGGTCGGGTCGCAGTAGTGGGTTTTAGCCTTAATGCGGCTATATGGAGGTGTTACTGGGTGGGCGGCTGGGGAATTCCAACAGGAAACTAATGACGAGCACTTGGCCAGTATACTGCGGCTACTATCATCGTCTGATACGTCGCGGCGACACTGGCGCCACCGAGCGGTCGTAACACGAACGACCCTAAACCACGTTTACTGCCCGTCGTCGGTCGTTACGGCCAACATTTACCGCGGTCAGCATCACGGTCCTGTCTCGTCGTCGTTCCAGCATCAGCAGCCGGCGGTCGAGTAATCGCCGGCAGTTAGCTGGCGTACCTACAAGCAGCGCCAGTGCCCCTTTATAGGATCCCCCCCAGAAAAGTCTCCCACTGGCCGACAATTTAGCGGTTAAAATCCGTTCCGTCGGGGCAGCGGCCGGGCGGGGCAGATATTTGCCCATAAATTGTCGGCCGGGGGAGACTTTTCTGGGGCGATCCTATATTAGGGCACCGGCTGCACGCCTGCTGAGCGGTATATGGGGTGGAGGCGCTGCAATTAGCCGTCCATTGTGCCACGACTACGACCACAATGTACTGCTGCTGCTCTCAGATGATATACAGCCAAACTGCAGCAGCAGCAGCAGCAGCATTAACGATGGACCTACGTTATTCAACGCTTCCACGTTACACAATCAGTTAGTCATTATCAAAGTGTAGTCTTTCATAATGCCGTTTTATGGGTTTTTAACGCTGGCTTTTTCATCTACGAGTTTAATACTAATACTAATAATAACAATAACAGTTAAAAACCAATAGTTTTTACAGAAGAGTTTAGCTTATCTTCCCTTCCGACGTATCCGTATTCGAGAAGATGATACTACGTTCCAGCACCAACTGTTTATGGTTGCTATATATATTCTTTTCGACGCATTTGTGCTTTGTCATTTAAGCCGCCATTCGGACTAATCTGTTGTCCATATAATGTGGTGGAAGATGTATTCGGCTAAATATATTTTATCAAATTGCAGGCTAAACCAAATAAGCGTGCAGAACTGAAATAGTGATATTCAAAATGTTTGTGCTGCTTATAATAATTAATTATGAAGTTTCTGTCAACGAACATATTTGCTTGAGTTTTCGCGTATGCCTCAGTAATGAAACTTTACTACGCTGTAGTTAAAATTCATAGCGTGCAGACAGAAAGTTCGGTTCTTAAAATAAGCTTAGGGGGTCAACGCGAATTAAAAAATACAAATATATTCGCGATGCACGCCACTGCCGTCGTGAAACTGGTCGGAATTGGAGATGATAAGTCGATGTGTTTAAGTATTTGTATAAATTAATTAACTAGCAATACAACAGCAGTGCGAGAAATAATTTTTCATTGATGCCATTTGCGTACATTGATGCACGTTATTTTTTGTACGTTTTATTGTTTCTTCTGTCAGGGTAAATAAAAAGATTTGCATTGTTTGCGTTTGTGTTTTTGCAGTGTCGTCGGAGCAGATGCCTGAACAAAGACGAGTGAAAGCCGGATCGACGGTTGTGCTGCCTTGCTACGCAGTAACCGAGCTTATGTTAGACGACATGACGTCCACTAGGCGACGCCGCACTCTGCGGGCCACACGTCACAGTGACGTCACCAGCCGGAGGTTACGTCACAGCCAGCGGCGCCGCGCTGCACGCCAGCGTGTAAGATACTACGACTGGCGGCGAGGTGACGAACTAATTGATGCTGCGCTGTCTGCTAAGTTCTCGGTGGATCCGCTCGATCACTCGCTGACCATCCGCAACGCGTCGAGCTCCAGCGACACGGCCATGTATTCCTGCGCTCGTCGTCGTCATGGCAACGCATCAACTACTGAAGACGTCATCACGTCGCGACAGATACAGCTCGTCGTGGAAGGTAAACGTTTGCAGTTTACATCGGTACATAATAGCAGCACTATGAGATGACTTCTTCTCTTATAACAAACAACTACCCATGCCGAGCTTAGAACAACTCATGTTTGGCGTTCTCTTTAAACAGATAATAATCAAAGATCTAAATAAAACAGAAAAATACTCAAGTATGTTTACGGGTGCTAGAGTTTTTTTAAGAAAATGCTTTCGTTTAGGCCTGTATAACGCACTGTGTGTACAAAATGTGCTATATATGGCTTTTAAGTACAAAGATTTAACCTGCCGGTGACACATATATCTATTTTATAGCTATACACTAGACAGCAATATAGTTTTCACAGAATCGTAGAGAACTGTAAACAGAAATATTGCAGAATTATTAGTTTGTTGCTGTACATTCGCCTATCTGCAGTTGGACAGTTTTCCGTGTTATTTCAAGATCTATCTTAACGCCTGCGTGGCGTGTGATAACTGTAACTATTGCCGCCACATCACGTCGACCTGCAACGAAAACTGTTATTCTGAGCAGTAATTGGTAGTATAAGTATGACTTTTCACAGTGAGTGAGACTGATAATTGACTTAGATCTGCTTAAATTCGCAGACGGCATACAAATAAAATAATACGGAAAAACGAGAAACGGCTGCGTTTGACATTTTACGCGCGAGAGCTAGCTAGCTAGCTATAGCGCGTATTAGCTATAGTAATTCTATCCGTCAGTCTGTCCGTCCGTCTGCCTGCCACGACTTGGTACCGTTTCAAGACCAGTTGAGATAGAGATTTCGGGTTTTCATATGACAGATTAATGTCTCTAGTATTTCGTGACAAAATTTCATGCCAATGGGTGAAAGGGGTCCCTACGAACGACGGGGCAAAAGAGGGGCACCCATCTTAAAAACGTTATTCTACCGCTATTGGCTCCTCTAACGTAAAAATGATTGCAGATAGGCACAGACATGCTGTTTATCATAAGAAGCACTGGCAACGAACTTCTTAGAAATGTCAACATCGATGACCTTGAATGACCTTGAATCCCTAAGATAGGGGGTTTTACAGATTTTTTCGCGATTTTTTGGCTGCGACACGCATTTCAAGAGTGAATTGCGCCGAAATGGCTGAAGACAAACAAGACAATTTGCACATGAAATTTTCAGCATTGAATGTAGATTTTAGCAGTTCACGTCTGGTCCCTTTATATTTAAAAACCCTGCGCATGCGGGTGTTAAAGAGGGGTACCCTTCTAAAAAGTGATTATTTATCCACTGTTGTCTGGTCTAGCGTGAAAATGGTTGCAGATAGGCACAGACATGCTGCTTATCATAACAAGCACTGGCGACGAGTTTCTTAGAAATGTCAACATCGATAACCTTGAATGATTTTGAACCTTAAAATATTGATTTCAAGTGATTTTTTGGCAATTTTTGGCTGCAAAAGATTGAACTGCGACGAAATGGATGGAGATAGACCAAGATTACCGGCGAACAGGAACTGCCATAGGCTTTCGCGCGTCTCATGAGCATTAGCTCAGATTTCTTGTTGATTTGATTTTACAGAAAAAAAATACTTCCTAATTAATTTATATTTGTAAGAAATTAATCATCTTTATTTAATGTAGCATCAGAAAAAAATAACATAAGCACGGCTGTATACGCACTGATGATGCTGACGATGACGGTAATGGTGGTTATCCTGTGGTTCACATTGCATGAAGCGTGGATTCTGATCAGATGGCAGACAAATGACAGACCTTGCTTCGACTTCGTGTGTTGTTGTCTTGCAGTCTAACTGCGGCATTTTGATATAAATAGTAGGCTAAACTGGTGGTAATTCTAAACATAATTGTGATATTGACAGGTATACAGAAAACAGCACCATGCCCCATCTCATTAACAGCCGTAGTACTTCGAGTGAGACTCGGCAGCACGAAGGCCTTTCAGTTCTCTCTGTAACTTTGATGTTCCCAGTCTTTTTGTTCTGCTGGTCTCCGGTCTCCCTCTGTTTATGTTGATTCATCACTCTGACCATTCATTTGCGTTTCGTCATTAATCTACTTGCTTTCATGTTTCTGTCTCTCTCCCTGTTATATCCCTGTTATATCTTTGTTTCTGTAGCAGAATGTATAGTGTAGCTACCACTGGTCACTTTATGATCCAGTTATCAGGCTGACGCATAATAATGGTCGTTGCTGTTGCAATGTAAAGAGTTAATGGACGCAGACCGAGTGTTGCTAGTGTTGTAGTCGCCTGTGCTCGCTGCACTCGTCTCTTCGATCATATCGCCTCAACGCAGTCACAGTCTGATCGGCGCAAAGAATACGAATAACCGGCGATATGGAATAGTTAAATGCACGGCACGTTTGGTGCATTCAACTTGGATGCAATGGACTGGCGAACACTTATTGAAAGAAAGACTGAAGACTGAGAGACAGACAGCAGCCACGGCAGCCGTATCGTGTTTTTTGTCTGCGAGAACTGATCCGGCGGTTGCGTGCGAGTAAAGTAGCCGATTGTGTTTCATGCCGCGTGGCGTGGCGTCTTTTGTCACCCACGGGCGCTGTCGCCAGTGTCCAGGCGGCGTTCAACTACCCACACTCACACACGACGACGATGACCACATCACACCACAAGCACTGCAGATAACACTGCCTTCCGGTGTGCGTCGTCAGCGGTAATGGTCCGCCGATCAACGGATATGCCCGAGCGCGCCTTTCCACAGAGATTTGTCGAGATTTTCTTCGTCCTCTTGCGACAGCGGCCGTTAATTGATAGAACGGCTGGTTGCGATTATTGTCTCGATGTCCGTTTCGCACCATATCCACAAGTCATTTAATGTACTTGAAGCCGACGACGCTTCTATACAACGTTACATTTTTATTCGATTTAGCTTTTATATATGAGCCGTGATGCGGCCTTACTGTTCTGATTTTCGTAGTTACGTTGAAACTATTATGGAACAGTTTAAATTGCTACGATGTGCTATTTGACCCAACCAACCCAAAACATAAAATGTCTAACGGAATACAAACAGACGTTATTGGTGAACCCATGTCATGTTTCCGCGTGACTTAACACCAACAGCACCAATAATAATAATAATTAAAAAATCAAATATCAGAGTAATTTGGTAAAAAGCGGAATCGTTCTCTTCGTTTGTATTCGCCAATCGGCAGCATAAGACAAACGGCATGGCTGCAATTTACAATTTTATGTTTTGGTTGAATGGTTTGAATCCCAAATCTTTCTTTCCCTGGAGAGTCGTGAACCCCATCTAAAACAGTGTGCTATTAAACCCCACAAATATACCTGCCAAATAGCATATAAATTTTTTGAACACTTTAAACAGAATGCACGATTGTAACAGACAGACGACAGACAGGCAGACATACAGACCACGCTACGGAGAAATGTGCAGCAGTAGGCGGAATCGCTGGCGCTGCAACGGCAATTCTGCTTAATTTAATAATACAGCATTGAGTGCGAATTGATGCAGAGACGCTCGGTGGCAGTAGGGGGTTCGAAGGCGTTGACAAAGTGAGTGTCGTGTTTGTTTGGCACGGCAGACGTTCCTGACGCTCCGGTTGACGTGCACTGGACAGTCTGTGACGGCCGAGTCGTTCAACTGCACTGGAAGCTGCTCAGTGAGAATTATTCACCTGTGCGTCAGTTCATCATCGAGTACAACACATCGTGGAGTCCGGACGTCTGGAGTGCTGCGAGGACGGACATCGGGCGGGACGCGCGTTATTTCCGTGTCGCTTTGTCGCCCTGGTCCAACTACTCGTTCCGCGTCATAGCACAGAACGATGTGGGGCGGAGTTCGGCCAGTGAGGTGACTCGACCTTGGTGCACTACTCCACCTGATGTGCCTCGGCGTCACCCGCGGCATGTCTGCGCCCGCAACGGACAGCCACACACGCTTGTCATCAGCTGGCAGGTAACAACCAACACAGAGATTTCCCTCCTCCATGCACGCACGGACAGACATCTCCTGTACCAACTTACACCAGACTCACTCCAGGATATATACATTGTGTGGAAAAAGCAAGGTACAGAAATGACTGTAAGCAGACGAAGAAATGTTTGCTTTTTCATTAGCGGAAATGTTCGACACGCCGTAGAGTAGGACGTCACTGCTAGTGCAGTAGCAATTATCTGCTTTTATATGGTTACTTGGCATCACAAAGATAATGTATTGGGATAATGCATTTCAACATCGAGCAGTGCTTTGCAACATCGGATATGGCTGCTGATTGACATTAAGCTAATGACACCGCAATTAACGCATTACGTGGTCATAGCATTAACAGACCGATGGTTTCGCGGTGCAGCTATCAAACATGCCACTGCTCATTGCCTCTTCCGCCGAGGTTAGGGAGCTCAGTTATCCTAAGCAACCAGAAAGTTAGAAACGTGTTCAAAATTGCGTGAACTGTAATAAATCCACCACTCTTAGTTACTACTTCGCTGCATCTTTCATCACCAACTTTTCATAGCTCGTAGCGGCAAAATGTTGCCTGTTGTCCCGTTACCTATGTCGAGCGATAACGTAGAATTAAACCATTGCTTTTAAACGATCACACTTGAAGGTTACTTCAACTCGAAGCAAAAGCAAGCAAGACCGTGTGGAAACGATAAAAACAAGTAAAGTGATTTGTGTGTGTTGCTGTCTTGTAGGCAATTCCTGCGACGGAGCAGAACGCTCCGGGGTTTTATTACATCGTCCGGTGGCGACGACTGGCGGAGAACATGACGTCATCATCGGCAGTTGGCGGAAGTACTGAATACGGCGTGCAGGAAAGAACAATAGACTCTGCGACAAACACTCTGACGATCTCTGGTCAACCGGTCTACAGACCGTACGAGATGGTCGTCTTAGCTGCCAATGAGATGGGCGAGGCTGCATCCAGACCAAGACCAGTCGTTGGCTACTCCTCCGAGGCCGGTACGCCACTTGGCGCCTGCTTTTGCACTGTATTAGTCTTGAGGAGTGACACGGGGATGAGCTAACGTCTCCATTCCCACCTCATCCTCACACATTTTGTCCACATTCCCATTCCCATCCCCATCCTTATTTTGATAAAATTGATTGTCGCCAATAATCCACATATTTTACTATTTTTCGTTACTAATGTACTGCAAATTAATAACGTTTATAAACTCCACAGTTGACAAGTCAAGCTCAAAGTTACTGTTAATCATTACAGTAAATGACAAGCGTTCAGTTCACTTCACTGAATACATGTAGACCCTACTCTAGCTGCGGAAATTATAAGCCTGTGTTTGTGCGTAACACAAGTATATGTTTATAATCAAAATCTATCTACGGATAAATTTGTAGTTGTCCCCATTACCGCGGTAATTACCGCGGTTAACGCGGTATTACCGCCATCTTCATCTCCATGTCACTCTTTAATTAGTGTTCATGCGCTTAACGCTCAAATCAACTCTGTGTCTCGCCCAGCGACATTTTATCGGCGGATGCGTCGTGTTTTCAGGCGGCTTTTCCATTCGCATGTGTGCGTTCGTCTGGGCGCTTATAATGTTGTTATTACCCTGTTAGCCCATCATTAAACTTCGGTTAATGAGTAATGACGTAATGAGGCAAAAGATTGTGTTTCTGGGTTTAAAGTCAACTTCGCTACAAGGTGAGACGTGTAAAGTTTTGGACCGCATATCTGCTGAAGCGTGAAATTAACTAGTAGACAGAATGAACGGTACTAGCCAATTCATTACCGGTTAGGCTATACAGACGGCAAACCGTTGCTAAATCAACAATCTCTTACTCGGAATATTTGACTTCATTTATTTCTTTTTAATGCATCTCGTGATGCAAGCAGCACCACCGTCGTTGCTGCTGCTGCTGCATATTAGCTGCGGTGGCCTGATCGCGCATCAGCAACAGGCGCTGAGCGATGCGATTGATTTGCACAATTTCACCTGCCGGAGACAATGCGGCTCTCTGCAAGCATTATCACCTTATAGCATCGAACATCATGTAGCATAGTAGTCTGTATCTGCCTGGTCAAGCTCAAGATAGACTCTCAACAGATCGCTTCCGCCGAGGGCAAGATTATTGGCCTGGATTTTAGCCAAGCACGATGATAATATATATTGGCATATACAGCACGACCACGACGTCACATGGTGCCAATTACTGTTCACGCTGTGCTTGCGTGTTGAAGAAAACATGAACATTTCGCAATATGACTATATCGATATTTCGTTGATATTTCGTGGAAACTGCAAATTTAAACAGACTACAAAATACCGTTGTATATTCAATTCGTAATAAGCAATTACAAATTACGTTTCTGTATTTTTGACTCTGGCAGCGGCTAAACAGAATTAATTCAAAGTGGCGTAGAGTAAGTGTGGTTCCTAGCGATCAGCAATCGTTTCTTTATGTTGAAAAATTATAGAACAACGACGTACGGTATGTGCAGCGTGGTCTGATGGTCAAATTCGAACCCTTGTTCGCGTTAGACATTTGGCCACGCCTTTTGCTGATTGTAAAGTACACTGGTAATTTTAAACATAATTTTGATATTGACAGGTAAATGTAGAATGGCTGGTGGCGTTGAAAATGGGAATGGATTGGTGCTAAGAAAGCATGTTCGTTAAAGCAGTTGCTGTACGTCGTATGTTGCAGTTCCGTTGGAGATTCCACAGAAATTTCGTTTGAATCCAGACAAGGAAATGACCAATACCACAGCGGATTTTGTTTGGAACTCCGTGGACACAAGTCCGTATCGCATGCAAGGAGGATTCCGCGGATACAAGGTTAGTTAGACCAAACAGTTCCATCTTTTTACTTATGGTAATATGCAAACAGTGCACTAAGTACTCGTATTTCACAGTCTGATATTACTGTGCGTAGTTGAACTTTGTCGATTTCTTTTGTTTTGTCTGACTTTTTTCGTTTGTTGATATCTAGAGGTAAACAGTAGAACAATATAAATAAATCATCAATTTTAACGGAATTTTAAATGTACCCTGCAGGTCTACTGTTAGCGCGCCATTTGATATGATATCAGCCGTTGTGTTGGTCGATGTCAGATTCAGTTCTGGAAAACGCTGGACGGGCCGTCGACAATCAAAGAGCACGTGATCGTCTATGAAGAACGCAAGGAGTGTTTGAGTCCAGCGTCAGCTGGTGCTGGCGGCACTGTGCGAGGTGTTCGAAGCACTGGACAGGTCTACAATTTGTGGCCCGCAACCACCGTGTCAGCACGTCTCGTCGCCGTCAACGGCAACTACGAGGGCTTGCCCAGTGCTACCGTTACTTTCAGAACGAAGGAAGGAGGTCAGTGGAACCATCATTCCGCTGCATTTAGCCTATTCTCTTTACGACAATGTCGTTTGTTAATTCACTGTAAGGTAGACACTCCTCTTCTTGTTACTATTTTTGAAAACGGTTTGCGCATTATGGCAAACTGTTATACCATAATATAGGAAATGTTTGTATAATGTCAGTGTTCAGAAAATGCCGCGTCTTGCTGCTGGCGTTAGTCTGTTTTACGTTCTTTACACGTCTCATGCACTGGACGACCTTTACCGTGTGACATACCCGCGAACTCGGCGCGCGCGGAGAAAAACTAGAACGAAAAAGCGCCACTTCGGTGAGGTAAAAAATGACATTTTGGTTCATGAACACTAGGCTACGTACGTTGTGGATGTGGTGACTACAAGCGGATTTTAATTTTTTAAAGCTTTTCACACGACACGCGTATCGCAACATCTCATCTCGAGTCTCTTGAGAACAACAGCATCAGCGGCAGCATGCCCAGTTGAGCGTTTCCGCTAGCTTCCTACAGCAAAGTAGATCCTGAACAAAACGACTAGCAGAATGTAGTCCCATGATGAACTGCTGAACGTGCTCCCAGCCAGGTGATTCTTGGACATCAACGAGGTCGCCTGCAATACGTCTGGACATCGTTCATACTTGCTCGTGGAGCTCTTGGTGTAATTCTTAGATATTTTAGTCGTTTCTGCATGACCGTGCATGTCGGCTGCTGGCTTTTGTTTTGCAGTTCACGTGCTTGTTAGACATATGAGCGTAGTATACCGGACATGTATGATGCTTCGATGACACAACTGGTCAACATCGTTTATTTGTGATGTATAGCGCTATGAAATAGTTTTTAGATTGCATCAGCAGCCGAACACTGACTGACAATTTTCACATATGTACAGGGTGCGGCAGAAAAAGTGGACCCCTAAATGTTTTCGCCGTTTTCTCAGTAACCGTTTGGGATTTTAATATGAAATTTTACATCTTTATTTAGTGAAACATTCTACATTTAACTACCAAGTAAAATGTGATTCTGTTGAAAAACGACGAAGTTAGCGACTTTTTAACATGACCGCCTACCGATTTTTCGGCGTTCAAAAATGTTCATGCTAAAAATGCTATTTAATTTTCAAAAACTGGTTACACGT
>Ga0056128_1012203_pt1 | contig 10522 bp, 6 predicted proteins | sample WorMetLIZISLAND2_FD_71113 | JGI IMG/M metagenome (GOLD analysis project Ga0056128, IMG submission 71113) | Marine gutless worms symbiont microbial communities from Max Planck institute for Marine Microbiology, Germany - Olavius geniculatus... ... | reverse complement strand
ATTAGTGATTAGTAGTAACCTAGGCCTTATCTCGCACCGTTACTGAGATACAGCGAGTTATAGGCCAAAAATCGCAAATTTTGACCACCCCCCTCTCATTTAGCGCCCTCGTTCGGGGTGACCCCTTTCAAATTTATGAAAAAGCCTTACGGTTTCTGAAACTAGAGTCTTTTAGGCAGCCGACGGTGAAGATTTGGTGATCCTACCTCGCACCGTTTACAAAACAGTGCTGATCTATGTCACTTGTTCAAATAGAAGCTTGCAGAACTCCACACAGAACTTTTAGAAAGTTTAAGGAGAAATGGACGATCGAAAGCCGAGGCGTAAAACGATCTTTAGTAGTTGTACCTCTGCTGTTGACGACACCAGTATGATTCAAGCACGGCGTAGTTGACTCCAAGCTGTCTCAAGTTGGTCCACACGTCGACGTCCGGTTTGCGGCTGTACAACGTGTAGACCAGCTTCGTGCGACGCCTGTAATTTGTGCACACCGCGTGGACAGCGTAATTTGCATACCGTGGCGGTGTTGACCGCAGTGCCGCTGTGGTGTTAGCGATTCCGCCTATAGCTATATGCATTATCCGTAGCGCGGTCTGTCGTCTGCCTGTCGTCCGTATGCCACATTCGTGCACCCATGCATAATCTGTTCGATGAATTTACATCTCATTTGACAGGTAGATTTGTGAAGTCTAATGACACATTGTGAAGATGGTGTCCCCGCCCCAAGTTTAAAGGAAAAGGAGATTTTGGGGTCAAAACCACCAGCCGAAACATGCAAAAGATAGTTTCTGATACCCCAAGTAGCAGCATCGATCAGCGGTTTCGCGTTTTAACGATTTATTTCGGTCGTTGTCAATTAAATTAACGTTACTCACAGACAGAACTCCGAATAAACTAAGCTACACTAATTATACAGCAACTAAAACAACTAATGTGCCCTGTAGGCCCTATAGGCTCGTAACGGATAGAGTTACCTGAGCTCAAAATCTTCATAGTGAGGATGGTTGACAATAGGCCTGCCCGTGCACAGTTTGACCATTGCCATTGTAGGCATGGCACCCGCAAACACCGAGTCTGTATCGTAGACATCATCCATCCATACAAATACAAATACACATACACCGTGTCCCAGGGCTTGCCATTTGAAAATAAGAGACGATTGAAAAATCGATCGCGTCGCGATAGGCGATTGATTATGACGGGGATACATAGTATCACTGTAGAGTGTAGACGCTAAAATCAAGGGCTTCCATTCCCCGTCAACGCCAGGAAGCAACCGTCCAACGTCCCCTTTCTTCCATTTTTCTTTCTTCCTTTTTTTATTCCTTTACCACTTCTTTTTTTCTTCTCTAAAAGATTTGGCTAGTAGGTGTTCTACAGAGTCCGGGGCGAGGCTCTGGCCGCAAATGCATTTTGTTGTAAAAAAACTAGTAGGTCCTATTTTTAAAGAGTTTCCGTATCGTCTACGTCTGCTAGAGTTTGCATCTCAACCATCAAACGACGGCAGAGTGAAATCATTCTAACCAATCGCAAAGTTGCGCCAATTCAGCGACCAAAAAGCACTCGGCGTGGCCAGCGAGTAGGCGATCGAAAAATCGATTGCCTGGCGGGCGTTTAGGCGATCGATTTAAACGATCGACTGACCGATCGCCTCAAACGGCAAGCCCTGCCGTGCCCGCGAAAAAAGTCTACCGGTCCGTGCTACTACAGCGACACATGCGTAATTTCAACAAATTTATGTGTAATTCCGTAATTATAATACGTACGCAACTGACGCTTTTGTAACTTCAGTTCTGGTAATAGAAATGTTAACCTGACGCTGTTGAGCCGTTAATCCAGCGAATCAGTCCTTCTAGCCTGGGATTAGTGAATTCGGTCTGTATGCATCGCTGATGTTGAACGTTAGCGATGCCTTGGAAACTCATTGTTGCTATGACAACCACCATCACAGTGTGACGCCGACCGACGTTGCCATGGAAACCAAACAACTGTCATCCATAGCAACTTGTTACTTATACTAGCTATAAGATAAAAAAAATAAACTTAAAAATAAACAGTTGATGAATATTTAAATAAATATTAAACAAATACAGTTGAATAATACGTGTAACATAATCGCTGTTAGATGATTCCAGCACACTCGAAGTGCATTTGCAAAAATATTGAATAATTAAAAATCCGAAAATTAGCGTGTGCTAGGCACTATAGCCATCTTGGTAAAAAATGAACTTTATATTTTTTGGACTGATGGCACATGGCAAAAATAACAGACATTTACTCGTTTATCGTGGTAAATTTAGAATTGTTTGTAATCAATAAGCAGCAATACCAGCAGTAAACACTGTAGTAATGCGATAATAGTAGTATTAGTTGTTGTTGTTGTTGCTATACCTTTTCCGATGAAAGCAGTGACGTCACGAGACACATTTGTGGCGTCCAGAACAGTTTAAGGCGCATAAACATACCCGCCATAACGGTGAAGGCTGCCAACTGAAGACCGTGGTACACGAGCTAAAACATCGTTGTGAAATGTTGTTATTTTTATAAACAAATAACTAACAATAATAAAGAATAATAATTAGGCCTTATTACATCCACACTTAGTACTGTTGAAATTTCGCCACAGTCAAAATTCTTTCGACACTCAATGTTTTAGGCGGCAGAGATGACACCGGCTAATGCGACAGTTCTTACTGTACCATGGTCCGTTCGTCCGCTTGTCTGTTCGTTTGTCAGACTCGTATGCCTTGCAGGGCCTGCTGAAGTCGTTTGAGGGACAAACCCATAGACATATAATCATTGTTTGGCCGAGATAATAAATTAATAATATATTATTAAAACTTTTATAGTTTCTAACGAACAAATATATGGGCACGCCTTGTGTTGACATGTATGCGGCCGACCGTCTGGTTGCCGCGGGTCGTACACGACCAATGTCCAGTAATACCCCGTTTAGACGAAAAAACATACATGAAGCAAACTTAGAGCACACGTCGCGCACTCTTAGAGCTGGCTTGATGACGGTGTATATTGAATGCGTGTGCTTCACTGTATGCTTCCTCGTGTGAACGGGGTATAAGCGAAGCCGCCCAACGCGCGTGAGCCAGCTAGAGTAAGTTATTTCATAAAGGTTTTTACGTTTCATGAGTATGAACTTTTACACTCCGAGCTGAATACTGGCACACCGGTTATTCTTGCTCTGGGATAATGTTTACGTCAATGTAGATTTTTCTACGCTTATTGTTTTCCAGTTAGGAGCCCGTACAAGATAGACGGACGGATGGACAGCCGGACTGGTAAGACCTGTAATAAGGCCTAACAGAACTGCCGTATGTACATACATACCTCAGCATTCTGACTATCAGAGTTGGTAACGGCAGGTTTGGCTGTTTTACCGAGCACCGTGTATGCGTTGTCTGTCGGTGAGGCGTGATTTCTGGGCACCGTGTGGCCATTCATGGAGACGCCATTATTGAGCATCGCATGATGGTGGTGGCCATTAGACCTACCACTGGCCAATGAGCTGTTAATATCAGCTGGTTTCAATGGCGCCTCGGAGCTGTTTAATATTCTTCGCTGTTGCCTTGGAACGCCGCTGTATTTTGCCCTTGCAATCTGTTTCACAACATTTCAGCTGTTCACTGTGAGTTGAAGAAAATTTTTAACATAGCCTATTGAAAAAACAGTTTTATAAAAAACGTTTTAAAGAACGTTAAACAAAAAGTAACCTAAAGTTTAAGCGTTGACTAACACTCAGCCTAATTCGTTAATTCAGAATATGTTTTTTCATATTCGTAAAAATTCTGTTTGCAGCAACAAATAACTAAATATTAATACAAAATATAGTACAACATATGAACGCATCGTACACTTACATGTAAACTGGCAACGGCAAAGACAATGATCGTGTAAGGAATTAGCAACGTTTTCGTCAGGCGAACGTAAGTCTGGAATTGCACACAAAATTACCAAAAATAGCTCTCAAACATATTATAACATAACGCAAACTTACTGGCCCACTCGCATCAGGCCTACCTGACAAAAAAAACAAGCATCATCGCTACGAGGATAACCAAACTGAGTTGGTTTGGGTGAAAACAGACAAATTAATTATAGTTGCATGTGAAAAGTTCGCTCAGAGTTAAAAAGCAAAATAGCGGAAAGAAAGGGTAATTAAAAGAAAATAGTTAAAAGTTAAAATAAGGGCAGAATAAATCGCATCCCTTGTTGTTAGCCTACGCCTCTAAAAAGCAAAATCGTGTAGAATTACGAATCCGCACGGCAAAAATGTCAAAATCTGAATCTACATCATTACACTTTTAAAAAGCAAAGTGAAGTATAAATGTCCAATCCACGCTTCGAGAAAAAGCAAATTCGTACAAAACTTTATTGCCCAAAAATAAAAATGATGCATAAATGTCCCTATATAGCTAACGCACAATCTCTGTAAAGACGACAAAATGTTCAGAAATTCTTAGCCCACAAAATCGTGTATAGGCCTAGTGTTGCATGTCATGCGGGAGTGTTACAGCTGGAGCCAGTGTGTCGTGTGAAGTGAACTCATCAGATGAAGTAAGGTAGTTGGATACATTAATTGGCGCGTAGGTTCCTACCTGTGCTTCAAGAAAGTCGAACTCAGCTGCACACGTGTAGAGCAGCGAGTGGAACGTTTTGTGATCGCTGAACTTACTGCGTAGCAAATCGACGATATGACTCTATTGCATGACAACACGTTTACACACGCTCAATACTTTATCATCATTATCGTCGTGGTCACGTCGTCGTCATTAAATTTGCTAGAGCAGGCAAGATTTGTGAATAACAACACAGTAAATCAGTAACGTAAACTAACAACCATGCATAAGCTACGGTTATAAAAGCGGTTGCACTAGACGATAAAACCAAATAACCGTTCAATGTTTGTAAAAGACAGAAAACTGCTAAAACACTTTTTTAAAAACTTACAATTCTTTGTATAGAAAAATGTAAAACAGAAACGTTTAGCCTATAAACATTTATGACATTTATGAACAGCACTGTTTTCTTACGTCGTCAGCAACGTTGAGTATTTTTGACAAGGTGGTCTTCAGTAGCAACGTTATGACACTAATAGACACTGCACGAACGAACTGCAACATTATAATACACCGGAACGTACGCGATGGGCCAAAGAACATTAAAGTACAAGCATTTTGTTGTACAAACAGTCGCTTGGTGGCGTTATGGTACAGTGCAGGATTTATGATCGACAGATCGTCAGTTCAACTCCCGGTCGGGTCTCGCTATCCAGTACGCCTAGTTACTCGATATATAACCAACCGCCAAAGACCAACTCAGCCCTCCATCCCTGCGGGGCAGGTAGCTAAATCGAGTAGGCCTATCAGTCTGTCCGGCAAAGGCTGAGGTACAGCGCGTTTACCTGTGTCAGGTGGCAGGTGACACTCTGTGATCCCGTATGACAGGTGACGCTCCGGTTCCGTACTCTGCAGTACCGTAAGCCAACTTACCCTAGTTAATGAGTTACATGTTGCAACCGTCTTTCCAAGCAAAAGTAACGGCATAACAGGATTTTACTTATAACTTTTAGATTTTAACACACTGATTTGTAGGCCTACCACCACAAAATTTCAAATGCAAATTTCAAAAGTAATTATTATGATAATTCAGTGTGAACAATAATTAGCCATGTTATCAAAATGTTTATTATAATGTTAAAGTGTTACTAATAAAAACTTATTATTAATAATCACGTTTACCAGGTACAGTAGTTACATTAAAACACTTATTCAATTCATTGAACTCACCAGCGCCGGAATAGAACCAATTGCGATCATCTTCAGCCTACGCTCTACGATTGTCAGATGAACCTACGCCAACACAGCACCTGTCATCAGTTAGGCGGTGTTTACACTTGCGACGAAAATGAAACAAAACTACAACAAAATCGCACGCGATAAATCCAAAACGTAAGACGTTGTTTGAAACGTGTACAAAACGACAGAAATAAACTGTGCTGAAATGAACTAAAGTGCCAGTTCATTTGCTGCCGGCATGTTCAGGTGCGTGAGCGACTTCAGCGCCGACTGCAAAATGTGATTGTTATGCCTAGTTTACTGTTGTGGCCTTGTTAACTAGACGGACAGCCGCATACACATGTCGACAAGCTGAGTGAAAACTTACGATGACGGCGACGAGACTGGACGTAAACAGTGACGCGAGTAGCATGGAATTTCCACACGTCAGCAACAGCCCCAGCGTCAGACCCACCTGTGCATGATAATAAAATCTAGTTTCTCTGGAACGTAACAAACCACCTCAACATGTCGAGATGTCTGCGACAAAGTCCGTGACAAGTCCGAGATAAACCCGTTTGTGTCGCTCTAATGGAATTTAGTCCGAAGTTTTCGCACAAAACTGTGTACCTAAACGAGCTCGGCAAACAGGGCAATTAACAAACGTCCAGGAAGCTGTGGGAGCGTCCGAGGGAGCGCTGTGAGCTCCCCCAGCGAAACCCCGAACGACGCCCCGGTCGCAAAAGCATTTTGACAGATCTAAGTTTTAAGGTCATGTAAAAGCATCCCCTGGCAACGGATTTTTAACACTATGGGAAATGGTGGTTAAACCAACAATTTGCCACCAAAAATCCTCCCCTAGTTTGCTATTTTTACTTTTTCCGAATAACTTTAATTAAAGTTTATTGTATTTGTTTATTGTTTATCGCCTCTCACACACCTCTCAGACGTCATGAGTTTTGAACGTTGTGAAGTACGTAGTTCGTCTGAGAGCCGTTATATAACTGTATAGTGAAGCTGTAAATGGTCGCTTTCGAATGATTCTATTCGCACTGTGAAATCTGATAAATAAAGTCTGCTCGGAGTGTTTATTCAAGCTACCTCTCGCATGGACCTCACCTCTCGTATAGACCATAGAGTCGCTGGTCCAAATGTAGGTGGCAAAAAACATAGTTAAACCAATCACTCAGATTTTGGTTGCATTTTCTAACAATTAAAAGAAAAATGTTTTAAGAAAAATTTATAGGCTATAAAACAGCAGAAAATAGAATAAACACATTCAGTACGCAAAGTAAAAATGGCCATGTTAGAATGAAGCCTTTAAAAACGTTATTTTTGCATTAAAAACTTTAACCAAATTCTGATCTTAATTCTATTTACGACTTTAAAATTTAGGCCATGTTGCAATACTTTTTTGTTGTTTTATTTGATTTTTCTCGTTTTTGTTTTTAATCGTTTTTTGGTTATTTTGGTTTTTAGTTTTTGTCGTTTTTTTTGCTTTAGTTTTAGTTATGGTCTAGTTTACTGGTGTGGCCTTGTTAACCAAATGGACAGCCACATACACATGTCGATACGTAGACTAAAAACCAACGAATCAGTTATTTTTTCGTTATTGCCAATTTCCGCTTTTGTTGATTGATATTACACTAAAAAGTTAAATCAGACAAACCAGATGGCCGACAGTAGCGGTTCGCTGATGTAGGTCCGAAGTAAAATGCAGACAGAAAACTGCGAACACGGCGCTCGACTGCGTCAGCAGTGCAAACTGCGCGAACTGAACATTCAACATATCTACAGACATATTATGCGCCCTTCCCGGTCGCTGGGTGAAAATTGACACACCAGTTAATGTTTCAGAAAAGGTAAACATCAATATTGTTCTTTCTCTGCGATTTTCTTTTAGTTTTTGACTGGCTAGAAGCTCGCATTTGACTGACGGACGGACAGACAAACGAGCAATTTTTAAATCCGTAATGCGGCTTCTATGTTAGAACAGAGACAGTCAAATATTACGAGTAAAGTCAACAGAAACATCAGTTTATTGGTAGCAATATGACATAGATATGACAAACCAGATGGCCTAAATAACAAAGCTAAGCTTTATTTCGTCCCGTCTTAGCTCTGATTATGCAAGTTAGTAACTCAATTAATTAACTGCGTAAGTAAGTAAGTTATACGTAAATTATAACACATACCGTTAAAAGCCTCCAATACTGCGGTGGCTCTAGTATAGAAGCTAAACAAAACTCTTTTAAACTCTTAAGAACTGCCATAATCCATCTGTCGTAACTGCCTATGTGCTGGCATATTTTGCACGTGCAATGTTCCGCAGATAAATTCCCGCCTGGAAAATAAGTAGCAGTGTGCTACATGTTACCAGAACAAGCTATCGTAAAACCATGTGAGAGTAGAAATACCTTCTGTGGAACGAGGTATCTGTCCCATTGCCACGTTATATAACCTAGCAGCTGCGTTTCAGCGTTTGACGCTCTTGTGAGCCTGCAGCCAATTTTGTCTTTGAATAAGAACGGTTGGTTGCCATGACAACAGGGGTCTTTAGGAGGAAAATTTACGTGACATCATTGCATAGCCCGGGCCCGAAAATAGGGGGTAGGTGAAAACAGCGTGCAATTATCTTTTGCGGAAGCCGAGTTATAGTCAATTTTGTCCCAAAATTCGTTGCCATGGCAACAGGGGTCAGCAGGCGAGAAATTTAAATGATACCATCGGATAGCCCGGGCCCGAAATTATGGGTATATGCGAAAACAGCGCGCAATTATTTTTCACGAGGGCTGCGTTATAGTCAATTTTTGTCTCAAAATTCGTTGCCATGGCAACAGGGGTCGGCAGGGGAGAAATTTAACTGGCATTGTCAGATAGCCTAAGCCCGAAAAGAGGGGGTTGGTGCAAACAGCATCTTTCACGGGGGCCGAGTTATACCGCTTTGAAATCTCCATTGGCTGTAGGCCTAATGCAAAATTTTGCAACTTCTGAATGGTTGCTATGGCAACAAGTATCGATAGGAAATAAATTTAAATAACACCGTTAGATTACCCGACCCCGAAAATAGGGGGTAGGTAAACACAGCGCGCAATTATCTTTTCCGGGGACTGAGTTATACCGCTTTGAATTTCTCATAAGCCGTAATGGAAATGTTTTATAATTGGGGTAAAATAGGGAAAAGAGTTATCAGATTTTTATCCCAAACAAACTCGATTTTACTTTTCAAGCCGCGAATCACTGTGCAAAATTTCATCAAAATCGAATCAAAATTGCGGCCGTAAGAGTGTTCACAGACTGACAGACTGACAGAATGACAGAATGACAGAATGACAGACAGACGAAAGTAATTTTTATAATCCGTCCCATGCTATGCTATATCAATGGGACAGATAAAAATCACATATCTAGTGGTATATAATTATGTCAATGCAATCAATTTCTGTCCGACCTGCCAAGCTAGTATGAAGCAAGTCGTCGGGGCAGCTATGAGCAAACTGTGCAGGAATGACGGCCGTGACGATCTGCATCGGCATACAAATAAACCACAACAAGCCTGTTATAGACTTCATACAGGAAAATGGCATCTTGGTGCAGTGGTTAACGCGTAGTGTTCGATCGACGAAGTTACTCTACACTAGATCCTGTTAGTATTTGGCAAATTGTAAAGATGAAGATATACTTGCTACAGTACTTTTACATGAGTAAGACTCGTTACCAGAAACGCTTTACAATCTCGGAAGTGACAGTTGATTGGTATTAGCTAATGATACCGCTGCGCACTACGCGAGCATCCACTGTCTGCGCCATAAATGTTTAAAACATTGATTTGCAAATAATAAACATTAAAAAACATGTTTTTTTATTTTTATAAAAAAATTATAAAAACATGCATAAAAACATTAAACTGCAGATATTTCCAATCGCTACTTTTTTCGTTATTATACACGCAAAGAATATCTAACTCAAATAATTAAAAGCAAAAACCTACCATTTGTAAAAACTACAATCCGAAATGTACTGAATGTACAGATCAAAAACAGCTAAACGCAAATCATTGTAATTTTGTACGTTTGTGTTTTAACAAGAACAAAAAACACGACATTAAAAAGCACAAAAAAGTAAAAAGTAAAAAAAAATTAAAAAAATTAACGAAAACATTAACAAAATAAAAAAAACATAAAAAACATGTCTTTTAAAACTTTAATATAGAAACAAAAATTGTTTTTTTACATCTATGGTCCGCGCCGGCGAACAGTTGGACCCGCGTTGCAGGCAGCAAACATACCACTACCACCTCCTCAATCAGCCACACTAGGCCTTTCCCCGTACTCATTGCATAGATGATTTTCAATGTACACGTTAATCATGTCGGTATGTAATTAGCCACCCGCGCCAACTCAGCCAGGCCATCCCTTGATGGGTAGGCGGAATGAGTACAAGCGAAAGCTGGGTTGTAAACAGGCACATCGCGCGATGCACTAGCCTCGTATCGGTGGTCCCCCAGTGTCAACTGGACTGGTGTCTGCAACCTGAGGGCTTAGCTAAGAAAACGGTGATCAGCGCCATGTCATGTCATGTCATCTCGCCGTCGTCGCTTCGCAGCGGTTGGCTGCACGGATGAGTCATTAAAGTCCAACACCCTCTGTCTCTCACTGTGTGTAGTAGGTTATCACCTGATAGACCAGTCCACTGGCAAATATTGTCCAACCAGCACATTCGTTGTCTTC
>Ga0056128_1012202_pt1 | contig 10522 bp, 8 predicted proteins | sample WorMetLIZISLAND2_FD_71113 | JGI IMG/M metagenome (GOLD analysis project Ga0056128, IMG submission 71113) | Marine gutless worms symbiont microbial communities from Max Planck institute for Marine Microbiology, Germany - Olavius geniculatus... ... | reverse complement strand
ACATGTTTTAGCTGGTCAGTTACTGAAATTTTGTGACCATGCTATCTGTTGCAATGCCCACACACTGAATAATTCACAGAATTTAAATCTGGACTTTTTGGCAGTGAGTTTTTGAGTTCAATGAACTCGAGCACATGAGAGTGCAGGCAAATGCCTAATTTCAGGGGTAATGAAGATTGAGGCAAATTCGGCAAAGAATATTTAAATGATTTGCTATGCAAGTTTGGCCCTTTTTGTCTACAACATTCTAAAACTTTTGACATATTACACGTCTTTCTATGGGTAACCATCGCTGAGTTATTAACTCTCAAACAAGTCCGGGTTTTTTGGCCCACCCTGTACTATAAGATAAATTGACATTTTTGTTGCTGTAGTTTATTTTGCTCTATTTTTCTTCACCCAGTGGAGGGGGTCATCAAAAGATGCTTCTCTATTATCGTGGGCTTAACGTCGCATGCGAAAGGCTCAGATATAGCATGAAACCATGTTCTTATATAAAAGTCATAGAAACTGGATTCAATAGTTTAGCAAGTCAACTAACACATAGTTTCACATAAACCAGTTTGGTGGCCTTTTGTTCGGGATTCGATGACAATGACGGATTGTGGGTAGTAACTGGAGTAGCTGGCTGGCTGGACAGACTGATGCACGGAGTAGGTCACGTAGTTGGTCCAGCGGCGACAAGTGATAGCGAACGGTCGGCATTGAACAATGAGCGTTAATTCGCCACCGACTGACACCGCGTGCTCTTTAATTCACGTGACTTGGATTTTAAACTCATTCGATCCGCACTGCCGCGCTGTTAGTTTGCTGGTAAAGGCGCGTACAGAGCGACGTAAATGTACTGAACTGAACTGACCCGACACGGTTTAGTTCTTTTGAGGAACTGACCAATGGGCAAGCAGGGCAAGCCTATTGGCCATTGGTCGACGCGTACGTGAGCATAGTCACGTAGGCCACCGACGCCGTTTGACGGTGCCTACTGTAATGCATTACTGCTTGCTTTTGGTCAGTTCGTCAAAAAACTAAACCACGTCAGTTCAGTACAGTTCAGTTACGTCATTCTGTACGTGCCTTAACAGACCGCACAGCACCATACGGCGCCGGAGATCCACGGATCGAATCTGACTGTAAATAGTTATGTGTGTGCTTATCTTGACACCACGCTGATATACGCGCACTCTTATGACGCTCTCGCACGAACGATAAAATAAAATGAAAAAGCGCTAAAACAACCGGAGACGGTCGGCGTCGACTTCGTCCGTGTAATTTTGTTTTATCGCAGCAGTCCGCTCATGTGCAATAAAAACTGCAATAAAATAAATCACAGTTTGTCTTATTGCAGCTTTATTGTGGTATACGCGAACCCTGCAGTACAGCTGGCGCACACGTTTTATGCGAGTTTACGCAAACTTGCAGAAAACTTGTATTTTATTGCAGGAATTCATTTTAGTTTATCGTACACATGTGCAAGCGCCTTTACTGTAGTTTAGTCGACTCGGCCTAGTCTTTTATTCTGTATGAAACCCTACTTTAATATTATTAATGACGTGTGAAAAAATTGCCGTTTTTCAGTTTTGCAAAAGTATTAGCGAAAGCGCAGCAAAACTCAACTTATAGAATATACTTAGTTTTTTGAATGTATATTATTTTGGTTTTATCATCATGTCTACAGTAGTTTCTCTGTTATACGCCGTTTACACGATCAAGCAAACATCGAGCAATCATCGAGCAAACATCCTGCAAATGCATTCAAAATACACGTGCACGACGTGTGCTCAAATTGCTCGATGTTTGCCTGATGATTGCTTGATCGCGTAAACTGGGTATTAAGTACTGCTAAAGAAGAATAATAGATACGCTTACGCTGCAAGTTGTTGTTTGATTGTCGCAGATACGACATAATGCACTACAAGAAGTATTGGTCAGCGGACACGGGTAATTACACGTACAGATACACGCGCATCGGCGGCTGGAGCGACGGTAACCTGACGATCAATGACACGATGATCTTCTGGCCAAATCCCGGAGCCCAGTTCAACGCGCCAGCCGTCCAGTCGTTCTGCAGTGAGCCTTGTCCACGAGGACAAATCAAGGTAGCGTCTACAACCACAGGCACATCTCGTGGCTACGCTTGGATCTGATCGTCGGCTGTTTTCTTCACTTTTTTCTTGGCTTTTGTCGTCTTAATAAGCCGCAATACGTGTCTGCCCGTCCGTCCGTCTGTATGTCTGTTCTGCCGTGCCGTTCGGACTCATGGGCCTAACTTGAAAACGAAAGAATACAAAATGAGCAAAAGAATCAGAATTAGTGTCAACGTTTCTAGTTACAATTTTCAGTTCAAAAGTTTAAATGTCGTGCAGACTACCATACAATATATCGGCATTCGGCCGACCCATTTTTTAGTTATTATACATTTTCAACATGTTCGCTACAGATGCATGCGTGGTGGATGGTGCGTATGTGTATAATGTTTATCAAAACATTTCTCGTTATTTATGGTTTACTTTCTGTCTCGTTTAAGTCTGATTTATACAACTTTTGCTTGTTTAAAGATTTTGTTAATTCGCTTTAGGTTTGATATAGATTAGTTGTAGCCTACAGCAGATGACAGAACATATCAACAAATTATTATTAACGCTATCACTTGTTACAAAACACGGAAGTTTTAGAGCACTCACTGCATGATGACCGGAATCGAAGCCTTGCTTGTGCAGGCATAGCTGGTCTATAGCTGCTTGGTTCGCATGTCTGACACACGACTTTTAAGGCCGTCTGTTTAAAGCCGTCTTTTACAGGCAACTCTCCTCTGGAAGCAGACTGTGTGGTCATCCAGTAATTCTAGTTAAACGGTACAAAAATGTACTGAAGAAAAATCTACAGCTGTGCAACATCGACTCAGCAACCTGGGAAACAACTGCACAAGATCGATCGTTGTGGCGAAGCTCCTGCAAGTTGGAAGTATCATTTCGAACATCAACCGTACGGATCTCAGACCTGCAGCTGAATAGATAGAAAGAGGAAGGCTGGTGTCACGACAACTTTTCTGTCTCACAACTGTACCATCTGTGGACGTGGATGTGCTGTCGATATCGGACTCTACTCGCACATGGAGAACTCACAAGCGCTAACTGCTCATCCGTCAACTCGACGGGAAACTCGAACATCATCATCATCATCATCATTATTCACATCAGTCATTACAGACACATTTGTGAGGCAGAGTGAATGATGTCGTACTCTAATGATTTGCTGCTGTTTCTGTAGATCGTCCAGGAGCATATGCAATGCTGCTGGTCGTGCAAGGAATGCGAACCAAACGAAATTCTGCTCAACGAGTACACGTGCCAACCGTGTCCCCAAGGATTCTCTCCAAACGCTCCGCACACCGGTTGGTTGTTAGTTTACAACCATTTGGTTCATGTAATCGATATTAGCCTGCCTACGCAGAAGACAGGGGGTAACGTTTTTGATGCGCTACAGCTATGCTACAGCTATATGTTGTAGGCGCTTATGGCGCTGTAACGTCTATGGCACGATGTGTCGTCTGTCCGTCGTCGTCGTCCGTAACGGATGTATTGTGGCTACGCTTTAGGTCGTAAGAGAAAACGTTTTGCACAGATAATTAGCCATGCGTCTTGAACCTAAGCGTGCAAAATTTTAGCGATCTAGTGCAAAGGAAACTTTTTCAAATTTGGGGTTGAATGGAGAGGGTACGAAAAATGTGTGTTTTCCAACAGAAACGGTGAGAGATAAAGTCAAGGTTACTATTGATCACTAATAGGAAATCGCATACGCCCTTTTACATGAGATGAAAATTATCCACCTTGGATGACCTTGAAGGTCAGAACTACAACAGGAACTGTATAGGCTGTAGCGCGTTTTTCCTAGCGACAGCTGGGCTTTTTTGTTACTCAGTTTCTCTGCCTGTCTGGCGTCGTTAGCAGCCGGAATGTTATCCACCAAGTGTCATATTGCATTAATTGTTGGTTTGCGACGCGCAAGCTATAAGCGACTCTTGTTGTCAGGCAACGTTTGTGCGGTTGTGTCTGCTTGCGTCCTGTCTGTCCGTCGGTCAGCTGTCGCTAGCTTACAGGGTGGCGAGCCACGTCGCCTACCGATTTGTTTTCCTCTGTGTTGTCGTTTCAGTCAATCAATCAATTAATCCGCAATTTTTAACGTGGTTTAAATAATACTCGTACAAACTACCGCTAGGTCCACTAGAAACGGATTAGTTGGAGAGCAGTCCAGGAAATAGTCATAAAAAGCATTTGATAAAAAAGATGAGTTTTGAAAAGTGGATAGCGATTCACTTGCTTAGAATGTTTTTTATTTTGTGTCCCGTGAGACATAATTAGTTATCTTTCTAAACAGCGAAAATGTATTAAATCAAAAAAACCTTAAACGTAGACAGAAGTTAGTCAACCGTGCGAAGAAGCAGTGCATGCCATGTCGTTAAGTCGACATTGTTGTTGTTAGGGCAGTGATTTTCAACCGGGGTTCCGCGGAACCCAAGGGTTCCGCGAGCATCTGCCAAGGGTTCCGCAGCTGACCTGCAGTAAAATAACCTTGCTTGCGAATTCACGCCAGACAATGCCGTAGTAACACTCAACATCAATTTTTTTGTTTGAAATTGCGTTTCTACGCGTCTTTTTTGCCTAGGACAGTTAGGGACTGCGAAGCAGTGAGGTTAAGGGATGCCAAACTCTTAAGGCCGATGACGAAGCCAAGGCCAAAAGAAAGAGGTTAAAATCGAGACGAGGTCAGTTTTTCAAAATCGAAGCCAAAATCGAGGTCAAAGGTAGAACTAGAAGCGACAGTGACATCGTAAGCTAGTTTAATGATGTTAACAAGGCCAAAACACTACGACGACCAAAGCCAAGTCGAGGCCAAATGCTTAAGGCTAAGGCCGAGGCCGAGATCACGATTTCAAAACCAAGACCGAGACCGAGATCACAATTTTGGTCTCAAAAGTCTCAAATTTTTTAGACTCCAGAAATTAACACCACCTTTGCTGCGAAGTATACTTATCATCGGACTGATGCATGCTGTGCTGTGGTTACTGGTAGCGTGTGCTCTGAATGAGATCAAGACGTTGAGTTGGACCGATGGCTTTGTGATCGTATCAATGGCGGTTGCCAGTCTCGGTCTAGTCGCCACGTCTGTCGTCACGGCCATCTTCTGGAAGCACAACAACACTCCCGTCGTCAAGGCGTCCACGCGCGAACTCAGCTACCTCATCCTGGTGGGGCTGGCGCTCGCCTACGCCGCCACGTTCGCGCTGATAGCTAAGCCAACGCCGACGGCTTGCGGCGCGGCTAGCGTCATGCCGGGGGTGGCGTTTGCGTTCGTCTACGGCGCACTGGTCACCAAGACCAACCGCATCGCTCGCATACTGGCCGGCAGCAAAAAGAAAATCATCACGAGGAAACTGCGCTTCATGAGCGCTACTGCACAGGTATAAAATTATCATCTTTACCGTATCGTAAACTTTTGTTCCAAACAGTGCAACTTTGTATTAAGTGGTGTTTTTGCGCGTATTGCACTATGTGTTCTGTGATATATGAACATTACGTAGATCGATTTTTAAAATGTATCTAAAAGTGTAATTACTGTTGAAAAAAAGCTATAAATTTAAGAAATTTTTTTAGTTTTTCATTGAGATATCGTTCAAAAACAACGTATTGCTGATTTGTCAATAATAAACACAATAAGAAATTTCCATATATTTTGCCCAGATGTGACAAAATCTGTCCGCTTTTCCAAATTTGATGCCTTTTCTGAGTACAGCGCAGCGTAATGTCAATTTGCCGCCATTGCTTTGTGTATGGAAAATGTACAGAATGATATAGTCGTTGAAGAAAATCAAATATCAAGATTACTGTGATGCCAGCACGTTGAGCATCGAAGACGGGCGCATTGTGTAGCGGATATGACTGCAATGGATTCTTTGCTGTTGCAGGTCGTCATAACAGGAATCATCATATCGGCCGAGATTACAATGGTGTCGATATCGACGATCGTCTACTCGGTGGCTGACACGACGCAAGTGCATCCCGCAGTGAACGTGACTCAGCTGACGTGTCGCGAGAACCCGCACATGGGAATGTTCATATCGTTCGGTCTGGATCTGCTGCTGATCGCCATGTGCACGCTGTACGCTTTTAAGACGCGCAACCTGCCGGAGAACTTCAACGAGGCGAAGTTCATCGGCTTTACCATGTACACGACCTGCGTCATCTGGATCGCCTTCGTCGTCCTGCATCTGAGCACCGACAAAATGGTCGGAACGAAATCTGTCTCTGCACCTTCAGTCTATAGCTGTTTTTTTCGGTTCTGTCTGAATACCCATCTGTTTAACAGCTCATACCGTGCCTCTTTTTAATTGTACTATTGGAGTGGGTAAGCGAGATTGTAGTACAAACTAATACCACCCCAGAGAGTGCTGTATCGTACGTAAACCTCGCTCAAATGGCAAAGACTACACTGGCGTTTGCTTTGTGACGTACAACTGCAGCAGAAAGTTGCGAAAACACTTAGGTGCCAGTGCAAGCTAAGTGTGGTTTATGGAGTGTTTACACGATCCAGCAAACGTCCAGCATTAGGACGTGTATTTTGAATACATTTGCTGGAAGTTTGCTGGACTTTTGCTGGATCGTGTAAACACCCCATTACGGAGATGCTCTGTACAAGGAAAAATGTAGTTCACAAAATAATATAGCGTCCGTGTACGGTGCATCGGTCACAGGAAATAGTCAATCGATTGCGGTTTTCGCAAAATATTAAACATTATTCTGTGCGAACTGAAGAAGTAAGAAAATATTTTTTCAGTTTTTCGTTATTAACTTTTAGTAACTTTTTATCTGCCGTTATATATAGCTTTTTATCTGACATTTTAAGTTGGCGTTTTATTAGCTTGTATTTGCATAATATTGTTTATGCTTATGTATTATCGCAATCTAGCCTATTGGCTGCAGCACTGATAAACGTCCATACATTCATTCAGTTGTTTGTTATGTAGCGCACGCCGGTCGTTCAGAGTTTCACAATCAGTGCGTCGGCTACGGTAGCGCTGGTGCTGCTGTTCTTGCCCAAGGTGTACATCATCGTCTTCAAGCCTGAGAAAAACGACCGCAGCGCGTTCACTACAACACGAGACGTGCGCTGTCACATCGGCAGAGCGGCCGGGCTCCAGCATTCTTTCTCCACGTCCGGAGAAAGCTTCGACAGGTCGGTTGGTCAAATCGCTTTTTCTGCAACGACCGAGAGACATGTTTATAATCACTGATGTCCTGGCGGGGGAAGGGCTGTTTCCGCGAACACTATTTTTTGTCAGTCGAAAAATTGTCGAAACATCTTTTTCCTGTGGAAAAAAATTTCGTCCAAAAATGCAAAAGTTGGGGCTGAAGACATCAAGTTTTAAAGAAATTTGGAAACAAAATTGGAATTTTTGGCACATACAATCTCCTCTGTCTGAAATTTGCAACTGTCCGTCAGAATTTTGTCAAAATTTGTCGTGTTTGTCGAAAATTTGCAACTTTTGCCTCGTCTGCTTTTTTCAATTCGCGACGCCGCTGTCTGTAATATGCCTATTGTTAAAACAATCAGAATTTGGACGCGGTTTGAAAGCGCCGGGTTATGAAGGCAACAGGAAACCTTATACCCAGTTTACACGATCGAACAAACATCGAGCAAACATCAAGCAGGCCTGATGGAACCCCGCCCCTGGCTCTAGTGTAGGCCTAAGCTTAGCCCACAGCTGATCGCGTGTTATATAGGCCTTAAATTACAACCCGCCCGCCCTCCTAATTAGCATGCTAATTCCCATAGCTCGTCGAGCTAGCTCGATGTTTGCTCGATCGTGTAAACAAGGTATTACTTTTACGTTACCAGTTTTACCACAAAGTTGAAAGCAAGCCGAAGCCGTAACAACCTCAGCTGAAGCTGGTCACATTCGCATGCCATTGCATCGACTTGACATTTAAACCAGACCTAACTTGCACTGGTACTTTTTTCCCAATTTTGAGCAGCATTCAAGATTTGTGTCATAAAGCAAACGACGGTGTAGTCCAGGCAATCTAAGCACGGCTTAAGTACGATACCGCACTGTCTGGAGTGGCTAGTACGGTAGCTTAACTCTGGTTCTTGGCTGAAATCACTTGCAAGATGAATTGCTACAAAACGGATATTTTTTTCTGTGGGAAAATCTTTTGCTGCTGTGTGTCATTATGCGCCAAGAAACAAACCGTTGTGGCGTACGTTGTAGCACGCGTATCACATCGGCCGTAACACCAACTTGTGCCATCGCGACCGGTTACGACCCATGGAGGTCAACACAGCACGGGAACACGACTCTTTCTCGCGACACGCGACCACTTTCTACCAGGTGTGTATCTTACGAAATCTACAGTGTTTCAGTCACTGCTGAGACAAGACTGAAGTTAGAAGCTATATCCTTATTAAAATTAAATGGCACCGACCACAAGACACGAGCCTTAAAATCGAAACACACCGAAGATGGGCCGGCATTTTTGCCAGCAAAGTAATCCGTCTACATCAATTTGAGTCCATTTTCTATCAAAGCACAGCAAATGTCCCGTAACTGCTGTCCGTATCTCCCACAAAACCGCAACTTTGTGGTAGCGTGCGTTACTGTGGATTGTAGAACGCGTTGCGCTACGCTAGCAGTTTTTTTGTTTCTGCCTTTTCTGGCTGTCCTATATGTAAAAGTGGCGTGTGTGTATGCCGCAGCGCGCAGTTGAAGAACAAAGCGCAGAACATCCTGGGTTTCTGGAAGACGACGTCCAAGACCACCGGCCGATACCACGGTGTTGTTGGAAGTAGATCTTCCGGCTTTAACTCGACACCTGCGGCTTTCGTCAGTGTCGAGAATGCCACGTCCAGCCAGCAGCAGACACGGGGAGACAGTGCGGTCTTGCAGCAGCAGCATACGACCGCCGCTGACGTTGTGAACACTTCACGCCCGTCCTCGTTACGCCGTTCCCGCCAAGCGTCACTGCGCCGATCACCGACGCTGCTCGAAGACACGAAGGATGAAGGCGTGTCGACTCGATCGTGCATGGATCGGTCCGTCCAGACTTCCGACGAGCTTCTCCAGCCGCTGATCAACCACCACGACGGTCTGCGTCAGCGTCGACGCCTTGACGCGTGTCCGCCGTCCGGCGCCGTTCGTCAAGCGGACAGTCTAGAGGACATCGTCGGTCGGCCATGGAGACGCCACAGTCTGTCCAGCCTCAGTCCACTCAGCTCGCGACTCGCGTCCCCGCTCCAGGGCGACGATTCGCTGCAACCACCAGGAGACCTCAACTTAGACGATGTGCTGGGTGACCTCGGCGGAGTCATCTCACCCACTGTCAGCTTGTCTCCGCTGTCCATCACCGAGATGTCGAGTCCTCCTCGACGCTGGCGCAGGTTTGACGGATCTCGAGGTCCCACTGCCGCTGGCGGCGGAGCGTTCCCGCTGCGATGTTACGAGGCCGATGATGACGCCGGCAGACGCGTGCAGGGGAGCAACCGCCGGCGTCCGCCTCCCTACCAGACTCCCAACTACGTGGTCGGTCTGCCGCCGCTCGAGCAGCCGCAGCCAGTTCGTGCGCTGGCCGTTCACCCGCCAGCACGGGCGCCGTTGCGTCGTCAGAAGCCGTATCTTGGCTCAGTCAAAACGACCCACTCGGTGGTGACTACATCAGGTCGACTTCGCGGCGTCGTTGACTTGAGTCCGGCTAGCAGCCGGAGCAGCGGCGCTGGTGCTGCCGGCGGGCGGGACGACAGTTGCAGCAAAGACGTCGGCGCCAAGTCTTTGTCTGCGCTCTCGCTAGAGGACGCCATCAACCGCAGCATGTGTCGACTCAGCCAACACAACAACACAGCACGTCCAAACGTTGCTGACGACACGCGTCGTAGGACTGACGTCGCAAAAAATGACGTCACAAGACCTGTGACGTCACGGCGACCCGTCGCGCGGCCCGTCGCGCTCTCAAGTGACGTCTAGACTTAATCGTTATGATCGTTGTTGGTTCTGCGGCCGTAGAAAAAAGATGCCCGCCCAGGGAGACACTGCGATGTTCGAATTCCTTGCAGTTCATTCGTCTGCCGCAACAACGTGACTGGCATACTAGTTTACTCGTACAAAACCGTAACGACGTAAGGCCCACACGTTTTGTAAAAATGGAATAATACGCCAGTATTTACGGCCATATGCAATTTTAAGGTTATAGGGTAATTACGCATTGTGTTAGATCATTTAAATAGTATATTATGTTTCAGTCGTTCAATACGTTACAAAATTATATGGAGGATGCGTATTTAATAGGAGCCTTCGACATAGCCTAATGAAGTTGGCACGTATTCCGAAGAACCAGTGGCATATTTAGGGGGGGGGGCACGGTGCGATGCCCCCCCTTTGGCCCGACCATGAAAATTTTTTACAGGCGACTTTATATGAAAAGGTGCGTTTTTTGCCATTTTCCAGCAAGAATTGCAAAATTCAACAATGTTTGAT
>Ga0056128_1012201_pt1 | contig 10522 bp, 4 predicted proteins | sample WorMetLIZISLAND2_FD_71113 | JGI IMG/M metagenome (GOLD analysis project Ga0056128, IMG submission 71113) | Marine gutless worms symbiont microbial communities from Max Planck institute for Marine Microbiology, Germany - Olavius geniculatus... ... | reverse complement strand
TCGCATATTCTTTTATTCATTATTTATTTATGTTTTATTTATGTTTACATGTTTCTTTATTTCTGTTAGTTATTATCAACTAGAGTCAGCTTGTAAGGACGCCACATGTATAGCACCATGTAGTTAATCAAAAGATTTTTGCTGTTTTAGTGGACTGATATATCGTCACGTCGTCCTTACACTGAGTTTTAAACTGGTAAGTTTTTTACATTTATTAGATTAGTAGCAATTTAGTGCTTTTTTCAACTGAGCCATCACTGCCGTTTCTGAAGCTGGTTTAGTGTAATAAATGTATTATTATTGGTTCAACCCAATGTGCTAAAATTGGACCTTCAAATACACCACGTTGTGTTGTGGTTATCATTTAGTTTAAATTTGTGTATCTGCTTTGCACCAAAATGCACTGTATGATAGTGTCCTTAGTCATTTATTATATAGGGTGGGCCAAAAACGTGGCACTTTACTTTGTCCATATCTTCTCCAATTATTGACTGATTTTCAAAATTCTTTCACTGGCACACTCTGCAGACAGTTTGCAATACTGTGATTATTATATATCTCACCACACTAAATGCATCTCTACACTACCTTGTGAAATATAATGAAGTATAAGGATAATAAAAAACACTTTTTGGCAAATTATATTTCACAAGGTAGTGTAGACTCATTTTAGGTGTGGTGGGATGTATAATAATGACATCATTGCAAATTATCCGCAGAATGTGCCAATGAAAGAATTTTGGTGAAGATACGGACAAAGGTATAGTGCCACGTTTTTATGGCCCACGGTGTATGCAAAAGTTTTTTTTATAGACTGGCACTGTAAACATTAAGTGGAACCAACTATAAATAAAATGGCAACGTTAGGTATTGAGTATTGACATCGGGGTAAGCTGGTTTGCTTCCAGCATAATTCCTATTATCTGATTTGCTCTGTAGACCTTGGTAATAAACAATCTGTTTAAAAGTGTCCTCGTTTGCTCATTGCTGCTACTGAACTTATTGGTAGAATCTGTTATGTTAATGTTGTATACAGAAGTAATGCTTAAGTAAATCGTATACTGCTTGATATAATTCACTGTAGCTACTGCAGTGTAATTTTTTCTGTTACAATTTTAGTAATATGTTGGATTATGTGGTTGAATTTAGGTCATAGATAAGTTATATTTTGGAAGGATTTATGTCATTGATATGTTCGGATTTTTAGCACATCCAATGGGAAGTCTTCATTATCAGTGCAGGAATGTTAATTTCCTCGAGGAATACTGATCGTGTCGTGCATTTTGTAACAATGTCCTATTTTGTATAAAATGAGATGTAGAATGCATTGTTTTTTTGGCACGAGACTGAATTTTTCTGCAACATAATTCTGCTGTTCAGATGTTTTAGAAGTCGCAGAAATGCGGATGCACAATTTGCAAATTTTAGGAGCATTTTAATGATTCTTTTTCATGTTTTTGTTTTTGGTGTCACTATTGACAATTGTCTGAATTTGGTCTGGCAGCAGAAAATAACATGCTTGTACTGACTGTTAAACCGTCTGCCTTATTGTTTGTGTATTGTATGTCTGAACTGTAGAATGTAGGCTGTATATTGTCAATGCACTGTGTTACTAATCATTGTCTCAGCAGCCATGGCTTCGATTAGTGTGGTGCTATGCTTATGATAATTATTAGTTCTTGTTGATATCTAAACATTTCTCCTGTGGTTGTCGTAAGGGCTGGTTTTTTTCATACCAGTAGTGGTTAGCTAACCTCGGGCTATCTCCATCTTGAGGTTAACTGCAGAAAACCGGCCCTAAGTAGTGTTTTGAGTTTGTGTAGAATGTTTTTGGACAAAGTTGTGATATCTCTGCTGCAGGTATTGACAGTAGTGCATTGAATTGTACAGTATGTATGGTAATGTGTTAGTCATTTCTGACTAGTGGCTGCTTTCCAGTTAAATCAGTCAGGTCTCAGGTGGTCCATAGCAAATAAAGCCCCTAACGTTCATACGTTCATAACTTACTCAAATATTAACCGATTAACTATATTCTGTATTTGTATCAGTTGTAAACTTGAAAAAAAACACTTACTGTTAAATATGCCATTACGTCGTGGAATACAGTCAGTTTTTGAATACTGAAAATTTCCTTGTAAGTTGTAACTCATTTATTCCAAAGCTGACTGGATTTCACGAGGTAGTGAAGCGACGTGTTTTGGGTGTGGTGGGTTCTTTAATAATGACATAATTGCAAATTTATTGCAGACTATATTGGTGAAATGATGTCTCTCTCCATTTCTCTTTCTCTGTTGACTTAAATGCTCGCTGGTGTCCATATTTCACAAAATGAGTTCATTTCATCCTGTCGATCACCAATCACAATGCCAATACCCGTGTTGCACCAGTCCACTAGGTCGTCTGTCTATCTTCTTATGGATTTAGGAAACACGATTCAACATTCAATGCAGTTGTGACAGAAAATTAGTAGGCTTACTTTCTGTTGGGCCACTGTGTATAGGTTTATAATGAAGTGTAGGTCTGCTGTTTTGTGCCGGCACAGATGTCTTTATGTGTACCTGGTGCTGTATTTTTCATATGCCTATCATGTATCGTTATTGTTAGTCATATGCATCTGTTATACATAGTAAGTTTAATTGACGTTTTGCTATAGATTTAGCACAGTTATGTACATAAACCTTTGCTGTGTGAGCCTGTGTCAGAGAATGATCACAGATAATGACATTTCTATGCTAATGTTCTTTGTTTATGTTCACCGTGTGTGCATAAATGCATGCATTGCATAAGACAGGTGCACATGCATATTTAGTATTTACAGTTATATATTGTGTATATGACCGGGTATTTAGTTGAATGAATAAATGAGATTGTACGGTTACAGTGTGCTAACTCAGTAGTTAAAAATTGTCAGAATTTTGTGCTAATATTTGTATGTTACATTAATCAGTCTCACTTAACATCTGCTGTTCTGCTGTTCACCATTCCATGTTATTATTTTGCTCGAAGAACACATAGGTCCATTGTATGGGAGCTTATCCCCTTTTTTGTTGCTTTGAGCCAGCCAGGGTTAAACCCAATCAAGCATAGAGCCCAAGTCGTCTGGACGGCTAACTCTAATTAACAAATCTAATTACTAAACCTCTCCCAAGACCCTTTAACCGAATGGGTCAGTATCCAGCAGCCCTGATAACGGCCTATAATGTTATGCAGAACTCACCGTTTCTCCCCTAACAATGGTCATAACTATCTGCCTACCTATGGAGGGATGGCCAGGCTGAGTTGATTGCTATTGTTATAATGTCACACAAGCCAATGAGCTTTGTCTTACCTTCAACTAAAAGCTAAGACAACAATTCAAGCAACATCAGTTAGTGGTGTAGCCTGCGGGTGGTAGGGGATGACATCCATCTAACTTTAGTTGCAAATACATGTTTCATGGCTTTTTTGTGCCCCAAAATGTTGCTGTCCCCTCTGCTATTGGTGTTCAGCCACAATTTTTGGCTTTTTGGGCCTTGGTCCATAAGAAATCGAATAGTGAAATTTTGGACTGAACTTAACTGCATGTGCAAATGCATTAATGCAATTTACAGCAAAAGTGCACTCTAGTATTGTGACAACACAGTCAACTAATAACAAATATATAGTTTTGCTTTTATTACATCTCAAACTGTGCATTACCAATATACCAATACTGCACTAGCGTGGCGAAATAACACTCTCGAGTAACAAGAAAGTGAGCAGCTGCCGAGGTAGCAAATCTCAAACTGACCAATGAAAGTCACAGCACAAAAATTTCTATGCAGGGGCATCTGCACCATATGAACTTAGACGAAAATGCACTATTATAAAAGTCTGAGAAGTTTTCAGCCCAGCCCATATCAAGGGTGAGATTTGGTATAATTTTTGACCTGAATTATACCACTTTCTCTAGCTTGCTTCAAAATGGATTTTTGAGGCAAAAAAACGATACAGCATGCCAAGACCAAAAAAATAATGGAAAAGGAACGGGAAAGTAAGGAGGGGTAGAGGGAAAGAGGAAGGAGGATGGGGGAACTAGACGCCCCTGCATTTACGTAACTATTATTACAAAGTTCTCCATGTATCAGTTCTTGAACGTGTTGTACGTTAGTCTCGATCATTGCAACAAAAGGTTACAATAGTGTTGTGCACATAAAAATCTAGAAACTAACCGGACTAATGCCGGTGCTATAAGCAGCAAACAAGGCAAACTGAATGAAAAACAATGAAATAAGTCAACAGTTACAAGACCTGCTTACACGACCACGGCTACTATGGTAGGCCACACCAGTTTTAGTGTACTACCTTTCTCTGGCAAGTCGAAGGATAAAGGGTGTATTAATGGGAAATCCATTGCAGGGCTATGGAGCATCACCTGCCGTATGGGTTCACACATTGTTACCTGCCACCCGACACAGATTAATGCAGCCAGACAGGCCGGAACTCAATTTACATACACCAGAGGAATTGAAGGCTAAGACTTAAGTTGACCTGAAGAAGAAGAAGATTCCGCATAGACAGCTAGGTCCGTTGCGTGGGAGCTCATCCCCTTGGCGGCGCTTTGAGCAGGCGAGGGCGAAGCCGGCGCGATGGTTTTACCTGCCCGCAGGCAGTCACCCATCACAGTACTAAGCCCAATTAAGCTAGCATACAGCCCGAGTCGGCCGGATGGCCAGCTCAAATTAACAGCCAGTGCCATTTAACCGACTGAGTCAGTATACTTGCAGTCCTGGCCACAGGGCCTACTGTTGCGCAGAACTCGCCGTTTTCTTCCCTAGCGATGGCCGTGACCACCGCCAGTACTCATTTTACCATCCCACAGAGGGTAGAAGGCTGAGTCGACCTAGCTGGCAGGCTTCGCACCGAGATGGTTTACCTGCCCACAGGCAGTCACCTATCGCGGTGCTAACCGGGCCCGGCGTAGAGTAACTTCGTTTCATCCGAAAAGCGTTACAAACTATGCCACGCCACCAACCAAGTTGACCTGGGTGGGTGGTGATATACCAAGATGGTTTAACTGTCTGCAGACAGTAGTCCATCCAAGTAGTAAAGACTTGACCAGGAATCGAAGTCATCACATGACCTACCTTATGATCATAAGTCAAACTTTATTATGCCACCAAACCACAAGTTTCTGCCAGGGGCGGTGGTGGGTGGGGTGTCCAGTGGTCTGCACCCCCAGCCTCCAACAGGGTGACCCATGAGATTTGTGTAAATCTGAGCTTTTTAAATGGATGAAGGGGGTAGGGGGAATAGCGAAAGCAAATCGAAAAACACTTGACCTGGACTCCTCCAGCTCTGAAAACCTCGTGCCACCCCTGGTTTCTCCACTGTTCAGATCTAATAGGTGGCCCCCTCCAGTGACTGACTCTAGGGCAGCCATGTAGCTACTGATCATGCAAAATTTTTAAAAATCATTGACAAAATTCTAAATTTATTTTAAAATTTTAGTTCATAAATAACTATGCTGCGAAAGGCATTCTTTAGTCAAAATATGGTTATCAGCCAGGCACCGCCTAAGACTCATCACTCACAGCGCAACGATGCAACTTACTTATGCAATGTCAGTTCTTCGTAACTTCTTTGCACGTATTTCTTACAATTTTACATAAATCACATTTTCCTTTGAGATCTTCATAAGAGTGATTTTTTCCCAAAAGTTTCCTGACATGTGACTCATCAACTTTTGTCAGCAATCCCCAGAACTCCTAGCTGGATTTAAGTGGTCCTCCTGCTAAGGTGAGGAAGGGGAAAAAAGGGGGGAAGCAGGGGAAGGGAAAAGAGGTCGAGAGGAAAGTGGCAAGGGAATGGAGGGGGAGTATCGCTGCCGGTATGATAACTTGGCAGCCCTGTCCATGACAGATCAGAGCAGTAGGTGGAGCTTGGGTCTATCTGGCTGGCCTGGTTTTCCAGTCGTGCAGTGGAGTGCCTGGTGGGGGGGCTAGCATAGTGGAATGTCGAAGCTCTGCCTCTGTCCCAGATGACGGCGCACGCATTCCTCCACCGTTCACTAGTGCACCAGGCCTCGGACTACTGGCCCCGCCTACTCCACGCGTGACGTCACAGGCTGGTAACGGCACCGGATTGGTTGACGACGATGACGTCACCGGCTGTTCTAGTAGCACCCCCAGCGCAGGACGCTTCGGCAAAAACGCGTGAACGCTCTGCACACCGCAGTGACACACACCGAAACAGTGAAACGGAAGCACTGTGGGTATCAAGGCTGGAAAAATCCGATTTTTTTGGAATAAGTTTTAAGGTTTTTAGGTTGATGTACAAAGAAAACCAGACACAAAATTTTGACCCAGAAAGAACATCTATACTCTTGTCACAAGCGTTGTTTTTGTTGAGTGGACACTGTGACACCAAAAGTTAAAAATTACAATTAAACAAAACCAAATATGATTTGTATTATAAATTTCACCAAAAATTTTAAAAAAAAACTAAAACCTGAGCTAATTTTCCAGCCCTGGTGAGCATGCACTTCTGAGGCTAGTGTAGCAGTTTGATCACCATCAATCGGTGTTCAACAACAGCCGGCTGTGAATACAACATCACTCGATGGCCAAGCCACATTCTACCCAGCATCCAAACCATCCAATTTCCAAATGATTGGGAGCAGAAATAGAAACTGTTGAGGTAACAGTCGACGCAAGGTCTGAATGGCTGAAGCTTGAGGCATTATAAGGTGGACAAATGGCAGCCGCGAGCACCAACAGTTAGAGCAGACTGAGATTATTGGGGAGAGGCATCGAGCCCTCCGTATCAGCAGTGATGCAGGTTAAAAAGTTTGGAGAAAGAGCAGATAGTTTCAATTTTACAACAGACAGCTGTCCGCCAGACTCTCTTACTTCAAGCCCCCAACGTGAAATCCTGAATACGAGTAAAAGTGACTATACACCGAGTAGTGACATGCAATCTATACCTAGAGTGAAACAACCTAACGGTATCACATCCAGTAGATTCCTGAGTCTCGTAACTTGTGTATTCACGTACTAACATACAGTATGTCAGTCCATTAACTAAACATACTCATACTAATATCGTTTTATATTATGTATTAGCAGATATCGATGTCAGTCGTAGCGTCTGTATTATTAGGAGGTGACTTAGGACTTCTGCTAGGCTCAGGTGCTAGTGACATGCTAGAGTGAAGCCGACTTTCAGTATCACTAGCTTCCACTCAAGTCCGGTCATTGCAGGGTAATATATGAGGCATGGATATAATCGATGGCTACAAACACAATACAACGTACACACACACACACACACACACGCACCTATACACTTGTCAGTAATGCACTGGTGATTGTCAAACAAAGCAGGTTACTTAAAGAGACTCCGAACATAATTCCACGGAAACGCCCCACTGTGGTGGCCACCTTGACGTGGTGGTGTGGCTTTGTGCTCCAATGACCCGAAAGATTTCTAAAATGTGGAGGGTAGGAGCCAACTAAGAGCCGACCAATAATGAGCAGATACATTACCAGTGCTCAAGCACTGGTTATTTTTCGGCTTTACTACTGTCTATGGCTACACAGCCATTTATCTACAGCTACACAGCCGTTCAAGGCTTCATAGCTGTTTCCTGTAACCTTATGGTTACATGCGGGGACACGCATTGGGCCGAACTGATATGGCCTCAGCACTGGGTGGGTGTTAACTGCCTGCCCACCCCGGAGGTAAGGTAAGGTCCATGGAAACGACCTATTATAATAGTTGGTGCTTATTTCAGACATTGATATAAACGACAGTGGTTATTACAGATTAAAAAAGTAGCTATGGTAAGCCTGTTTGCAGATGCAATGCTAGACAGAATCAACTGATTCTCAGCTGTCTAGCTGCAGGTGTGCTAATGCTACACTTTAGTTATTTAATTACTTACTTATTTACTTAGCCACCAGTTAGAATGCAGTCTTCTTGTTGAAGTGTTGGTTTTTGACTCACACACTTAGTGTCAATAGATTAAATATTAAAACAAAAATAAACCGATAAAACAAAAACTGCTGGATAGAAAAATCCTGTGGCCCACACTGTCAAAAAAGCAGCCATCACAGAACTGGTTTTTTATGTCTTTCTGTTTTCAAGTATAAAAGCCCAGGATCTCATGCAGACGGATGGGCAAAAACTGTAATGCTGCCTATTAACAGGAATAGGTTCGCAGAACTGTCCTCAACCTTGAGGACAGCTCAAGGACAAAATATCATGGCCTTGGCTTTGAAAACCACTGGTCTTGCCTTGGCCTCAAAGGACACATGCCTGCCCTTGGTTTCAAGGACCAGTGACTTTGGCCTTGCCATGGCCTTGGCCTCAAAGATCACTGGCCTTGGCCTTGAAAATGCTGGCCTTGAACCCATCTCTGCCTATTAACAAACTAGCAAAGAACCGATCATGACCTTATTTTCGGCAGTGCATCGTGACGGTAAAACAGCGGCTGTACTAAAATCCTCCAAGCCACTGCCGGTGGCCACATTGTACACCCTACCAGCATTAGACATCCCTCCTGCACTAGCATGTGCACTAGCGTGACTGGCGTGACTGATGTGTTTGCCAGCCACCGGTGATAGAGGCATCGTCATCACATTCTCAGCTGTAGACTCCGACAGTTCCGATAGCTTCAGTTGTCCCCCTGGCACTGCAGATGGCGTTGTAACAGCCGCATGGTTCAACTACAAAGCACATCGATACATGAGCACTGCGAGCATAAATCTTACTCGACTGGAGACATCAAGCAAGTGGAGCTCATACACTCGCGACAAACCACTGTCATACTTCTGAGCGCTAGTGACGACGCGGGCAGCTGAATTCATCACTCTCTGCAAATTGTCTGTTGTGACTCTCGGCGACTCAGCCAGCACAGCGTTACAATAGTCGACACAAAATGTCACAAATGCTTGCACGAGGGTTTTAGCTGACCCGACATCCAACGACTGCCGGACACGACGAATCTGCCTGAGATGAAAGAAGCAGGTAGCACTGACGGCTGAGACATGTTTCTCAACATTCAAATCAAACGACAGAATAACTCCTAGGACGCGTACGTGTCCACTGGGCTTGATGGTGTCAGAGCCAAGCTTGATTGCTGGGCCACGACCATCGAGTTTACTCAGACTGTACTTGGAACCTGACCACAGGAGTTCTGTCTTCTCTGTATTTTGCTTGAAGTGGTGTGCCAACATCCAGTGATTGATATCTGTGACACAGTGTTCAAGTTTCCCAACAGCAGTCAACATATCGTCGCAACGACAACCCTCATTCAACTGCGTATCGTCGGCAAAAGCGTGACAGTTGACGCCGTGCTCATCAGCCTTGTGACAGTAGTGACAGTTGTTGTTAATGTAAACTAGTAGTGGTTGAAGTTGTTGTCACAAGTAACGCTGAGTTCTGACAACTTATTCCCAGCACTACTGCTGCTGATGCCGACACGTGGTTCATCTATAGTGTGTGTAAGACGCGACTATCAGTGCTGTTATTCTTACAACAAAATGGCAGTTCACTCTCGTTCACTTTAAAAAATGCACTTAAAAGTTCAAATGGTTATATTTTTTGAATTCTATAAAATACTGAAACAAAACTCAGCAGATATGAGGCCTGAGTTCTCCATTATATACAGTGTCAGTCTGGTGAAAAAAATACTACATAGTTCCAGAGATATACATGTAGAATTTTTTCTACGAGTTTGTTTCTTGCCAACACCATAGAGAGAACATTAGATGACTAAAGATTAAAGGCAAAATGTTACAAATGTTGACAGCTCTTCGTGGAATCTCATTAGAGCATCACTTGCTACATGAAATCACCCATGTTACCTGCTAGCCAAAAGGACAGTACTTAATTAACCTACATTGGAGGGATGAAAGACCGTGTTGACCTTGGTGGCTGGTTATATACCAAGACAGTTTACCCGTCCGCAGACATACACCCAACCAAGCTATATGTGTATATAAAGTTACGGCAGTATAACGAAAATCAACCAGCAGTTTTAATCTAGCACGCAAACTTGACCAGCTACAAAACTGTTTTAAATGGTAAACTAAAACAAGTCCTGCTATATAACAAATAAAAAAAAATGTAATAAGCAAAGTGAACTGACCGGCTTGTGCTTCTTATTGCGTCGAGGATACGCCGTGCTGGCAGCGTTAGCGAGGTGTGATAGGCGGATGCCTGCTGGGCCTGCTGATGTTGCACTGGTACTGCTGCCGTCATTGGAGGTGAAATTCACAGATGCAGATAGACTAGGATGATACACAGTCGTAGCAGGATCCACTGTCTGCCTACTGTCATTCAGTCCATCAATTAATATATCAATCTATCAATCAATTGCTGATGACAATGATTACGAAGACGACGAGCCTTTGTTAATTAAATTCACCGATGCTATCAAACTAGGATGACATTTACACTGGCTGTGATTATGACTGGTCCCCGGAACTGCTGCCATTTGCTGCCGCCACCATTAAGGCCTCGGACCGAAACCAAGTTAGCGGTCCTGGACTGCTAAGGT
>Ga0056128_1012200_pt1 | contig 10522 bp, 3 predicted proteins | sample WorMetLIZISLAND2_FD_71113 | JGI IMG/M metagenome (GOLD analysis project Ga0056128, IMG submission 71113) | Marine gutless worms symbiont microbial communities from Max Planck institute for Marine Microbiology, Germany - Olavius geniculatus... ... | reverse complement strand
TGTCTTTGCGAAATCCTGCTTGTTCGTCCGCCATGTGTTCTTCTATCTGTGACCTCAGTCTTTCTGTTAGGATCATCATTAGCACTTTGCCGAGATGGCTTGTCAAGGCAATCGTTCTGTTTTCCAACACGCCTGTTGCCTATAATGGTAGTTTTTTTCTTGCATTTATATTTCACAAGGCAGTGTAATGACACAGCTAATGCCTAGTGAAATATATAATAACCATTTTATTGCCAATAGTCTACGAAGTCTGCCATTAAAAAATTTAAAAAATCGGTTAATATTTCTGAAAAATATAAACAATCACAAAGTGGAACGTTTTCCTTGGGTACACAGTGCATGTATGTAGATGACAAATTGTGAGTTCGTTTGTCACAACTTGCCACGCTGTCAAAACGATGCACATTATCATGATCACATAATCTTTTCGGTCATAGAACAACCAGAAGAAATAAGATAAACTCGGTGGACTTTTAGATTTGACTTGCATAGTTTCACGGATTGGCATGAACGTTAATTAACTTATGACACGATACAGCAGCGTGACATCTACTAGGCAAATGGAGACTGACTTCTTTGTTATAGTTAAGACAGAATATCTGCATCATGCTGATATACTGACGTTGTGCAAAAAATAAAAAAAAATCTAAAACAGATTCCTACAAAATTCTGCGTTAATGACCAAAATAGATGAAAGAACCACTAAGAGGCTAATGTGATCTTCGGTTACATTCGGGGCTGCGCATTGGGCCGAGCTGATACGGCCTCAGCGCTGGACAGGTGCATAACCTGTCCACCCCGAAGGTAAGGTAAGGTAAGGTAAGGACCAAAACAGATGTCACATTCGGAGCTCTAAAAATGACAAACATGAAAATGACGAACCATCAAAATTGCAGGGCAATTTTATGCTTGGCTTTATTCAACCCATCACATTATGTGTGTGTGTGATTTTATTTCATCGCGTGCAAGTTTGTGATTGTTGTTTTAAGACTTTTGCACGAAACGTTTTGTAGACACACTATAAAGCTATAGTATAGACTATCAGTAGCCATGTCACACACAATTTAACATTAAAAAAATCGTTTATTTGATTCGGCAAATAATCGCATTTTTGGCTTTTTTCATTACACAATTTTCATTCTAGAAAAATAATTTTTTTTTTTAATTTTTAATTTTTGTTTTTGTTTAATTGGATTTTTATTGTTATTAGCTTTTGAAAAGAGACCAATTAACTGTTAAAAATATTCTTCATGCAAACGCCTATATAACAAAGTTTGTTCAAATATTGCATGCGTGCGTCAGTTATTTTAATGCGCTGAAAAGCGCCGTTTTTCAAGAATATTGTTACTTTGAGCACTTTTAAATGCATATTAAATTATGCTAACCGTTAATGATGTCGCGAATTAAATGACATTTTTTGAGAAAAAAAATCGGACGATAACAGCAAGCCTAGTAATTATGTATACGTACTCACGAAATGAGTTTCAGAAAAACTTTCCATTTTGTATTCAGGGGCGGCGTCAGGAATCGCCCCAACAGGAAGGCAGCATTTCCCGACGGGGGGCCGAGACTGAGGCAAGTATACCATCTTATATCTTATATCTTATATCTTAAGTATGCCTGCAGTATGACCCGCAGGCGAGCGCACATCGCCCAAATAATCTTATTTAATAATTAACACTCAGCATGATCGGAGTCGAAAAGAAAGGCTGCCTAACTGCAGAAAGGCCACATTAAAGACCACATTAGTGTGCTTACGAAAAAGCCACATTTTATTACAGAAAAGCCACACCTATGTGAAATTATAATTAAGCCATACACAGTCACACTATACTTTGCGAGCCATAAGGCCACACACGGTGTGGCCTTAAAAGCCACACTTTGTGGCTTTTTGGCCACATTGAGTAATTTTTGGTTTTTGAGGGCTGAGCTCCAAACCGGAAGCAAAAATCGCAAATTATCCAGAGCATCCCTAGCAGTCGAGAAGACCTACCGTACGGTAAAAGGATCGCGGCGATATCTTAAAAATTGGCCGAGATATCGAGCTTCAAAGAAATTCCTGTTGCGCCCTCTAGCGGCTAACGATGAACGGATAGCTCCGGGAATTCGGTAGACGGCCATGGGGGCTACGCGCCACCATAGTATGGTGACCCTCAGTCTTTAAATGGCTGAGAAAATTTAAGGGGAGGAAATTATACATAAATGGCAAACTTTGGCACTGAGCCAAAAACCGGACGTGGAAATCGGGATTTAACCCCCGCATTACCATCGAGGGTTATTCCTTGTTTTGCTGTTTATAAATTTTGGAATGACATTGCGCGTCATGCATAAATGCTTTCAGTCTACAGGGTTCGGCAAAAAGTATCCCTTAAATACAATTTGTTTGCCATTTTCTCAGCAACCGCTTGGAATTTTAACGCAAAATTCACACACTTATTAATAGTTCTCATTTGGATAAAAAGGCCAAGCGGCATTTGATATTCTTTTACTAACGTAAAGTTACGAATTTTATTCTAAAACAACATTGTTATTTTGCACATTCAAAAACTTAGTTTTATAGTATTCATTATGGTTGCATTATTCGTCTGTCTTTTTGTTTTATTATTATTATTTTTATTATATTGTTTACAGTTATTGATTATAGTTATCATAGGTGGCCAGGTGTGATGCAGTTTTCTTTTTTAGCAACCTGCCCTTGTGTGAAATTGTTACTGTATTGGTTCATTAATTGTGACTGATATGGCAAATAAACATCTCTCTCTTTCTCTCTCTAACTCTCTAATGAGTAACGTATAGGCTATTGAAAACAACTGTGCCCATCTCGTTGCTAATTATGTTGAAGTGAAGTAAACTTATAAACAAAATCTACATACAGTTTTCTACAAATTTTCGATCGTAAGCTCATTTATTGACATTTTCTTACAACAACTAAACACAGCAAAGAAAACAGGTTTTTTGGAAGGCTTTAAAAAGTTTTTAGTTGTCCACAAGAGAAAACCCAAAAGTCAGTTTTATGGGAAACCCATAATATGAAATTTATTAAAAACCCTCTACAGTGGGTTTTTGTTGGGTTTTCAAAAGGTTTTTGGCCTGTCTACAAGACAGAACTCAAAAAATCGGTTTTGTACGAAACCCCTAATCTAGGGTTTATGAGGAAACCCTTTACAATGGGTTTCTGCAAGGTTTCTGGTTGGTTTACAAAAGGTTTTTAATTTGTCCTTAAGAGAAAACCTTTTAGTTGGTTTACTGCAAAACCCCAAATGTAGAGTTTAACAATAAACCTTTTTTCAGTGTAAATTCTGGGATTAATTGGAGTGGTAAAGTGATGATTCCTTAGCTTGTTGCACGAGCCCTGGGCTGTACTGTGGCTATCCAGGTAGTTTTTTTCTGAAAACAAGGCACATAAACAATCTTTGGTGATCAAGTGCAACATTTCACGGCACAACTACAAACAAATGCACAAAACATACAGTAATACATTAAAAGTTGAGAACTGTGATTGGAAATTGCAGCCAGCTGATCTCAGACACGTCATAAAAACTTGTTTTAGTATCTTCTGAGTAAACGTCGTCAAATCATTTTGATAATCTTTATTTCACCAAACAAACATTGGCAGAAAAAAATTCAACGAAAGAAACAAAAAAAAACAATATAGAGTTAGACTCGCAGAATTGTCATGTAGAGCAAACAGCTATAGAGTCAGCATACAATATCAAACAGGAAAAAAAACCCTGAAAAATCTCAAATCGCGTTAGTTCTGGCTGTGAATTTGCTTACTCGTATCGGAATGAGAACACTAGGTAATTTGAACGAAAAATAACTTTGACAAGCCTTTATGATTTTTATACTATTTGTATCAAAAAGCTTCATAAAGAAGCGGTTAATGATAAAATCAAGTGATGCGATCTGAGATTTATTCAGTGGGCATACTTCTAAACCGTACAATAATACAGGAATGCATTTGGACTTAATCAAATGGAGCGTAACGTCTTCAGACGCCACTCTACCAACTTTGCCAAATATCGCATTGGCAGCTCGATAGAGGAAGCGTTTTGCATGGTCCAATGAGCACTTGAAAGTTCGTGATTTAACTATGAATATTCCTAGATATCTAACTTCATTAGCCCACGCAATGGGCACACTAGACAAACACATTAAACTGTTACAAAGAACTTCGGCACGAGAGCCAATATGCAGGCAATAACTTTTGCTACAGTTGATAGCCATGTCAATCCAAAGCAATTCTAATTCACATTTGTGCAGTATTTTTTCTAGAATAGTTATAGAGGGTGCAGTTAATAGTATGTCATCAGCATATAGTATCAGACACAACCTATTCAAACCTCAATATTTGCCAGATCATTCAAATATACATTGAATAATATAGGTGATAGGACAGAACCTTGTCTGACCCCAAACGTGATAGCAAACATGCTAGAGTACATACTGTCCCATTTGACACACGACAAACAACCAGTGAACAGGTTAACAATAATATCAAGCAACTTCACCGGAAAATGTCTCTTCATAAGCTTAATGAACAGTGCACAATGATTTACCTTATCAAAGGCCTTGGATAGATCTATTGAACAGATATTTACAGTTGTACCTTTACTAACGTAACTATCAACCACCTGGCGTAAAGTGTGGATAGCGTTAGAACAGCCGAGGCCTTTTTTAAAACCAAACTGATTTTCTGCGCATACAAGTAAGGAACCAAAGATATCCAAGAAACAGTACTCAAAAACTTTAGATAAAACTGAGCTAATTGCTATACCACGAAAGTCGTCACATGATAGAGACTTAGAAATACCTTCTTTTGTCTTTGGGACTGGAACTATGTAACTTAGCTTAAAGCCATTAAGAACATGACCACATAACAGAATTAAACGGAATAGCCTTGACAAAACAACAGGTAAAATTGGATGACTGAATAGCAAATGCTCAGCTGTTAAACCGGCGATATCAGAGGCGTATTTTGCAGGTTGTTCAGTAGTCTACTTCAAAGCTTATCTGCAACACATGCAAACACAGTGCAATTACCATAACACGAACATTATTACTTGTGCATCGCAAATAGCAACAATAAAGTCATGTTCAAGTTGACATGCTATAGCCTGAACTGTTACGGCATGCGACAATATCTATAATGAGACACAGTAAAGCTCAGGTCAAGTTAACTGTAGCATGATGTACTCACAGTAAACAGGCTGAAGCTGAAACAACTAGGCCAACACCGCAAAGTCCAACAGGCCCAAACTGCCACGCTACGACATCTCAGTTACAAATGAGCGGGAAACTTTAGCCGCTGCCCTGCCTGGCAGTGCTTGCATGCACGGCGAGTCAATTAGTGTGGAGACCTGCTGCACGCCCGTGGTGTGTCCAGGCGACGACGTCCGTCAACTGACTGCAGCTGCCGCAACTGCGTGCAGTCCGTGCAGGTGCTGATACTGGTGTCTGGTCCCATTGGTGTAGACTGTGCGGGTGGGCTTGATTGCTTGTCTGGTCGCGCCTCTGAATGCGTAGCGTTGTTTACTGACGTCCAGCCTTGCCTTGATTTTCAGTTACGAATGCAGGCCATCGTTACATGATACGTTTTTACGCGCAAAAGCTAGCTAGCTAGCTATAGCACGTATTAGCTATGGTAATTCTGTCTGTCTGTCTGTCCGTCATGACCCGGTACCGTTTCAACACCAGTTGAGTCAAAGACTTCGGGGTTTCACCCTATGATAGCGTAGTGTCTCTAGTATTTCGTGACAAAATTCCATGCCACTGGTGAAAAGGGTTCCAAAGAAAGAAGGGGCGAAAGAGGAACACCCCCCAAAAAACGTTATTCTACCGATATTCGCTCGTCTAACGTAAAAATGATTGCAGATAGGCACAGACATGTTGCTTATCACAACAAGCAGTGGCAACGAGCTTCTTAGAAATGTCAACATGGATGACCTTAAATGACCTTGAACCCGAACAATAGGGAGTTTTAGTGAATTTCTGCGATTTTGGGCTGCGACACGCATTTTAAAAGTGAATTGCGCCGAAATGGCTGGATATAGACAAAAACAACCTGAGTATGAAATTTTCAGCATTAAATGTAAATTTTCGCCGTTTAAATTTCTTAAATTTTTTAAATTTAAATTTCCGACCCTCTAGATTCAAAAAGGCCTGCGCACGCGGGTGTCAAAGAGGGGTACCCTTCTAAAAATGGTAATTTATCCGCTGTTGTGTTCTCTAGCGTGAAAATGGTTGCAGATAGGCACAGACATGCTGCTTATCATAACAAGCACTGGCAACGAGCTTTTTAGAAATGTCAACAACGATGACCTTGAATGACAGTGAACCCTTTTAATATTGATTTGAAGTGATTTTCTGGCAATTTTTGGCTGCAAAAGATGGAGATAGACGAAAATTACCTGCGAACAGGAACTGCCATAGGCTGTCGCGCGCCTCATGAGCATTACCTCAGATTTCTTGTTGCTTTCGCAGCTGTGATTTATTTATAAAATGTTTCCGGAAATTTATTAATCCTTTCATAACTAACACATTGCCACATTGCCCAGAAATATAAGTCGAGTGACAAGCATACTTCAGTACTCATTTCAGCTTAAAACTTGCCGTTCCAGTCTTAGTCTCAATGTCGAGATTTTGTGAATTTTGACATGGCCTCAGCGGCACGCTAATTCAGTACATTACAGACGCAGTACACGTGCTTCTGTAGTGTACGAGGAGGCCTACAGTTGTAGTAGTAGCCTAATGGCATAACAATAGTTCGCGAACGAAAATATGGCGATAAAAAGTAAACTTATAATATGCGTAGTTAAAAAGACGCAAACTAGGCCTGTGCAATTTCTTTTGTTAAATTAATAGCGAACAACAAACACGACAAAATGATGACCACGGTGTCATATAGGGACGCACAACGCCAGGAGGGCTGTTTTTTAACGGCTATTCTGAAAAAGCTCAAATATAGTCTTTCCAGCAAGAAGGTCAATGTTGTATTCCCACAACGTGAAGTGTGTAAGTTAAAAGAATTTTTACTCGTCCATGTATATGAAAGCGAAAACCCTTTTGAAAACCCTCAGTCCACAAATTCTCAGCGGTCACATGCTGGGGTTTTCTGCAAGTGAGCAAACCCTTTGCTTCTAGGAAACCCTCTGAAACTCTTCTTTGAAACCTATTTTATTTGCTGTGAAGACCGCCGCTAAACCCAAACAGGCACTGCAAATAACCTATCGACAAGGCGTTTAAAAACCTTACTAAAAGATTCAGTGTATGTGTAAAAGCTGGCGGTGGACACTTCGAGTTTTCGCGGTCACTGCCAAGTTGTTCCTATTCTGTTGTTCAAATGACGGTGTGTTTTTTCTGCAGCGCAAACATGGTTCTGCACATACAGGGTGGGCCAAAAAATGGCACCATTTTTTGCACACCTTATAGTTTTACCAAATATTAACCGATTTTCAAATTTTTTTCACCATTAAAATCAAGAGACAATTTGTAATAAAACTATCACTATGGATCTCACCACACCTCAAACGTGTCGCTACACTACCTTGTGAAATGTCCGTGTCTTAAGAATAACAATTAAAAACAAGACAACTTCTGCAACAACACATTTTAAGAAATTAACAACAGAAACAACCTGTTTTTTGTCTCAGTTATTGTCTAAAAGGTCATATCTCACAGTTTCTACGTTAAATGTTCAATGTGTCCGCCTCGCTGCTAGACGATGCATCCAAGAATGCGACGCCACTGACCAATGGCACGAACCAAATGCTGCGGCAGTTTGCCCCAGTCAGTGACAATCGCTTGATTCAGCTGGTTGACTGTAGTGAGTTGTCAAAATTGATAGGCCATCTGTTAAAGAACATTCCAAACCTCATAATTAACTGGATTCAAGTCCAGGCTGTTTGGGGGCCATATGGAAGGCTCGATCAACGTTGATCACGCAACTGGTCAGTGGCGTCGCCGGCTTGAGTCCGTCGTCTGATATTTCACAAGGTATTGTAGCGACACACTTCAGAAATGGTGGGATCTATAGTAATACTTTTATTACACATTGTCTTTTGACTCTGACAGTGAAAAAAATTGAAAATCGGTTAGTATTTGATAAAGTTATAAAATGTACAAAAATGGTGCCATTTTTTGGCCCACCCTGTATTCTGTTAAACGCCAACGTAAGAAATGACGACGTGATTGCAAAAACAAACTAATGTAATTGTCTTGTTTTTAATTATTTCATAAGACATAACATCAAGGTTTGAGCATCAAAACGAATTAAGTTTTTTGTCGGGGTCTGTCACTCTGTCCTTGACGGAAATACCCAAAATTCCCCGACGGGAGGCGCCTCTTCCCCGACAGAAGAGCACGTGCCCCCCTAGGCCCGCCGTAGCGTCGCCCCTGTTTGTATTGTCTATATCTTCGCCAAATATTAACTAATTTTAAAAATTATTTCACTAACACATTTCGCGGCAATTAGCAATAAAGTGATTGTCAAATATTCCACTGCACCTTAACAGCGTCGTTACAAAGAAACTAACAATAACAGGCAACAGGCCAGTGTCGTTTTTTGCCAGCGCGGGGCCCTTGGCACAGACTTACCTCGCGACCGAAGCGAGCGAAAAAATTGTTTGATTTTAGATTTCCCCAAACATTTTGAACCTTTTTACCGAATTTAAGTTGTGACAATAATTCATTTTCTAAGGTGATAAAAATTGGTTAGATTTATCGATCGATCCTTAGTCCGTTCCGGCAATTACCGCCGTAGTGCGGGCCCCTTTGGGGCGCGGGGTTCTTGGCACAGTGCCAAGGTGCCACCCCCTTAAAATGGGCCTGCAACAGGTGTGTTTGTAAACGAAAGACATTTCAAACCAAAATCGTGGTAAATGACCTGGTTATACAATGCTATATATGTGTTTGCCCGGTATTTCTGAATATCTGGCGTCTTAAACTATATGTGTTTGTTTCTCTTTCGTGGTTTGTTAAACCTCCCAGTTTATTCAGTGATCACGTTCTCTTCAGTACGTGCATGCATGTCTCAGTCTGCTGCTTTTATGCTGTTGGTTTATGTCCCAAACTTTGTTTAATAAAGTGTTAAGTTTCTATTTTTTTGCAGTTTATCTTAGTTAGTATTTTCTAAGAACTGTACTTTTTGGTACAAGTTCTTAAAGCTGAGATGACTGTTGGAAATTAACTGTGGCTGCAAGAATAACAATTTAGCTTTAAACGATGCAGGTGTACGTATAACACGGTAATGGGACAGATATCTCGCGTCACAAAACGTATTTCTAGTTTGATTTTTAAATTTTATTTTCATTTTACGACATGCATGTCATACAATGTTGTATACAACAACTTATATAAACAAACTGACGCACTGTGTAACGCATTAAAAATAAAGCAAAAACACTGCAGCATATTGAAAGCTATACACATAAAACTCTGCAAAATTGTTTTTGCCAGAATGTTATCAAATTTTGACCAACTTCGATAAATTTCGAAAAAATAACAAAAAAAGAAAACAGTTTTTTTTCATTTTAGCTTACCTTTACATTTTAACGGCATACTGTTTATATATGCGGATAATTGTTAAAATTCTTTACAAAAAGCACGTCAAACAAATTAAGTGCATGCCTTCGCATGTATATTGCAAATTACACTGTGTCAAAAACACTCTAAATATTATCGATCATCACCTAAAAAAAGTTAACAAATTTTTATAATTTTTACACGAATATTTTAAACACAACTGGCCATCAAATAATTGTTTTATTTCTAGTTCACTAAATGTTTGTTTCCGCGCTACCTGGAAAAATGAACCAACGAAATGTGCGTTAAAATAAGCAAAAATACGTCAAAAACATTCTAAACATTATCGATTGCGACCTAAAGAAGTACTAATAAATTTTTGGTGCAAATATTTTTTTATTTTTTAACTGTATTTAAAGTAAATTCATTATAAAGTATATAGGTTTATCAGGCCCGTAGCGAAAGGGAGAAAAAGGGGAAAGCTTTCGCGAGCTTCGCGAGGTTCGGGGTGACGCCATCGATCAAAAATACTTTTGCTATAATATGTTCGACTGCAAAACTGATTACTTCAATTAGACTTGTGTCATGCAACAGTTTTTGTGACACGATTTTTCAACAAATCTGACTGAGGCCTATGAAACGACAATGTGACTTCCATATACGGCCTATGGGGAATTCAAAGCGGTATAACTCGGTCCCCGTAAAAAATAATTGCGCGGTGTGTTTACCTACCCCCTATTTTCGGGGTCGGGCAATCTAACGGTGTTATTTAAATTTACCCTTTAACGACCACTGTTGCCATAGCAACCATTCAAAAGTAGCAAAATTTTGCATTACACACACATCTTTATTCACCGTAATACGGTAGACAAGAAATGACCAGCAAAGAAATAATAAAACTTAACTAAAACTTAACTAAGACTTAAAGATGTAATATAATGTCCATCAGAACTCAAAATGCAGCAAGACAGCACAGATAACATAAAAAGTTATCACTTTG
>Ga0056128_1012196_pt1 | contig 10525 bp, 8 predicted proteins | sample WorMetLIZISLAND2_FD_71113 | JGI IMG/M metagenome (GOLD analysis project Ga0056128, IMG submission 71113) | Marine gutless worms symbiont microbial communities from Max Planck institute for Marine Microbiology, Germany - Olavius geniculatus... ... | reverse complement strand
GCCCGATTTCGGACGACTTCGAAGTTCGGCGGCGAATATCTCCGAAACGGATGAAGATATTCAAAATCGGATTTTTATTCCGTCTACCGCGATTCCTCCTGCGTTAGGCGAAACAAGTCCAGTGAAGTTTGGTCCATTGACCTTGGAGATCTCAATGTTGAATCGTACCCACCCAAAGTGCATTTTTTGGAAAACCATATTTCGGCCCCTAGGGGGTGCTGCGCCCCCAAATTTTTACACGCGCTAGAGAATGACCAAGTCTTACTAGCGCACCCCCCACCGGGGACGGCGGCCTCCCTTACAATTTTTTTCAAAGGGGGGTCAAAAATTGGCTGAAAATGGAATAAATGAGCCATTATAACTTCGGAGTTAGGGGGTGTAGCCCGACGAAACTTTGGCACTTGACGTGCCTCTAGGTGGGGGTGTTAACGCAAGTACGAAATTTGGGGGCACCGCCCCCCTTAAAATTTGGGAGGGCAAAAAACGTCCAAAACTTACTACGTTTTACGACAACTTTCGAGTTTGACCACAAATATCTCTAAACTGGATAAAGATATCAACAAGCGGTAAACGGCGTTATCAAATACGGTTAATTCCGCGTTGAACAAAAAAATTGTGTAAACTTCGGTCTTCTACGAACCAAGTTATAATGGCTCATGTTGACGTACCCTAAGTCGAATATTTCGGAAGATTATATTTTGGCCCCTAACGGGTGCTGCGCCCCCAAATTTTTACACGCGCTAGAGAATGACCAAGTTTTACTAGCGCACCACTCACCTGGAACGGGGGCCCCCCTTACAACTTTTTTCAAAGGGGGGTCAAAAATTGGCTTAAAATGGAATAAATGAGCCATTATAACTTCGGAGTTAGGGAGTGTAGCCTGACGAAACTTTGGCACTTGACGTGTCTCTAGATGGGGGTGTTAACGCAAGTACAACTTTTGGGGGCACCGCCCCCTTAAAATTTGGGAGGGCAAAAAACGTGCAAAAATTGGTGCGATTTACGACAACTTTCGAGTTTGAGCGCAAATACCTCTGGAACCGATGAAGATAGCGACAATATGTAAACGGCGTTGACGAAAGCGATCTTTTGAACGTTGAACAAAAAAAATTTTGTGAAATTCGGTCCACAAAGCGAACATAGTTATAGTCGCTCGTGTTGACCTACCCTAAGTCGGCAATGCGCGTTCGGCGTATGCCAATGCATTTGAGTTCCGGCCACGTGACATTGATGCCGGGGAAATTTTCCCCCCTAATTTTCCCCAATCGGACTTAGGGCGCCGGGCGGACTCACGTTGGGCTTTGCCCCAAATTTCTAGTTATTATTATAAGAATGTTGTTAATGATAGTTGTTGTGAGCCTGCTTCAGATTAACCCCCACGTTGCGTCTGTCATTATATCGCATTGTGACAGGGTCGTGACCCAGGGACCACCATGTTGTGAAATTCCGTCTTTTTTCTTACTTTTGCACTGACAGATTTCTGTCATGTTTGCGAATTGTTTGTTCTTGGTTGCGTTAGGAACAATTTGTTAGCGTGATCTCCGAGGACGCTGCGGATGTGGACGGAATTTCATCAAAATTTGCTTGTCGGTGTATAGTTAAGGCTAAGCATAGAGTAATTAGCCAGAGGTAACTTCGTCGACTTTGAACAGCCTCGGTGTCACGATTAAGGTTGCTGCAAAGAAAAGAACAAAATTTTGTGACCTCCTGTCTCCTGGATTGCTTGACGAATGTTTACAAAATGGCACACATTTGTTTTTTTTCGAAAATTAGATGGACTGGTTTTCAGGGTTCGTGTGATCAAAGTTAAGGTCAGAGCAAGGTCAAATATTTGAAGAATCACCCTGTCTGTGTTGGAAGTTTGTCATGCATGTATAGACTACTTTGCTTTTCACGGCTAGTAACAAGCTGCCTGTAACTGTATAACGCAGCCTATGCTTTTATAAGCAAATGATGTATACGTACAGTATCGTGAATAAGCCAGGTTTTAATTTGACGTATTTAGTTGTTTCTAGGTTTTTGTTGTTTTATTGTCTGATTTGTTGCTGATTTTCGTGAAAGACCGATTGTGAAATTGCCGGTAATTGGGGAATTCCCAACTAGCGTCAGTAATTACATGTGTCAGTCAGTTTCAGCATAGCTTCATGGCGTTTTCAGCGGACGCTGTCTGTGGTTGTATCTAATTGACAAAACCTACCATTTGCAGTATATTCATAACTAATGTTCTACTAGCCGTTGTGCAATACAATGCTGCGATTAGCGTCAAGTTTTAGTATTCCATCTTACCATTTTAATTCTTCTCGAATGTGTTTATTTTAGTTATCTGTGTATGCAGGGCAGAGTTTATTCGTAGTTACTACTCCGCGGCGTGTAATGTTTTATACTGTGCATATGCGTGTGTGTGTGCTTGAGAGTGGTTTATTTTTGAAGCTGTGAGTGCGTTGTTGTAGAAAATGTCATTCACAAATATTGATCTTGTTTATCTATGTATATTGGCAGAGACAGAGGGCAGTCAGCTGTTCATAAGTGTATCTGTGTATATTTGATGTTGAAATGATGCTGAATCTGCAGGTCACAGCTGTACTATAGCAGTTGGCGGTCGCTGCCTGTTTGCATAGAATTACAACGTAAAATTACGGATAAAAGCCTGTGACTTTGCCTTGACCTCAACCAGACCTCGAACATACCGTTCTTTAGTTAAACCCACATCTTGGTGGATTAGTTGGGCCACGCTATTCTGCTCTGCCTGTCGCCAGTTCTTTAGCTTCTTTCCAGGTGGTGTCCATATTCTTCAGAACTCTTCTGATGATGTCCATCCAGTTTTTCCTTGGCCGTCCATCCCGGCTTTTTCTTGTAGCCTTTCAATTCCCGCTGTATTGGCCTCCATTCTCAGTGCATGTCCCGGCCATCTCCGTCTTCTTTCTTTTGTGACGAGATCTAATTTTTGCAACCCCAGTCTTCTTTATGATCTCTCTCACTTTGTCTTTCCTTGGGTTAGAATTTGTGGGCTGCTTCCGGTTTTTTATCTGTGTGACCAGTAGTGGCCATGACTCTGCATCACGCAGTAGCGAAAGCTAATTAAACAAGCGACTCCTACAATTCTGCTGGCATACTGATGCATCAGTTTCCTTATATCTGGAAGCTCTATTTATATCGATACCATTGGGCTTCTCTCCGCGGTTTTACGGGTGATAATTCTAATGTGTATATGATATTTTGCATTGCGTTTGTTTTTGCTCATAACACAGGTCCTGCCTGTTGCTGGTGATTAGAAGTTAGATGAAAACCAAAACTTTTTAGCCGAGTGTTGAGGATTGTCGATGAGCAATGCTTGAGAACTGTTTTATCAACTTTCAAATATAAGTTTTAGACCCAGCTCCATATCAGCAGCAGGCATAATATGCGTCTTACAGTGACGTAGCCAGGATCTTGATGTAGGGGGTACTTGAGGGTAGGGTGTGGGGAGCGGGGTCCCTCCCCAGTAGCGGAGGTTTGGGGACAACCCTCTCCCCAGAAATTTTTCCGATTTCTTATGTGAAAAGGAATGTTTTGGTGCATTGTGACACTATTTTGAGTAACTGAGTAGGCTCCTGAAAATGGGAGGCGCGTGTCCCATAGTGCCCTCCCCCGCTATGGCTACGCCAGTGGCTTCTTAAATACCGAATAATTTAACGTTGTTCTTGTCAGTAAGCGCTACGCTAGTGCCGTTAGATTGTTAGCAGTAGTTAACTACATCTGTCGTATATGACAGCTTATGTGAGACAACCAAACTGTATGCTTAGTTTGTCCATGACAATTGCTCATTTAAGCTGCCAATAGCCAAATAGATCCCACTCTGTATTATTATTATAATATATCGCAATGCGTAACGTTAAAAGCTATTATCTCTGGTCGCTAGTGAGCACAATAAAGTTGAATGTTAATGTCAAGTTTGCTGTCGTGTTCTGTGTATTGTGGCAAATTGAGAACAATATTTGGCTACTGGACAGCACATTATGGTGATGTCAGACTAACTGGTTTCCCGTTCAGCCCTTACCGGTAACATAACTGGTACGCCACCTGAAAATTGAGCAGTGTGACATTAGCATTATACTGGGAGGATTGACCTTGCACCGACTTTAGTGGTAGATTGGTTAACTCACGATGTCATCACGATTTTTTAAAAATCATATAAGCGCCCTTTATTCGGCCTAAGCGCCGACATTATATACCGGTGCAGTATGGTGCAAATGGATCCAGAGAATAAGTTCTCAGTGGGCCTTGAAGCGTAGAAAAATTGGAACGTGAACAACAGATTTCATCTGTCCATTATGATGCGACTTGACCTTTAAACGAATGGGAGTGTCAGGGTGATAGACCCTACTCCCGTCTAATTAGACTGGCGTCAAACCTTCTATTTTGGCTTATATCGTGATTACCAAATAGGCTGTGTGCCTAATTTTTGGGAAGAGGGACTGATGCAGTATCTATTTTGCGTGTCGTTCCAAGCGTTTGACGTCATTTTGTTTGTGAAGTCAAGTCCATCATTCATAACGTATCTATTAACGTGAGTCGTGAACGCATCTAAGTTAGTAAACTAAAACGATGGACAGAGATTGCAGCGGCGACCACAAGCGTGATACGGAGACTGCACTGGCGTCATTCAGGTAAATAAATGAATAAAAAATGTGACTGAACATTGAAACAGCACACGTCACGTGCTAAATGTTTTGCCGCCACACTATAGCTTTCGGCTGCTGTTTGGAGACTATAGAGAATTTAGACAAAATAAGCTTAATCGAGCAATGACTTTCATGCCGACTAGTAATCTGTCTACTAGTACGTAACGTAACGCTATTAAGATGAGGTTGGCATAACTACTCATTTGCGTCGTTTATTCATGATGTTGCATGCCACAGATTATTAAAATCGGCCAATGTTTCACAGAGTTATTCTCATAAAACAACAGGCACTTTATTTTTAGGCACGGTATATAATGGTTGGCAACTTGGTGTAGCGGCAAAGAGCGTCGTCGGTCATCGACGCGGTTAATGAGGAGAATGGTCGTGGAGGCAGCCGCGCTGGGTCTACAGCAGCGCCAACTAGCGGACTATCAGTGCACCGTCAGCAGCCTGACTCGCAGACTGGACGATGTCAACGCGCTACTCCGTGAAGCTCGTCAGCAGCTACGTGATTCCGGTGCGCACTGGCCAATCTTCGGCATTGACGTCGTTGCGGAGGGAGGGAGGGGGAGGCAGGCGGAAGAAGGAGGATAATTGCCCTTTCCAAATTTTCTGCTGTCGCAAATTTGTCTGACAATATTCTTGTCGGAAAAGTTTTGTCCGAAAATGCAAACTTTGGGGTTTAAAAACATTTTTGGAAATGTAGAGGCAAAATTGAAATTCTGAGCACCCTGTCTGAAATCTGCAGCTATTCTGTCGGAATTCTGTCAAAGATCTGCAGTGGTGTCTGTCGGAAAAACTGCAACTTCCTACCTCCTCGCCTACGATATTTCGGACCAACGACGCTGCTGCTGCACATTATTTGCGTTCAGAAAAGGATCGAGCATCATGCAGAAGAAGAATACAGTTATTTTGATATTTTCCGTGCCGAGTTAACGCACGATTAGACTATGCATTATAAAGACGGAACTCAGAAAAGCCAACGCTCATTAACGCTGGCCGCCCATGATCGTAACTCAACTAAAACGCGATGTTAATGCCGCGAATAAACTAACTACGTAATGTCAAAAATGAAAGAAATCAAAATGCACTGACATTGAGCTGCACATTGAGCTGCACATGCGAACTTAAGTGTTCTATAGACCTAAGCCTACTGCCCATTGTAATTCAAGCTTTTGTATCTAATACCTCTTACCGTGTCGGGCGTAAAACATAAAAGCTATCATTTAGCGAAAAAATAAGTGCTAAGAAAAAAACAAAGAATCTTCAAAAAGTCATAATAACGTCTTTCCGTATTTTTTCGTGGCCCAACATTTGTCTGCGTTGTTATTGCTGTTGTCGTTGTTGTTAGCTGTCGTTGTTGAGAATCTGCGGTCTCAACTGAGAGCTGAACGGAGGCAAAATGTCGAGCTCAAGCGAACGATCGAGTCGCTGATCAATTCACAGCAGCAATCCAGCATCCGGCTTGCCTTCTACGAGGAAGAACAAGGTCCAACGCTAAGCATACAGGAGCTGTAGAGATGATAACAGCTGTGTATTGAATTAATTCATCGTAGATTAGACGGTCTCAGAGTAGACAGCCCAAACTTTCTGGTAAAATTGACGCATTTCCAAAGACACCATATCTCTATGGTTTTTTACTGCTAATATTTAACAGTATCTCGGCTTTGTGAAAATATTGCCCTGAACATTGTCAACTGAATGCAGTGGCATAAACAACGTCTAAATACTGTATTACCAAAGGAGAAAAACTCGTGTCTATCGTTACGTCCCCGTGGAGTGACAACAGTTCCAGTTCTAAAGTTCTGCTACAAGCTTAGGTTTATAGGTTTTTAAATGTTTAGTTTTCCTTTCATTGTTTGTGTTGTGTCTGGATGTTTATTTTTGCATTTAGGCCTACGTTTGTTATGTGCATTATAAGATTTTCTTACTCGTATCTTTATTTGGTAGACCATGCGAGCAACTGCTGCAAAATGGCCCACATTGTTCTACTGACTGTTTGTCTCTGGAAATGAATGAACGCAGACTACAACGAAAAGTTGTCGTCGGAAGCTCGCGAAAAGAACCAACTGCTGCAGACGCAACTCGACAATATCCACGACGAACTGACGAAATATAAGGTGCAATGTCTTTCTATTTCAATTAGTTATCGGCTTGTTGCAACTAGCCGGATGTTTAGAACTATCTCTAGTTTAAACTCATATACGGCGTAATATGAATGAATAATAAACATATTCCGCTTTGTTTCATTTGTGCAAAACTGCACGTGCACAAGGGTGTAATGAGTATTGACGCTATTTTTACATGCGGTAATATTTTATACAGTTTATAATTAGGATAGGCTAGATATGCTGTTCAGTTATCAACTGGGAGCTTCCTAATTTGCCAGAAGGCGAAAAGTAGCATATACGATGTTACAAAACGACCATTAAAAGCCTAGATTAATTCGGTTAAAAACAGGACCGTGGACGTAGACCCTATATATGTGTGATGACTTCAGCTAGACCTAGTCTACTGTTCTCGTGTTTTAAACAATGATGAAAGATACGCTAAAGTAAAGTAAGTAAATAAGCAAGTAAAAGAACCTCCATTTGTTACAGTCGCTGTTGGTCACCAGTGAACTTGAGGCGAGTCAGGAGCTGGCGAAACATCTGGACGAATTGAACGAATGTCGAGCTAGAGAAATGCAGCTTCTGCAGACGTTTCGTGATGGTAGGTCTAATTTAATTAAAAACTGCTTTTGTAATAGTCGTCACTTTAGTTTTCGTCGCAGTAATCATTAGCGACATCAAACAGCTTCAGCTGAACAGCTTCAGCTTTATTATAATTTGATTAAACCAAAATGGTTTTGACCAAAAAAATCGAAAGAGTGAGCAGAGTTCGAGGAATAATCGATTGAATTTAGGTGGCGACCGGATCTCGAATCACGATCCGAATTCACGTTAGGTGATTACTTACTTAGGTTATCTGGATCCGGATAGTTTAAAGGATTCATTTTTATTCACTGCCGCAATTCTTATAGACAGCAAACTTTCTGATCGGGTTTATAGTTAATTCTAATTAGTTTCTAGCATTGAGTAGGCTACGTCAGCTAATTTACGGTTGCTACTGAATTACGTAGGTTTTTCGCATTTAATTTCCTTGAACGGCGAGTCGTATATACAGGTACACAAAATTGCTGTTTAAATGCTGAACGGTTAATATGTTAGCTGCACTTACTGCTGTAACAAACAAATTAATGTTTCGCTTTTTGTCAGTTATTGTGGGGATGTGACAGAAATACCGCTGAGACGCAAGTTAGGTGATTGCGAACAGCTGACCAAGCTGCTAGCAAGAACCGAAGAATACGTCGCCATCAAGCTCGAGTTGAACCAAGCTAGACAACAGGTGACAGTAAACTCGTAAGCACAGAACTTAGTGAGTGGGTCAGAATAACTTGGGTTATACTTTTCTGAAGAAAGACGTAGTGAACTTTTGCAATGCCCCCAGAATGATAGCACCGTAACATTGTCACGTCTATTGCCATTATATTGTGTGGCCGTTGTGTTTGCCTGTGTCTCACATTTCACATACTAGAAATTACAGGCTCCTAACTCCAAAACTTAAAGCCGTAGAAAAATCGAAGTTAATTGACGCAAACGGCCGAAATAAAAATTTTACAGACGCGTTTTTGAATGCTAAATGTGACTTATATGAAATTTTAAAACTTTACTTGTCAACTTTTTTGATGTACCGGTGCAATTCGCCGGATAATTAGACGACACGAGTTACTATCGTTTGAAACGTGTGTGGCACGTGTGGGATGAAAAAGAAGGCAGTGCAGAAAGACACTGCAAATCGACAGAATTCCGAGAGATAGCTGCAAATTTCCACGTCAGAAGAGATTACAGGTGCTCCAGATACCAATTTTGTTTTTAAATTTTTCCCACTTGAGTTTTTTAGCTTTAAATTTTGCATTCCTTGGCGAAAATATTTTTCCGACAAAAAATAATTTACGACAATTTTCCGGCAGCCGAAATTTAGGGGGAGGGAAAATTGCCCCCCTCCGACCTTCATGGCCACGACGCCACTGTGCGTGACGGCTGATGGGATATGTGTTCAGTTGAGATCGCAGGCGGCGCGCGCTGCCCTACTGGACGTCTATACTGATGAGCTGAAATCTACGCTGAAAGAGATCGCTCAGCTCAGTCAGCATCACCATTGTCATCATCATCATCATCAGCAGCAGCAGCAGCAGCTTCTGACTTCGACTGCATCAGCACCCGACACTTAGAGCTGTCACTTCATCATTCTGTCTGCTTTCATCTGTGTCGGGTGGCACGGTGCGGGATTCCATATGGCAGGCGACACTCCGTATATCTTTGAGACTGGTTACCCTATGAAGAGCTATATAAATTTTTTAACCGTTTATTCAGTGCTTAAATTGAGGAAAAACGCAAGAAAACGTCGTTTCCAGACTTTTCATGCGGAACGGAGACTTAGTAGGGGAACGTCGTTATGAAATTGATCGTCGACTTTAAATAAATCGTGCTTCTATAAAATTTGTAAAATAAATTGTCACGAAAAGCCAGATTGTTTTGGCCAAGATACACCAAACTCAGTTTCAGCTGGTACTCCGCCCTAAACTTCGCTGGGAGAGCTTACAACGCTACGCCACAGTTTCTAGTCGGCTGGGGAGAGAAACATCCTTTCCCTAAACCTTTTCTCCCTCAACGCCTTTGGCGTCTCGATCTCGGCGCTTATTGCGTTTCGTTCGCTTGTTAGAGTTCTTTCCCTCACTTTTCCCTTAAATTTGAGCAATGCTTTTTTGACCGTGCAAGGGAAAATCGTCGTTGATAGGTACTAGATCATTAAAACCGGATGACTTTCTATGTTCATATGACATTACATAACCATTGTGTTGTCCCGATTATTATTATTATTATTATCGTTATCATGGTTGTCATTGTTTTAACATTGGGTCAGATATTGAGAAAAATACAGAGAACTAACAAAATCAATGTACTCTGTTTATTGTTGTCCTTTTATGTTGCCACTAGACCCTATAGCTAGACCCCATGACCTTAAGAAAATTCGTCAGTCTCGAAAGTGTTAAATCTAAAAAGTTAAATTTGCAATTAAAAATGAAAATAAATGTGGGTTTACGTTCCCAAGAGACAAATCGTAAAAATGCCGCATGGATTTTGTACCTATAACGGGCTCGAAGATGTGTTGCTACAGTATACGTCGTCATAAGATACCATGGTTTGTAGGCTAGTGCCGCTTGGTGCGCTGGCGAAACGTTGATAATTTAAACAAAAAAAACGTGATGATGGTATTTGTAGAAACGCGTATACAGAGCGACGTAACTGAACTGAAGTGAACTGACACGGTTTATATAGTTTTGACGAACTGACCGATGGGAAAGCAGGACGAGCTCATTGGTCATTGGTTGATGCGTATGTGAACGTAGCCACGTAGGCCACCGACACCGTTAGACGATGCCTACTGCAATGCATTTAACTGCTTGTCAGTTCGTCAAAAACTGAATCACGCCCGTTCAGTTCAGTTCAGTTAAGTTGATCTGTACGCGACTCAACATAGACAGCGATGACTTAAACTCTTTAAAGTGTTTCTTTTATATACATCTTTATTCATCGAAGAAACGATAGATTAATACATACTCACATGCATGCAATTAACAACAGGAAAAATAAATAAATAAACACACAGGCGTAATAATAGTAGTACTAACAATAGCCACTATTTGACACTGGTGCCATAATCTACAAAGCTGCCCCCGCAGGTGGCATATTTAACATCAAACGTCTTAATGCGATTAGACCACAGTGTACTTGGTAATTTAAAATCAAAGTAAGATTGAC
>Ga0056128_1012193_pt1 | contig 10527 bp, 3 predicted proteins | sample WorMetLIZISLAND2_FD_71113 | JGI IMG/M metagenome (GOLD analysis project Ga0056128, IMG submission 71113) | Marine gutless worms symbiont microbial communities from Max Planck institute for Marine Microbiology, Germany - Olavius geniculatus... ... | reverse complement strand
CTTGAAGACGTACCTGTTCGCTACATCGTACTAGTGACGCTCATTCTAGTTCTCCTAGTTTTCGGTTTGCCGAACATGTCGACTCTTAGTGTAATTATGTTACGTGTCCTTGAAGTCTTTTTAGACTAAATGCCACGGTAATAATTTTCGTGCATAATAATAATAATAATAATTTCAGATGACACAAAAATTATCCACTCTGAATGACCTTGAAGGACTATTCGACCTGAGGTGGGTGACTTCCCATGGGTAGTCCATTGTGACCATGCGTTTATCTCGCACCGTTATGGAGATATAACGTCTCAAAAGTTGGACGCACGCACGCACGGACGAACGGACGCTCAGGTGATTTTATACTCTGTCCAATGCTACGAGCTTACATTGCATTGAACAGACAATAATTGCAGTTATTCCACATTCACCGCAGAATGTGCTAGAGAGAAGATTTTGGTGTCCCCAAATTGAGGCAAAATGGTTGATATTTGATAAAGTTACGAAGTTATGCAACTAACGGCTCATTTCTACGGATCACGGATTATTTCTTGAATAACGTTCGAGCACCTGCTGCTCGAGTACTTCAAAACAACAAAACGCCAGTCTTAAAATAAAGCTATACAAGTATTCGATTTTACTAATTAATCATTTCTCGTGCTTAACGAGTGGCACGAACTGGTTCGCATAAAAGTCGCGGCATCCATATATACACAAGTCTGCTCGTTATGGAGTCCGTTGAGTTCGATGATAGGACTTACAATCTTACTCAAGTAGACTAACGACTTCGACAACAACGATCGTCGTCAAACAGCCAGAGATATAAAAAACCTAGGTTATTAAAAAGTTTAATTTTTTAGGGTTTTTAAGGTTTTTACGGTTTTAGGCTAATTAGGTTTTAGTGTAAAAAAGGCGAAACAGAAATTATAAGATCCAGGAAGAGCTTCGTATCCTATACCATTCTACACATCACAATGTTTTTCGCCTGAATGACGTAAAACCAAAATCAAATATCGTAATTAAAATTCTGAAAATAAATTATTTTTGATATTAGGCTTAAATTGCACATCAAATAATAAAGCTGAAAAGCCCCAAAATTGGACTTTTGAGATCTCTAAGTTTTTAAAAACCTAACCTAAAAACGTAGTTTTTAACACAAATTTTCCATCATTGCGAACAGCAAAGCATACAGTTCAGCACCATACAATCCAGTCTAACTAGTAAACCATGAAACCATGAAGGCCAGAAACAAACACATCTTTTAATACGCCAAATATCTACAGTGTAGCATCGTACATTTATTGCGATTTTCTTCTTAAGTGTTTTTTTCCAACACGCTTGTTGCCTATTGTTGTTAGTTTTTTTGCATTTATATTTCACAAGGTAGTGCAGCGACGCAATTATGGTGTGGTGGGTTATTCAATGACTACTTTTTGTCAATTGTCCAGATCGAGAGTGTACCGGTAAAAAAATGAAAATTGGTTGGTATTTATCAAAGATATAGACAATTACATAATGGGACGTTTTTGAGACTCAGTGTAGAATGTAACCCCATACAGAATTGCAATTTAGGAAACGTTATGTTAGATTGTTAAATATCCCACCACACTTTAACAATGTCGCTACACTACCATGTGAAACACAAATTTTTAAAATCACTAAAATTACTATAATACAATGCAAATAATCATTTTTGAAAAAAAACAATGTACTAATTTTCATACAAAAATTAAATAATGTTTATTTTTACTTACATTTCTGATGTTTGTAAACATAAGGAGATGATATTGTCGTAAATAATAATTTTTAATGCACCGACGATATACCGGTGATGTAATGTGCCACTGAGCAATGGAAACAAGGCTCTGATTAAGAACTTGTACCGGTTCAAAAGGTACAGTTTTTGAAGAATACTGGCAGAATTTTTGAAGATAAACTGCCACAGGGAAAGAGTGCAAATGCTATTAATAAAAATTTGGGAAACATGAGACTGGCACGTACTGAAGAGAACGTGATCACTGTGGATGAAATGGTAGGCTTGCTAAACCACAAAAAAACCAGAAACAAACATGTCCATCAATATGCTAGACATTTAAAGAAATGAATCTGACAAAGTGTAGCATCGTACAGATCATTCACTGCATTTTTGGTAGGAGGTGTATTTTGTTTACCAACACGATTGTTGTCTATTATCGTTAGTTTTTTGCATTTATATTTCACAAGGTAGTGTAGCAACACAGTTAACCTGTGGCGGGATATTCAATAATCGCGTTATTGCTCATTGTCCACAGATTGCACCAGTAAAGAAATTTTGAAAATCGGTTAATATTTGATGAAGATATAGACAATCACAAAGTGGGACGTTTTTTGGGACACAGTGTATATACACACGGATATTATTAGCTATAGGCCTATATGTAAAAAAAAAACTTACCAGTTTACAACTGTGTGTAAAAACGATTTGATGATGTCAGTCCTCTAAAACAGCAAAAATCATTTGGGTAACCTTATATGGAGCTATGCATATGGCGTCCTTACAAGCTGACTTTAGTTGGTAATCACTAATATAGTCTAAAGTCTTCTTCATTTGATTTGATTTTTCCCACCCCTCTCATTTAGCGGCCTCGTTGGGGATGACCCCCTTCGAATTTATGGAAAATCTTTAAGGTTCCTGAAACTAGAGTCTTCCAGGCAGCCGAGGTGAATATTTGGTGATCCTAGCTTGCAGCGTTTTTGACTTATCCACCCATGTGACAGACGGGCAGACAGAATTGCAATGGCTAAGACGCGCTGAAAGCAGCAGCTGCTTTCGCGCGTAAAACGGCCGCTGATAGCAAGTATCAGTGTGAATGACAAGTTTCGCGTTTTCATTCGGCAGAAGTCAGCACGTGTTTGCGTGCGCGCCGTCGACGTCGTCTTCTCTGTTTCATATCGAAGCGCAGTTGAACGCAGCCGAGCTCATCACGTTTGTCGACGTCGCCGCCGCCGTACAATCGTACCATCACCTCGTACTCGCCCTATACACGGAGACCACACACAACTGTCAGTGACAACATAGGCCTACATCAGACTCAGTAACAGACCACACACCATTCACGACGGCGTTCAGTATCCTACCGGTACTCAAAGTTATGGGCAGAACAGACACCAATGACTTTGTCCCCCAAAGTCAAGGAATGGTGACTTACTTACAGAGTGAGAGCTCCCCATTTCTAACTCCAGAAAAGTCGTTTTAAGGCCGATAATGCATTAAAGTCGTTTGCGGTCTGGGTTCTGCTTCAGATCCCACTGGTCTCTCTTAGCAGTTGATCAGGGGTCTTTTTGACTTTTTGCAGCTCAGTAACGTAGACAAGGGGGAAGGGGGCCAGACCCCCAATCTCAGTCAAGAAAACAATTAAAATTGTTGCCATCTGACCTTATATTTTGAAGCTACAATTGCACCAAATTTGATTTCGAGCTGCTGGGAAGCTCTCAGCTTTTCCCAGACCTTCTAGCTGAAATTTACGGAATCCTACTTCTAAAGTGTGGGAGAAGAAGAAAGAAACAAGAGATTTGAGCTAATGCTCATGAGACGCGCGAGAGCTTATAGCAGTTCCTGTTCGCAGGTAATCTTAGTCTATCTTCATCCATTTCGTCGCAATTCACTCTTTTGCAGCCAAAAATCGCCAAAAAATCACACAAAACTCAATATTTTTAAAATTTAAGGTCATTCAAGGTCATCGATGTTGACATTTCTAAGAAGCTCGTTTTCAGTCCTTGTTATGATAAGCAGCATGTTTGTGCCTATCTGCAACCATTTACACGCTAGACAAGCCAACAGCGGATAAATAACCACTTTTTAGAGGGGTAACCCTCTTTGACACTCGCGTGCTCAGGCCTCCTTGAATATAGAAGGTTTGAACTTAAACCGCTAATATCTACATTCCATGCTGAAAATTTCATATGCAGGTTGTCTTGGTCTATCTCCAGCCATTTCGGCGCAATTCACCATTGAAATGCGTGTCGCAGCCCAAAATCGCGAAAAATTCACTAAAACCTGCTGTTTTGGAAGTTAAAGGTCATTCAAGGTCATCAATGTTGACATGTCTAAGAAGCTCGTCGCCAGTGCTTGTTATGATTAGTAGCATGTCTGTGCCTATTTGCAACCATTTTTACGCTGGAGGAGCCAATAGCAGCAGAATAACGCCTTTTAAGGGGGGGTGCCCCTGTTTCGCCCCCTCGTTCGTGGGGACCTCCTTTACCCAGGGGCATGAAATTTCGTCACGAAATACTAGAGACTCTACGCTATCATATGGTGAAAACCAGAAGTCTCTGTCTTACCTGGTCTTGGAACGGTATTAGGACGTAACGGACAGACGGACAGATGGACAGAATTACCGTAGCTAATACGCGCTATAGCTAGCTAGCTAGCTCTCGCGCGTAAAAAGCAGCAAAGAGAAAGAAACGGAAAAGGAAACGAAAAAAAGAAAGAGTAGAGGAGGGGAGAGAAGAGAAATAAAAGAGGCGACCCCCAATTCACATTTCTAGCTACGCCACTGTTGCAGCTCAGAAAACATCTCAAGAAGACACTGACACATAACAAAACGAATACATTATTTGAATACCGTACCGCACTTTTTTTAATCATAGGCAATAAAAAAACTTTAGCAAGAGAGAGACAAGAAGCGTGACCGGACTGTCCCCGGACAAATGTCGTGGCTATACAGTCGCATTCGCAGAATGCTGGCGCAGCCGCTGTGTTGCAAGCAAATATATGCCAAAGATAAAAGCTTACATTTTTTAGTCCGCCTACTTGCCTCTTTCCTTCTCTTTTTTCCTCCCCTCCTTTTCCGTTTCTTGTCTTTTTGTGCTCTTCTTCTCTTCCTCCCTCGGTCCCTCCTTAAAAATAGAATCCCCTAAATTTTAGCTAGAGAGTCTGGGGGAAAACTGTGAGATCCCCCAGCGGGCCAAACTCGAATTTGGTGCAACTGTAGGCTTGTAGCCTTAAAATAAGAGGTCTGGTGGCAACAATTGTAATCATTTTACTGACCGAGATTAAGGGCCGGGCCCCTTACTCCCTTGTCTACGCTACTGAGCTGCACAGGCTCACAGGCGCCGATAGTAAACTAGACCTAACGGTCGGCGTGTGTCATCTGTCACCCGCAGTTAAACACGTACAGTACGTTCTACGTCATCTTGTTGAGGTTTTCCAAGTCCGGTGACCTTGATCACTGACCACTTGCAGTGAAAATAATTGACACACCGATAAACTTAAGTCTGAAACTGGTAAATGTTCACACGATTGTTGAGAATGTAACTTACGACGGCAAGCGTCTTCATGAAGCCGGAAAATCGCGGCACACGGAAGCTGTATCGCGTGAGGTCGAGTAGACCGCTGTTGAACGGACACCTGCATGGTACGTGATGCCGGCGCAGCACGCGCGGACACTGCCGGTCTGTCGGGAACAACGCGTCTAGGAGACTACACAGGTCCGAGTAGTGACTGCAACACACAACGCCCAACCGGCTTCATAGGCGGATTTAAGGGGGCAAAGGGGCCATGCCCCCTCCCAAAAAAATGCCAAAGTCGTTCTTTTTGCCTTGCATATGCAATGCGTTATAAATTTGTGCGGTAAAACTACTAAAATTTATACTCAATATATGCATTTTAGAGGGTTTTCATGCCCCAAAAAGCGTTTGCTTCCGGGGCTGTGCCCCGACGACCGCCCCCTACCCAAGAAGTTCATCTTTGTTCTCGAAATTAAGGGAGAAGTTGACTATTATTATTTTTCTGCATTTCTGATCTATTTACGATATCTTGCAAGCAGAAGTGTTCTGTGATGATCAGAATGCACCAAATTCGTTTTTCGCTGGGGCTCTGTCCCAGACCCCGCTGGGGGAGCTCACGACGCTCCCCCAGACTTCTAGTCAGCTAGGGAGGGGGATACCCTCTCCCCATTTCCCACCCCATGGACGCCTGCGGCGCCTCACCTTAAGTTAGGGGAAAACTTGCTCCAAAGACTTAAAAGGATAGACACCAGTGAGTAACGCTCTTTATCGCATGCAAGTCAATCTCCGTGGCAATCCTTATATTCCTGGTGTATTTCTATACTGTTCTGGTCATAAAAACGAAATTTAGCACCAAGAGTCCACGAAAATATGCCATCTTGATCCCAAAATCTCAAAAAAATTTTCTGGGGAGGGAGCACTGACCCCTTCCCAGACTCCTCCCCCATTTGGAGAGGGGGACACCCCCTTTCCTCACCGCACCCCCTTTAGCGCCTTCGGCGCCTCGACTCGGCTTGCGCCTTCGGCGCTCGACCTTGGCCTCCTAACTTCAACTCCTGGATCCGCCTATGACCGGTTTACTGACAAAACCGGGAACGTCAAAATTACCCCACTACACGAAACATAAACCTAACCTTAACCCTGGCCCTATTTCTAACCCTATCCCTATCACTAGTTTATAATCCCTAACCCTGCCGGTACTCAATTTACCTACCCCGGAGGGATGGAAGACTGAGTTGTCAGAGTTGACCTTGGCAATTAAAACAACGCCGGCCGACGTTCACTGTGCTATAAATACAACAAACGTTACATGAAGAAAAACGAATGAAAATTTCCGCAATCTTATTCCATGCTTATAAATGCGTCTATATACGGTAACTCGTGGCGCGGCGCCTGTCTATTAAACAGTTCGTGGAAAGTCAAAACAATGCTTGCTCTCGTCACCACGTATCAGACGAGATCTCGTGGATTTGTTGTTTTCAAGCGAACGCCACGGCAGAAAGACGAGTCAACCAGACACTGGCGCGGCGCTTCCCACCATGCATGACGTCACGAGCACTGACTCGTGGTGGCCAATTAAGACAAAGCCGGTCGGCCGACATTCGCAATAAGTAAGCAAGTAATTTGAGCGAACAGACCGGCGGCGGCGGCTGGCGTTGTTGACTCGGGGCCCACCCACGTCGACGGACGGCGCTCGGTCAATAACCGGGCGCTGCTTGGGTGGTCTGCAACGAGCGATAGCTGCAGAAGTCGCTGTCTATCTACCTATCCATCCATCCAGAGTGCCAGCGCACCTGGCCAGTCAAACACTCAACTGTATGGATTGGCTGCATGCAGTAAATTGACTGGCACAATACGACTGACAGCCAGTAACTTTATCCATACAACTTCTGGCCGCGCCTAGGAGCACACACGCAGGCAGCTTGTTTCTGTAGATGACGTCAACGATGACGATGATGTATGGCCGTGGCGCATCAATTAACGCCACGCACTTGCTCTGTTTATGTGACTTACCGATTGCTGCGAAGTCTCCATGGAGTAGGCTTATAATACACATAACCAATGTTTGAGCAATGACCATAGCCGTTCACTACCGATACAAATGTCGATTCTTCAAATATTCCATTCGGTCTCTCAGCTGGCGTGGCTGCATCGCCGCAGCATGGACTTCCTGCGGATGAACGGTTTCTGATCAAGCAGCTATGGGATTTCGAGGACTAGGTCTGTACGAAGAAATCGTCTGCTTTTAAATTATCCTCTCAAGTTGACTGCGACATTGCACAGTAAAATGAGTGATAAACACCGAATGCACGTATACTTACTTTTAAAACACACGCAGAAAAGAAGTGGAACAAGCACTACATGAAATTAATGTGATCATTTCAGTTTAGGCCTGCGTGTCTTATAGTGTAAGTAGACAGTGCTAATTTAGGACTTGACTTGGCATTGCAAACAATACTAATGATTATAACGACAAAAAATATGAGATGCCAACACGTCCATCCACCAGTCAGCTTTAAGCGCACCATATTGCCAACTTATTTGTGATTGTAGCACCCCAGTTTATATTAACAAGAAACCCAGCTGTCGCTAAAATAACCGACCGTACTGGTTGTCAGTGACCTTCAAGATCTTCCAAAGTCGATGATTTTCATCTCATCAGAAACAGTGTATCCGATTTCCTATTAGTGACCAATAGTATCCTAGGCCATGTCTCATACCGCTTAGCCAAAATAGCGCGTACCGATCTCAAGGTCATTCCAAGGTCAGTGATTTTCATGTAATCTGAAAAAGCGTATGCCACTTCTTATTAGTGATTAACAGTAACCTTGGCCTTATCTCTCACCGTTTCCGACATACGGCCATTTATAGCTTGAAACTTTCCATTAAAAATTGCGGCCAAATCGCTGCAGATGCTGACATGGTTAATTTTGACAGCCTACAAAAAGTTGCCGCCGCCCTATCCGATGGTACCATCGTCGACCCTTTAAGAGTTTAAGACTCACCGTTTAAGCACAATACCGCACGATTGGCATACCATAGTGCGTTTTGACCCTTTAAGGTCATCCGAGGTCAATAATTTTCATGTCATTTGAAAGCCAATATGCGACTTCCTATTAGTAGTCAATAGCAATCTAGGCCCTATCTCGCTCCTTTTAGCCACGATGCATTCGTGACAGACGACAGATGGACAGACGGACAGACGGACGACAACCGTACCAATAGTTCGACCGTTACTTGAGTACGGTCGGCTAAAATTGCGGCAAACAGTGCATTTACAAGAGAACTCATGCATTTTGTGGAAAATATGACATCTAGAAGTTATCGTACTGTATCAATAAAATTAATATCTAATTTCACCCAGCTGGGCGCATAGACTAATAGGCGAAATCATTCCGACATGAATTGTTAAATTTTTATCATAGTTATCGAACATTGCTTATAAGCAGTAGTATACATCAATATTGTTATCCTTACTGACATTTTGATTGTTATTTTCACTAGTTAAGCTTAGTTAAGTTTTTTACGCGCGAAAGCAGCTACTGCCTTAGCGCGTCTTAGCCATTGCAATACTGTCTATCTGTCGGTCTGTCGGTCCGACCGTCCGTACGACACATGGGTGGATCAGTCAAAAACGGTGCAGGCTAGCATCACCAAATCTTAATCGTCGGCTACCGGGAAAACTTTAGTTTCAGGAACCGTAAAGCTTTTCTATAAATTCGAAAGGGGTCACCCCGAATGAAGGCGCCAAATCAGAGGGGGTGAGAAAAATTTGCGATTTTTAGCCAATAAGTTGCTGTATTTCAACAACAGTGCGAGATAGGGCCTAGGTTACTATTAATCACTAATGGGAAGTTGTACACTGGCTCTCGATTGCCACCGAATTTAATGACCTTGGATGACCTTGAACGACAAAACATGGGTTTATATGGATTTTTTGGTGATTTTGGGCTGCGAGACACATTTTAAGAGCGAATTGCGTCGAGATCAATTGAGACAGACATGAAAAAGCTGCGCACGAAATTTTTACCATTGAACGTAGATATCGACGGTCCAAGTCTCGATTTTCTAGGTTCAAGGAAACCTGCGCACGAGGGCGTCAAAAAGCGGTACCCCCGTAAAAGTCGTTATTTTACCCTTGTTCGCCAGCCTTTGGTGAAAACGGTTGCAGATAGGCATGGGCATGCTGCATATCACAACAAGCACTAGTGACGAGCTTATGAGTCGTATCAACATCGATGACTTTGAAAGACCCTGAATATCCAAAATAAGGGTTTTTTTTATTGATTTTTTCGATCTTCGGCTGCAGCGCACACTCCAAGAATAAACTACGACGAAATGGCTGGAGATAAACTGACAGTTTGAGAACAGGAACTGCTATAGGCTTTCGCGCGTATCGTGAGCATTAGCTCAAATTTCTTGTTTAAAATTGTGTTACCATTTCATTTACGGTGAAAAAAGATGTATAATAATATATATATAAATTGACACTGCTTGCGAAACGGTATGAAAATCTAGTTGAGGCCCAGACGAGGACGAGTGATGACATTATTGTAGTACCAACTACGCAAACGGAGACAAAACAAAATTTTAACGGCTAGTACCCGGTACGCCGTAATATATCTGCTATTTTGTTTCATTAGGCCTAAAGGGTTAAAGGATGAGTACAACTCTTTACAGAAAACTCACATCTCAGAGCCGCGGAGCGTCATCTGCCAAAGGCAGTGAGATCCGTTTTAACCCCAGCCAGGCAGACTTACCTACGCGGAACGATAGAAGGTTAATTTGACCTGGGTGACATGTAATATACCGCGAGATGGTTTAGACCTACCTGTTCAATTACAGTCACTCTTCTAAGTACTCACGGTGCATGGCATATGGCAACTATATTGATTTAATCACTAAACCACACCATCGTCTATAATGCTAAAAAGTTTAAAGGTTAAAGATAATAATAACACCGACAACTTCTAACGCGCAGTAACACAGAAACCTATAACAAGGTAGCTCTTAATGGAAGCCATTCCAGAGTTACGGAGTTACAGACTTGTCATATGAGATAACATAGTGTTATCTACCACCCGACACAGGTGAACGCGCCCCGTCTTAACCCCAGCCAGAGAAATCGGTACTCGACTTACCTACCCTAGCGGTAGGCGTGGTGTAGTGGTAACGCGTCTGATCCGATCAGCGAAGTTACTGTACGCCGGGCCCGGTTAATACTGCGATGGGTGACTGCCTGTGGGCAGGTAAACCATCTCGGGATGT
>Ga0056128_1012191_pt1 | contig 10528 bp, 7 predicted proteins | sample WorMetLIZISLAND2_FD_71113 | JGI IMG/M metagenome (GOLD analysis project Ga0056128, IMG submission 71113) | Marine gutless worms symbiont microbial communities from Max Planck institute for Marine Microbiology, Germany - Olavius geniculatus... ... | reverse complement strand
TTCGCTGCAGTACGTTGTCCATCGTTGTATTATGTCAGTTGTATTCACGAGCAGCATTCCATTACTGTCTCTGATTGCTCTCTGCTTTGGTTGCCATTTCCTGTTAATGTCACCGATCATATGCGGAGATGGGATTGGCATTTTTTGGTTTTAGAGTTTTTGCTGAATCCACTATTTATGGTTTTCATATATGTGGTCTATCCATTTTAAATGAATAATACAAACATAAATGATAAATCAAGAAGCACACAAGTTTTTTAACACAAATAACAGGATTTTAAGCCAAGCCACAGAATTTGATTTTTTTAATGCTATTGTAATATTTTCAAAATGTTCGTGAAAAATTTTGCAAAAATAAAAAAAAAACAGTGATCAGTACGATTGTTAGCCTCACATTTTAACTAAATCAAACGATTACATCATGGAAGAAAATAAATGACATTCAACGGTCTAAAATTAGACTTTTCCAAACACCTTTAGTCTAACTTTTTTGTGGTTTTTGAAAAGAATGTTATTCAACTTTTTTCAGTAATTTTGGTAATTAAATTGCTTTATCTTTTAAAGGCAGACATTACGTTTCAAGCTTATACTCGTTTCGATTGGTATGCACTTTTTGAGCTCGAGGAATCGACTGTTGCCTTTAAGACCGGCGCTCGCCTTTATACGGTTTGGGAGCTTGGCGCATGCGCACTGAGCACGGCCACGCTAGCAAAAACTTACGTAATGTAATTCTGGAAAATAGGTCAGGTTTAGAAAATAAAATAAAAATGGGTACGTTTAGGGCAGCCAGTTCGTCGTTCTATCACTCTATTCTAGTAAAATGATTTCTGCTGTTTTGCATGTGTGGCTTGTTCGCTCTTACACATTAATGTAAACTGGTGCGTTTTTATATTAAATATTTGCTGTTTTATTAGTAAATTTAATTGTGAATTTGTGAGCCAAAACCAATAATGTGACCCAAATCAATCACGTGACCATTCGACTCGCGGTAGGTGACTCTCTGTAGGTGGTCTTGTGACCATGCGTTTATCTCGCACCGTTAGAAAAATATGGCGCCTCAAAAATAATGGGGTCAGAACCTCGATGTTTTTGGGTCACGTGACGTCGTCAGTCTTGTAGCCATTCGACTCGGCATATGCTGTTTCCTATAGGTGGTCCATTGTAACCATTTTTCTGACTTGCAAATTTTAGGTTAATATAAAGCATAAAACTTGCATTTGCCCATGTTAAAGGCAAAATGTTTACTGCGCACACGCTGTGTCACGTGACCTGTAGGCAGGAAGTTTAAAATAACTGCATATTTAAAATTTCCGAGGCCATAATGCCTATTCACTATGTTACTTTGGTTAGGGCTACGATGACGATTGAGGTTAGTTTGTGGCATCTCCACTGTGAAGCACTTTCAGTGGTATTTTTTCAGTCCAAAAATGGGCCAAAAATTTGCGGTTTGGGAGTATTTTAAAGTCAAAAATAATAAAAATAAATGTTAAGACTTCCTAAAATCCATCTCCACCGAAACATGTCATCGATTGATTTAAAGGTTACAAAGCTACGGGTGCCCAAAATCTGGCATTTCCCATTGACTTTGATTTGATCCCATTTGACTTGACATTGTTACGCACTGCCGTGCTTCACTGTAATATATGCCCTACGAACAAAATGGTACTACTAAGGTTTTGCCACCTTTGCTGATATCTCTATCTGGTCTGGCCAATCGACTAAGTAAAAACTTAAACCTTTACACAGGAATAGAATAAAAACACATATTTTAGCACTATATAGCCATCTAATCTGCATAAATTTTTCTTTTTATATATAACACATATATAAGATCTAAGAATCTATACGAACTAAGGTATTTGCCAATGTGGCAGTAGATCGCTTTAAAGCCAGCGGTAGAGGCGAAACAAAGGGTCAAAGTAAAACTGTTCCGCGCGCGAAAGAAAAGTCTATTTGCGTATCAATCACAACCAATACAATAACAAATTCACAGAAAGGAAAACTCCATCACAGCTGGCCATCTATGATAACTATAACCAATAACTGTAAACAGTATAATAAAAATAATATTAACAAACAAAAAACATACGAATAATGCAACCAAAATGACAAATGTGTAAAATCACGATAACAACTAAAATCGTTAAAAATTAATATTGTTTAGAAAGTCGTAGTCGATTTTTGTTTACAATGAAATAACAAAGGTAATTTTTTTTATTTGCGCTGTTGTCTTCATTTTTGTTGTCTACTGTTATTCGTGGTACTGCATGAACAACCTCTGCACTTTTTGGACTAACACCCACCATGAGAAAAACGCATAGATACCGCGTCAGATATGGGTAGCACTGCACCAATGATAACCCGCGGTCAAAAATGTAGTGAACCGGGGTAGAAAACCTGTGAAAAGCTACAATATTTTAATGACACGGTGAGAGTTGGTCCATTTTTTAAATGTATTGTAAATTTTAGCCGTGCTGTTTGCAATTTCCAGTCGTTCTTTTTCCGTTGTCCGTCATTTACAAGTCCTGTAAATTTAGCGACCTCGTCAATATTAATAATGCGTTATTAGCGCGTTAGCGCATGTGTTAAAAAATTAAGGCAATGCATTAACGCGTTAAAAATAGCGCTTCGACAACTGAACAAAATATTGATTGACTCTGCGAGCAACGTACACCGCTTGCACTACTAGCTGCAGTAATAAAAAGCACGACTGCTGCAAAACCTCTTAGTTGTTGCTTAAGATGTACGAGCATGCAGCACGTATAACTCGAGCCGCGCGGTCAATGATGACAGTTACCGTTGTCTGCACCAACTGTAACAGGTTTCTTATACATGTTTGTAAAAATGCACATGAACATATGTCACCGGCAACATGCATCATAAACAAAAAAATCAAATACAACTTTTTAAACAATATTATGTTATAAAGATTTTAGCTGTTCTCGTTGTTTTACACATTTGTATAATGTACGAAAAACACGCCGTCAGCATGCGTACAGACTACATCTCCGCACTTAATTATTTGCTGCTTACCAGTAAAACGCTTTTTTACAACAACTGATTGTATTTTCGCGAAGAACAAAACTAAACTCCAAAATAGCACAAAACGACATCACTTATTAAGGCTATCCGGCATTGCCACTAGCGCCGCTAATGTCGGCACTCGCCAAGCCTTTATGTTTTAAGCTGGTAAGGCTGCCCGTAGGTATTAATAAAAGGTTTTGTGTTTTGTCGCATGTTTTATTTCTATTTCGTTACGAACTTTTTAAGCTCCGTCAGCAGATTGTCGCAAAATTTTGCACCGAATGCTAAATTGGTAACGTAAGTCAAAAAATTTAGGGTTTTCACAAAAAAGCCAAAAATGCAAAATTTGGCGCAATTTCAAACAACATCAGAATTTGGCCAAAAATATTTAAGCAACAAATGGATATATTTAAAATCGAACACGACAAAACCGAGGTCTATTTCTTTTGCGTTCAGTGAAAAAGTTCAGTGAACATCCGTTTACCACAAAAATCGACATGTAATTTTAAACGCATTAAAATCGGTTTTTCGAAAAATAATATATTAGCTTTAAAAAGTGCTCTGACCTAAAAAAATTACACGCATTATAAAATGACCAAATTTTGCTAAAGCACATTTTATTGGAGACTGGGTCCCCAACAATTTTTTATAATAAATGTTTAAAAATTAGCTTAAATTTCGGTGCTTTAGCCGCAACAACTTTGAAGAACAGCCTCACATAACTAAAATCCTAAAAAAATTTCACGCGACGTGCCGCAGGTAGGGTGATAATGCAGGTGCAACTTTTGCGCGGCATTTGCTTTTGACATTTCAAAAAAAAATTGACGCAGTTATAAACAACTTTAGATTTTTCCAAATTGTCCAAGAAACAGATGCGTTTATCGACAATAAAACTCCCTGTTATTTCCGCAAGTTGTGCTTCTCTTACTATTAGTACTCCTACAACTTTTACTACTAGGCCTATGGGTTGTTGCAGGTCCTAGGCTGTGAAAGAGTCTGCCAGTTCATTTGAGACAAACTGACATTAACTTTCAACAATTTAAACGGCAGTTAAATACACATTTGTTTTTGCGTTAAAACGCGGCGCATTGTGACTATTGTTAAATTGTGTATTCTGAATAATTTCACTTACTTATTTATTTACAAAAGCTGCTGACTAGTACTTATTCTGCCCCTTTAGTCGAGTCAATATATGCTTGAACCCCCCCCCGCCAAAAAAAAATTCCAACAAATCATTTTTTGTTGTAATCGTTTTAGTTAATTATGGTAAATCTTAGAAAAAAGTCGTGGGTCATGTGACCCCGGGAACAAGGTTAATTTGCAAATTTTCAAGATGGCTGTCATTAAAAATTTTAATTTGTGCTATTTTTAATGGTTGGTTTTAGACCTCATAAATGTATTAGCAACAGATACAAATATGGGGTTTCTGAGTAAAATAAACATAATTTTATTTCCAGTGACGTATCATGACGTAGCTGTGACGTATGTAACGTCATAAGTCATAGATAATAAAGTACATTACAGTGCAAGTTTAACATGCTTACTGGATGTCATGAACGCAAATCGAATGTATGAATACACCTCCTTGTCAAGTCCTAGATTATCACAGCGTCATTTTCATCAGTCTCATTCACATTCTCGTCACGCAACATCTGATTAAAAAAGTTACTGCATGATTGCACTTGGCACTGCCCACAAGCCGAAATGCATTGCAAACCATACGTCTTGCACGTGCAGCGTTGAGTACTACACCCGCACGTGCAGCTACAGTGAACTACCTTCAGCACAGAATTTGGTGCGATATGCATTTTATTAATTACTGAGATGAACTGATTTGTCTCAGCTTTCCACCTACAGTCCGTCGGCTCCAAATCTGCCTCTTCTCCCATCCACGACATAATCTAAAAGTACGTTCGTAGTGAGTAATGCTTAATGGCTTCTTCTGTTGACGGCAGACGCTCTGGTGTTACAAATGACACAACAAATGCCACTTTCTTTGTTAAGATGGTATGGCGCAACACAGTTAGCGTATCTGCTTCTTTTCCACTAAACAATAAGACCATTGCCTTGTGACCAGCCAGCATGTACAATTACAGGGTGGTCCAAAAAACGGCACAAAGTTAATGACACCATAATTTTGCAACCGTATGTCATAAAGTCATGCGGTTTTCAGCAAAATGTTCCCCCAAAAATTCTTTACATAACTAAAGTCAGTATTTGAATACAACAGTTAAGTATTTTTTAGTATTACCGCTGGCAGTTAAACTATGCAAAAACACTATTACCCTCGACACCGCGGTCCATAACAATAGCTTTGTGAAACATTGGCGATTTTAATAATTTTTGGCATGCGACATTAAAAAGAAACTTCACGTAAATGTCCGCAGTTTTAACCATTTCGCTGTAAGGTTGTCGCTACACTACCTTGTGCAAATGCAGAAGTCGTATTTTGACCATTGACAACAATGACTTTATACTAAGCAGTGCATGCGTCAGCTCAGAAAATTACTGAGACTGCAAAATTATTAAAAACTTGTTGCTTTATCTTTATTTTAACATTTTAAGTCGACCAATTAAAATGATACATCAACAGTGTGTGAGCTGCTTGAGTCATGCAGTTACTGAACCTGCTGTTGGCAAATGGTGTCAACGTCTACCGCTTGCGTTTGTGCTGCAGAAGGACATTTTGAGCACATGCTGAAATAAAATAAAATGACGTGATGTGATACGTGTGATTTTTTAAGTGATAATAATTGTTAATTGCGTTTGTTGCTATTCAGTTTATAATTTTGAGCTGACGCATACACTACCAGATAGAAATTTATTGTTGTCAATAACCAAACAGGGACTTCTGCATTTCACACGGTAGTGTAGCGACAGCCTTAAGGTGAGTTGGCCAAAACTAAAAACCTTTGCGTCAAGTTTCTTCTTAATGTCGCATGCCAAAAATTATTGCTGGTAGGGGCACATTACTTTGAGGCTTTTCACAAATTTCCTGCAGCAGGTTTGCAAAACTGTCCATCTAAGTTTTGTTCTTAGATATGTTTAGTTATCATTGCCAATGACCAACCTTTTACAACACGCCGTGTCTGTCTGACTCTTTTGGCCCCCTGGATACGTGGTAAATTTCTGGGACCCAAAGAAGTTCTTCAATCTGTTTATGTGATACACTCTGCTCTGGTCCCGCTACATTTATGTATCTTCGCTAATAACTGTTGTCGATTGCAGCTGGGAAGACTGTACTGCTGCTTGCACGATATCATAGTCTGCGTCACCCGATGCGTTCATTAGAGTGCACCCCTTTTCCTTCAGCCGTTGGCTGATAATGTTGATCAGTTGCTGCTTGTTAGAATCATTTGACAAGAACTTATCTTTTTTCGTTATAAACACGGTGTATTCTGTAAAATTTGTTGCATGTGTATAGTGTAATGTCGAGATCGGGCCGTCCCGACATAACTAACTCTATAAGCTAAACTGAACTGCCTGTGTCTGTGCTGCTGCAGCAACTGGCAGACATCTATTACTGTTGTTTTTGTAACTTAGCCATTACTGCAAGTCGAAACTGTATGCACGTAATCTTTCTTTGTACATTGCAAAAAAAACAAATTAATATTACGCTTACAATTATAACTGTATTAAGTGTATTTGAGCTAAACCTTTCATCGTATTTAGTGTGTTTACTGTGTTGCATGCATGTACTTCGCACGACATTTGTTGCTGCTGTAGCGCGAGCCATTTGCTGTTATCGTATTCGCCAGATAGCGCCTGCGTAGAATTAAAGTTTGTAATTTCGTATAATTCGCAATAGCTTAAAATTAGATATTTAGGCCTTTCTTACAACTTTCACGTAATTAGTTTAATTTAGTTTTTATGTTTTATTATTTTCATATAAGCTTAGGCAAAAACACCGTAACTTAGCCGCCTCGTTATCATACAATTGTACTGCCCTCAGGAAAAAAGATGTTTAAGTAAAAGCGGTTCTCAGCAATCTTTACCAAGTGTCCGCCTTTCTGTGTGCAAACCATGTCGGTAGATGCCGGTGTCGGTTGTTTTCTGACAAAAGCTGTCTAATTGTGTGAAAACGGGGTCGGTCGGTGGAGAGAACCTTCCTTCGGTCCTGGAAGCTGGCTGATCGTGTGCAAACGCGGTTAGTTAGTGGAAAAGACTTTTTTAACCATTAGAAGCTGTTCGACTGTGTGAAAACGCTGCCGCCCAGTAAATAGGATTTCCGGTTTTATTTTTATTTCTATACCGACATTTCTTTACTTATTCTAGGCACCTTTGAGTTACTCTCTCTTGCCCGGTAAACGTCCAATGTTGAGTGAACTTGATTATTAATTTTTGTTGCGCTGATACATGTAATGTATTGTCACATTGTAACTTACTTTCTCGTTTAAATGTCGTTTTTTAGCTTAGATTAATAACTGAAAAGTAAACTAAATAAATAAAAAAAATAAATATAAAATAGTTTCTAAGTTCACATGCACACAAAATCCGGTGCTACAGAAGACCGGTCGGACCCACGTAAATTGTAAAGTTCCCGTGTAAAGCCTATCAAAAAGTACGGTGGCGTCCAATAAAAACTAAACGCCAAAAAAAACGCATTAAGCAAAATCCCGCCTTGCTCTCACAAAAATCCTCAAGCGTTTCATTGGCGCTTAACGTAGGTCCTACACAGACTTTTCTCCCCTCCTTAAGTAATTTATAATCCACTGCCTTCTCTATCATTTATAATGGCGGAGGCACAATCGGTTATCGTTTGTCAACTCGTTTTTATCACAGAGCAGCTCACCCGTGCTGGAGTTTTACGATACTCCTGATATTCCCGCATTCGCTGTCAGCCCGGTTTGTGCCAAAATAAAGCAAAATCCTCCCGCTGCGCCTCGTACCGTTAAAAAAAGAGGTAGACGCCCGCCGTTTTCTCAATTCTAAAATGGGGAAGAACACCCTAACTGCTGTGCTAGTCAGCTCTATAACAAGCATCAGCAAAATTACAACGTGACTCTGGCTGTCGTTACGTTTGTAAAGAAGTTTAGACTGTACCTTCTAGGGCGCCCATTCTTTATACGAACCGATCACGCGGCCTTGAAATGGCTCCGTAAGACCTCGGACCCATTGGTCAACAAGGCCGCTAGCTAGAAATCCTAGAAAAAATTGACTTCTATGTACGACACCGACCCGGCACTCAGCATGTGAACGCGGACTCGTTGTCGCGGCGAATAGCTGCTACTCATAACAAACCGCCCTCGCATGCTCAGCCGGACAGAGTCAACTGGCCCTAAATACAACAAGACGACTCCGTAGTCGGTGAAATATACCGTCTAGTCCCGGCCGGGTCTTCTCGGCCGTTTCCAGAATTGATTTTTAACTGTTGCAGCAAGAAAAGAGTTTCTGCACAGTGTATAAGCGTCTGAAATTGTCAGGTAACGGCACTTTGTGTCGCACATTTACTTTCACGCATGATCAGATTATTGTCCCTGGTCCCCTGCGGTTGTTTTCTGACGAAAGGCTTTTGAAACTGTCCGATTGTGTGAAAACGTGGTCGGTCGGTAGAGAAAACTTTTCTTCGGTCCTGGAAACTGGCTGATTGTGTGCAAACGCGGTTAGTTAGTGGAAAAGACTTTTTTAAGCCCTAGAAGCTGTTCGACTGTGTGCAAACGCGGCCGCCCAGTGAATAGGACTTCTAGTTTTATTTTTATTCCTATAAGGACATGTCTTTACTTATTCTAGGCACCTTTAAGTTACTGTCTCCTGCCTTATAGGCGTCCAATATTGAGTAAACTTGATTATTGACTTTTGTTGCGCTGATAACTGTACTGTGTTGTGCACATTATAACTTACTTTCTTGTTCAAATGTTGTTTTTAGCTTAGCTTAATAACTAAAAAGTAAACTGAATAAATAAAAACAAATAAATATAAAAATGGCTTCTAATTTTACATGCACACAAAATCCGGTGCCACACAAGACCGGTCGTACCCACGTAAATTGTAAGGTTCCCGTATAATGCCTATAAAAAGTACGGTGGCGCCCAATAATAACTAGACGCCATAAGAAACGCATTAGGCAAAATCCCGCCTTGCTGTCACAAAAAAAAAATTTCAGAGTTTCAGTAATACTAAACTCGTTGTAGTCTTTAAAGACAAAAAAAAACAGAAAAAAACAGCACTAGAACTGTACTCAACGACAGTCATACAGTATAGTCTGCCAATAACTACTGCAACGCTGGGCAAGGCTGAGAGTGTGCGGGGCTTCCAGAGATTGACATGCACATGCACCAGTCAAGCGCACACTCATTAACATAATTTATCCAACAACATTCGCTGGCCCATTCGCCAATACCCAGTATAGACGCAAAAATCTCGCAAATATCTCTTACACAAGCCGATATATTTAATTTAAATAGGCCTATCCAATATATATATACACACACACACACACACACACACACATATATATATATATATATATATATATATATATATTCGAAGTCATATGCATATTGGTTTTTTCCAGCTATATACACCAACACTAACATTATGGTTCTCGACCGACATGTTGGGGGAGCCAATATGCAGGTAAGAATCTCTTCGGTTTTCTCGAGTTTGCCTTAGTCCAGAAGAACTTACTGCACGCTATTTTGTTTTTTTACGTTTACTCTCTATGTTTCAATTTGCATGCGCCTTATCACAGATATATACTATTTTACCCTAAATATGTCATTACCCAACAGTCGCCTTAGCAACATTACGTAAACAAAATCATCAATCTCAAAATAGCCCCAGTGCATCTTCGTCATCAGTTTTGTTTAACTTGAGTCGACATAGTAGTTAATATCGTTTTTACGCGCGAAAACAGAATGCTTCGCGCGTCTTCGCCATTGTATGGGCGTCTGTCTGTCTGTCCGTTTGTCTGTCTGTCACACTCGTGATCTGTATCAAAACGGTGAAAGCTAGGATCACAAAATTTTTACTGTGGCTGTTCCAAGGTTTCTAGTTTATCGTGACAAAATTTCGTGCCACTGGTCCCCTCGAACGAGGGCGGCAAAGAGGAATGTCCCCTAAAAACGTCATTTTGCCGCTATTGGCTCGAATAATGTGAAAACGGTTGCAGATAAGTACATTCATGCTGCTTATCATAACAAGCACTGGTGACATGCTTTTTGGATTTATCAACATCAACATCAAGACTTTGAACGACCTTGAACCCCTCAAAAAAGAGGTTGTTAGTGAATTTTTCGCAATTTTTGGATGCAGCGCATTTTCAGCACTAAACTGCGACGAAATAGCTGGAAATAGACCAAAACAAACTGCGTATAAAATTTCCAGCATTTAACGTAGATTTTGGCAGTTTAAGTCCCGACCCCCTAGGTTTAAGGAGGCCGGCGCTAGAGCCTTGCACGGGCCAAAAAATTACGGCCCGGCCCGGCCCGTCGCTGATTCGGCCCGGCCCGGCCCGGCCCGGCCCGGCCCGTTTACTCTAGCAAATTTCTAGGCCCGGCCCGTT
>Ga0056128_1012189_pt1 | contig 10529 bp, 9 predicted proteins | sample WorMetLIZISLAND2_FD_71113 | JGI IMG/M metagenome (GOLD analysis project Ga0056128, IMG submission 71113) | Marine gutless worms symbiont microbial communities from Max Planck institute for Marine Microbiology, Germany - Olavius geniculatus... ... | reverse complement strand
GACTGTCCTGAGGCCTGGCAATTTTTGAGGGGTCCGTCCAGGAATCGAACCCAGGACCTCTCGCTCTGGTGAAGTTGACCTGAGTCCAACACTCTAACCACTCGGCCACCGAGCTCCACTAGTGTGGTGCAGGGAATTTCTAGGGGCTGGCGGTCAAGGGGTTAATATGGCATGATTAATATTGATCGAGTGAGTGAGTGAGATCGAGTGATCGGATAATTGATTGTTTTTTGATTAAGTACTTGGTGTGAATGTGTGTTTGCAGTGGACATATCGTGTACATTTGAGCTGGGTCGCCTTTGTGGTTGGAACGGTAACTTTACCACTTCGATCAACTCCGGCAGCAACACCAATCCACGTCAGTTGCGTCCAGTTCAGTTAAACTCAGCACCAGATTTAAACCCATTAAAGGCCAAGTCGCATGAAAAAATGATATCGGATAAGTAAGCGTAGAATGTAGAACGTAATGCTAATTAATAATGTACGCTGATCAGTTGAAATAAAAACGTCATTCTATGTTAATTTTCATAAAAATATTGTTGTTGGAATAATGCCGTAACGTACTATGCTTCGTTCACGGCATGTACTGCAGCGTGCAAAACTAGCACGTCATCTTAGCGTCGATGCAGCGTGCGCTCAGCAAGGTTGACTCTTTTGCATTCCAGAACCAGAAGTTGGAATCTGTTGGCGATTGGTGCAACAGAAAGGGCATACTGTCAGCCTGTTTCCGGTATAACATTTCGAAATGCAAGCGAAGTCTGTTCACCTGGTACCGTGCTCCATTGACGATGCTAGCATCAAATTCTCTCGAATGCGATGTTGACGCTAATGTCGTAAGTGACGTCACAGTTCCATCACAGTTGACCACTATGAAGCTTATTTTTTACCGTATAAAGATAATACTAGCAACAGGAGGATTAACAAATATTGAAAAATTAACATTTGATGAAGCCAATTAGCACTTTGTGACAGTTATGTAAAATGGTGTGACTTGGCCTTTAAATGTAACGCTTGTGGTAGTAGTGGCTGTCAGAATATAAACTGTTGCAGTAAGAACCTGTACAGAAGTACTGCAGTATCATTGGAATACCTTAGATTGGCACACTTTTTGAAATCTATACGCCAGTAAAACATACCATATATTTCTCCCGTACTTATGTGAGCGTACAGAGGATGTAACGGCATTGCAACATATGATGTCGTAAAGTGTTTTATGTAAGTCGCCCAGCCGAAATGTTTTACCCACATTTTCGGCTTTCACTATAGACTTGAGTCATTCGTTGTTAGGATATCGTGGACACCACCTTCAGTAACCACTTGATTGTGGTTATCCGACCAGGAGGCAAACTTTCAATGTCTGGTCTGGTTAGTACTTGGATGGGTGACTGCTAGCAACTCAGCCTGGCCATCCTTGCATGGGTGATGGATAGGCAAAGTGAGTTCCAGTGAAAGCTAATCAGCAGTCGCCTGTCGGCCACACCCCTCTGCTTTTATTTCTCTTATTTATTTGCTAATTTACATACAGGGATAGCGTCCGTGAGGACTGACCTTGATGTTGAGGACAAAATATTATGACCTTGGCTTTGGCCTCAAAGGTCTCTGGCCTTCGCCTTGGCCTTGATGAGTTCTATCCTTGGCCTCGGCCTCAAAGATCACAGACGTTGGCCTTCACTTTGAAAAATTCTGGCCTTGGTCTTGAACCTATTTCTGCTTACATAGCAAGCCCATATATGTGTTGTTTATTTACTCAGATGTAGGCGGAGTGATACGCATGCCGGAGTCTCGGTATCCAATCACAGCCGAGCTCTACAGTCCACCAATCAGCAGTCGGCTGTCAGCCACGCCCCTCTGCCTGTATTTCTCCTACTTCATGCATCGTGGCGTCAACAGTCGATTGAGCGTGTATACCTTGGACAATAGCAACACATCGGCAGAGCTGTGGACTCGGCGTGGACATGCCATGAAAACCTGGCGAGTCGACTTTGTACAGATTGACAGCGCCAGCGGGCCTTTCCAGGTGATCTGTGAACTTTTTTCGTTCTAATAATAATATTATTTATTATATTGTAATAAATGTTATAATTTGTAAAAAAAATATAAATATTTTTTTTCAATTTCTGTCAAATTGGATTAGCACCACTCCATATAATTTTGTTTGTAACTCTTTTGGGATTTTGCTATAATGCCGTCACTATCACCTGATTCTCTTCTGAGATTTTGTTGCTATATAAATTGGTAATTACTTACTTACTTACTTACAATTTTACCAGTCGACTTTCGTTAATGACAGCACTACTTTACTACCAGGCGTGCAGCGAAGTAGTAGTAATAAATTTTTAGGTCTATAGTCCAAAGTTGTCCAGAATTGCTCCAAATCACAGAAAGAAGTAGATCCCCAAATTTTTGTGACCGACTTCTTAAACAACACTTATTTTTGGCAAAAATTTGTGAAGATCAGCAATGGTTCAATTTGAAAAGTAACTTAGTTTTAAAATTTAAGACGCTTTTCTTAAAAATTTGTTATGGAGGGGCAGTTAAAATGATCACATTCAAAACAAAATATTTCGGTTTTGTTATCAGGTTAACTGAAACATTAGGCTGCAACTTGAACATTGCTGTTAATATGAACAGCCGGCCGAATTGAGTAACGAATCGTCATCGAAGTGGTCGATGTGAACAGCCATTTTGCTTGCGTCGAGTTTACTCCAGGTTACCTTGCTGATGATGCCAGTTAATTTCTGGCAAGTTATCCCGAGTTTACCTTTGGGTTAAAGGAAAGGGTGCTACAACGTTGTTCTATCTTAACCCAGGGGCAACTTGAGATATACCGGTTACCCCTGGGTTACCCCTTAGCTCAGAAACCATTGTGAGACTTGTTGGAACTGCCATTAATGTTAATTACATATGCATGCATATATTGGAGTTCTTGCAATTTTAGGTTTGGCTCGTTTTTGTGTTTTGTGTTTCTGTAAAGGTTAAACTTTCTGTTTCTTTATTGCAGAGGTTAAACTTGCTGTTCTGTTATTATGTGTATGTGCATTTTGCTTACAAAGGCCATCCCCAAAACGATCTATGCTGTGTCGGCTGGGACGTTAAACCTTACTCACTCACTCACTGAGACTTGTGTCATTGAATGTCTTTAGATTGTAGTATCCGCCACATCGTCAGGCATGGATCGGTTTAATGTTGCCATAGATGACATCTATCTACTACCCGGCTATTGCATCGAACATCGTTAGTATACACGTCTGTAGTAGTAGCAACTAGTAGTAGTAGTTGTGGTAGTAGTATTAGTGGCATCAGTAGTCGTAGTAACAGCAGTTGTAGCACTAAAGGTTAGTTTAACGATATGCACTATATGAATTCACATTTTACTTAGTAGTAGTAGTATCTCAGTGTTGCCATGGACGACATTTATCTACTGCCGAGCTACTGCATCGAATACCATCAGTACTACATGTATACTACTACTACTAGTAGTAGTAGTAGTAGTAGTAGTAGTAGTAGTAGTAGTAGTGGTCGTAGCAGTAGAAGCAGCATTAGTAGCTTTAGATAGTTTGGGTGGCGCTGTACCTACAGTCATCAGGTCGTGGGTTTAACTCCAGTCAGGTCACTATCAGGGGATTACTTCCTGGATGAATGGGTAACTGTCACTGGACCGGTAAACCATCTTAGTATATAACCAACATTCAGCTCAACTCAGCCTTTCATCCCTCAGGGATAGGTTAATCAAGCACCGGTCTGTCTGGCTGGGGTTGAGGCGGGGCGCGTTCACATGTGTCATGTGGTAGGTAACGACACTGTGTGATCCCATATGGCAGGTGACTCTCCGTATCTCTGAGATGGGTTTCCCATGAAGAGCTGTGTCATTAGCCATTTTTATCACCTCCAGCTGCAGCAGCAGCAGTGTCTATATCAGGCTTTTATCTCTTGCCCAGCTACTGCTGGATCGATGGAGACTTTTTCCAAAACGTGGTTTTGACTCTTGCAGTTCATAAAAGCTTCCATTTTTTGTGCAGTAACCACTGTCAGCTTCTTTTGAAATAACAATTAATTAGTCATTAATTTTTGAAAGTTAACTGTTAAAATTTTCTCCATAGTTACAAGCTTGTGTAATTTGTGTGGTAATCTAGAAAGGCTGTGTAGTGTCCCAATGTAGAACAGCATGATCATTATGGCTAGGGTTGAGCTTAGTAAATAAAGGTAAGTTGCACCTATGGCTTTGGTGGACTTCGCCTACGGCAGCCCATGGCTATGCAGGACCGAGTTATAGCTGGTTCGGACTAGTGCCCCTGTGGACAAGTGACCAGTCACTGAAGTGTGCTATTGAGTGTACGACTGAGTCATTATTCGGATCTACTACTACTACTGTAGAGATAACATAATGACTTTGTGCAATACAGATACAAAGGGTTATGCGTCTTATGTGTTACAGCTACCAAGGGTGGACGGTGTCCTATTGTTCACCATTCATTCACACCCGGTCCGTGTACTGTGGAGTGTACGGCTGACAGTCATTGTCTTGGACAGCAGAAGTGCTGTGTTAACGGCTGCAACAGAACATGCCAATTGCCAGGTTAGTCTAAGGCACCGTTCATACATCATGGTTAAAAAAACATGCCACTTTTGTTTAAATAGCTCTGTAAAACATTGGTAGATTTTAATAATTTTTGGTGTGCAATATCGCAAAGAAAGTTGACATGAATGACTATAGTTTTGCCTACCTCACTTTAATACTGTTGCTACACTACCTTGTGAAATGCAGTTAACAAACATGCTGTTGGCGAGTTGCATCAACATATATACGTGTTTGCGTTCATGCTGTAGGAGGACATTTTGAGCACATGGTGTGATAAAGATGACGTAATGTGACACTTGTGATTTTTTGGGAGACAGTAATTACCAGTCGTGTTTGTTGATATTCAGTTTATCACTTCTGAGCCAGCACATGTGCTACCCAGTATTAATTCATTGTTGTAATCAGCCAAACTACGACTTCTGCATTTCACAAGGTAGTGTAGCGACAGTATCAATGTAAGTTGTTTAAAACTACAGTCAATTACATCAAGTTTATTCCTGATGTCACATGCCAAACATTATTAAAATCGGCCAGTGTTTCACAGATATATTCAAAAAATAAAAGTGGTACTTTTTTATGGACCATCGTGTAGTAGCAGTAGTATTAGTAGTCTTAGTAGTGGTGTACTGCTGACAGTTGTTGTCTTATACTCTGTTTACATGAGGAAGTATACATATAAAGCATACACGAAGCAAATTTAGAGCACATGTTTTGCACTCTTAGAGCTGTCTTGATAATGGTGTATATTGCAAACATTCACGAAGCTAGCTCTACATGTGCTTCATGTGTGCTTCCTCGTGTAAACGGGGTATTAGACAACAGAAATGCTGTGTTAATGGTTGCAGCAGAACATGTCTCCAGCCAGGTTCGTGTGGCGTGTCATTCAAGTCTTAGTGGGTCACTTCACTTTGTGACTTATTACAGTTTTTTCCATGCACACTTCACGGACAATCAGATTGATGTCCGATCAACTTTGGGTCTTTATCGGAGATCATCTCAATGACTGTTTTTCCATCAATCATCAGTGATTGGTCATGTAATTGAAGTTCAAAACTGTGTGAGAAACAAAATGCAATTGATCGTCGATCAATTCTGAACATCAAGCTAATCGGAGATCCGTAAATCAGATATCATATTTGATTTGATTGGTGATTGAAATGCCAGATCTTAGACTTTAGCTGAGCCAATTCGCTGAGCTTAAGTTTGGTCAAAGTACACACTGTAGCCAAAGAGTGAAATGATATCACTGAGTGAAAACTTTAGTCCAAGTCTGAAGTTTTCATTCAGTGACATAGCTCAACAAAAATTTTTGTCTAGAAGTATGGTCTAAGTACCTACTTAGATCTAAGTTTAGCTAAACTGACCTGGGTAAGGTCAGTTGAATTTGCATAGAACAGGTAGCTTTAGCGCTTTTAGCACGTAACTTTCTCCGAGTCTGAACCCACTTCGACTTTGTGAGTTTTGGCTGCATCGATGGCTCCAGCAGAACCTGTCTGCAGCCATGTCAGTCGAATGCCAGGTTGAAAAAATTTTTTAATTCGAGCCCTGTGCGCTTTATTCAGTTTTTATCTGCTTTTGGGATTTTTAAAAAAGCCAAACTTGAACCTTAGCTGAAAAGTTTGTTAGTAGTAGTAGTACTGTTGTTGTTGTTGTTGTAGTTGTTGCTGTGACAACAGTGAGCTACCCAGCATGCAACCCGGCCACAATGTTTACGTGTCGTAGTGGAGCGTGTATTACGGCAGCTCTAGTTTGCAATGGAGAAATGGATTGTTTGGATGGATCAGATGAGGGGCCAGGCTGTCATCTTCTCACACCTCAGACTGGTATGTATAGATGTAGTAGTATTAGTGGTAGTGCCAGTAGCAGTAGTAGTAGGAGTAGTAGTTGTTGTTGTTGTTGTTGTTGTTGTCATTTACACATGCTATTATTGTGACTGCTTTTACTGTGTGACCATTCTAATTGGTTGAATTACGTTTGTTTGTTTGTTTGTTTGTTTGATCATTTTTTTCTTTGTTTCATTGTTTGTTTATTTGTTCGTTTATTTGTCTGTTTAGACAATAGATGTTTATATGATGTTGTAGATGGTGTTTGTTTGTTTAGTCTGTATCTATGCTGCCATGTTTTAGGTGGAGGTTGGCATCATAAGCCGAGTGACGTGTCATCCGCCGGTATCGTCATCATTGTAATTTTGATGTTGTCCATCGTTCTTTGCATCATCGCCGCCACCTACTGCTACGTTCGACGGCCCAGCCTACTGCAGCGCCTGCGCGGCCGAGGCTATGGCAGCAGCGGGGTCAGGGCGTCAGATTATGTGGGTCAGTGCGACGCCTCGGCCCAGATGCCGTCACCGCCACCGTACGATGGGGTCGCGGCGTCGGCGCTGTTCCCTCCACCGTACAGTCCCACGGACACTGGAGCGGGGGACAAACCACCGGACTATGAAGTGGTGTTGTTGCGGAATGGTCAGTGTCTGTACAGACGTCAACATCAGTCCAGTGTCTCGGAGTCAGATGCTAATGACGATATTTTACCACAAGCTGGTGTTTGATGGTTTTAATTATTTTTTGTTTGTAAAGATGGTTAAATTTTCTGTTTTTTGGTCGAGATGTGATGAAGTTCGTATTTTTTGACCCCAAATTTTGCATTTCTGGAAAAAAACTTCTGACATGAGGAGGATTTTATGAAAATTTTCTGACTGCCCAAAATTTAGGGGGCTGTTATCCCTATTATCTATTTTGCTTCAAATTTTTAGTCATAATCTAGGGAAACTGCAAATTTTGCCATCCCCTGTAAACTTTTTGAAATTGAAAAGCCATCGTTGTTTATTTAAAACAGCCCAGCATGCATCTATTTGTCTCAAGTTTATTTTGCAACACATTTCATCGATTTTTAGCCTGAAATTCCCGTCCTGATGAGCATTTACCTTGCAGCACTTTTTGTTTTGTTTTAAACTACAGGGTGTGCCAAGAACATGACCCAACTTGTTTTTGTCAGAACTTCGTCAAATCTTCACCAAATTTGATAATTTTTGGCACACTGATAGCCAAGACAATAGAGTTATGTCAGGTACACTCACTATCCACCTCACTTATTTTATGTCAACGCACTACCGTGTAAAGCACAGATGCTCCAAATTGTTACATTACGCGCTGATTATCGGTATTAGATTGCTCACTTGTGCATTATCAATTCCACGAAGGACACCATGGGTCTTAGTAATTTTCTGGTATTAAACATTTTACGCTGAAAACAGCAGACAACAAAATAACTGATTAATGAGCTTAAAACACATTTATCCATGAATGAGTGCTGTGCAGTCTGATCAGTTGATCGTTAATGCCGCTATCAGCCGTGGCGTCATGTCAGGGGCGTCATTTCAGTAAATTGTTGGGGTCTGAGTGATCCTCGGGGGTCTAAGTCTGCGTAATGTATTGTTTTTGCAGCAGTAACACTGTTTCAAAAGTACGATTTACATGGGGAAAAACGAAAGTCATAAATCATTGGGAAGTCCATAAACCCTTCCAGCCCCCCTCCTAAGTGACGCCCCTGCATCACGTCTAAGCCATTGTGTACACTCTGGACATAAATTCTGATAATTTAGAAGCAAGTTGTTATAAAAACTTATAATTCTGCTGAATAAATCACATTTTAGTTTATTGTATTTTTAATTAAGTCGTCAGAACTTGTACAGAGACAACAACTCAGCATTATGCATCAATTTGTGCATCTGTGTTTTACATGGTAGTGCATTGACATAAATTGCGTGAGGTGGACAATGATCATACCTTACACATTTCTATTGTCTTGGCTATTTGTCTGCCAAAAAATTATCAAATTTGGTGCAGATTTGATGAAGTTCTGACAAAAACAAGTTGGGTCATTTTCTTGGCACACCCTGTATTTATTCTCATCAGCGATGTTAATAATTTACAGTGTTTTTTGACTCTATCCAAATAAGACCAGTGTATCGTGTGTACCAACTATTTGGTTTTGGTAGGCCTATTTTGATTACTGTCCATTTTGTAACCAAGTCTGTCAAATTTTTAGCTTCATCTGATTTTCTTCTGAAATTCCCACATTTATATTTATCACAGCATTGTTTGACTTAGTGTCTAATTTATCAGAATTTTCAGAAACTGTTCAGAGATTTCTCTGTGTGCTTTCTGAGATTTATTTGAACTTATTTCTTGTATGTAGGCAACAATTAGTCGTGTGCATGCGTTACGTTTTTTGTAGGTTTCCTTGCAACTATTTACAAGTTTGTTGGATTTTGTTGTTAACGTGTTTCATAGAATAAATTTCTGTGCTTTTGGTCGCCAGCTCTCCCTATACCTCTCTCCTTAAAATATTTACTGGACCCCTGAAAATATGGGTGCTGTTTTTGTTTGCTTTCAAAGTTTTAAGGTGTGTACAGACTGACCTAACTGAACTGAACTGACATGGTTAGTTTTTGATGAACTGACCAATGAGCAAGCAGTAATACATTACAGTAGGCACCATCTAACGGCGTCGGTGACTACGTGACTACGCGCATGAAAGTGTTTCAACGGACTCCCCCTGATAGCCCATTGTAAACTATGTAGTTTAATTCGGTTCAGTTACATCGCTCTGTACATGCTTTTAATAAAACATGCTGCAGTACCTTCACTTTAATTCTCATGGCTACTATTCATTGTGTTACTTAGTTTTTTTAGCTGTTGTGTAATATTTCATTGAATGTCATGAAATGAAAAAGTATTCCCATCATTTTTGCTTCACCATACCGCAAGCAGACGCACAAGAATTTTTATGCCGGAGTTTATTTTTTTGCCGTTTGTTCATTTTTGGCCCTACCCACTTTTTACCGAAATTGCACAGTTTTTAGCGCGTGAGTACCATTAACTTTTATCATGTTTTTAAATTTGTGCCGTAATTTTTTTGGTTGTTTTTGATGCATTGTTACATTTAATCAATCTCATTTAGGTTGTAATCATGAGCTAGTAATAAATGATCATAATAATTGGTGACAAACAGTGAAGTTTTTCGAACATTGGTGAAATATTTCAACCAATCATCTTTCAAGCAGTTGACAGAAATTTTACACATTTAATACTGTCCTCAGTATTATTCCCTCTGCCCAATTTCATGCAATTCTGTCCGCAGTAAAACTTTTTGTCAAATGTGTGGATTATCACAAGAAAAAGTTAATGTATGCTTTTTAATGACTATTCAGCAGAACGTTGACTTTTCGTTGATGTGATGATGGGTAAAAAGTTTTTTATGATCTTTTATGATCTTTTTTTAATTTTTTTGCTGTTTTCGATGTGTCATTCACTGCATGTTGCCACTGGCGTGTGTATAAACCACTGTTTTGTACGTACGTTTATATTTGTAATTGCATCATTTGTTAGTATATGCTTGATATAGTATAACTGTGACCCGTATATAAAGACGATGCCGTTTTTATAAAGACAGTGTTGCTTTTTATTTTCGTCGTTAATATGACGAAATATGTTGATTTTATCCTTTGGTTTTTGTCGTTGAAGCCGCGGAGGTGTGGGGAGAGAGGGAATTTTCTCCCCTCACCCACCCAAGTTCTAGTTTGCCGGAAAGTTTTCTCCTTGTGAGAATTTTTATTTAAAAAGCGAAATTTTCCGATGGAAATTCCCCATTTTGGAGACAATTTGGGGCCAAATTGAAATTCTGAGCACTTGCTTCTTCTTCGTAAGCAGTTTGCAGCTTTCTCTTGGAAAATTTCAACTTTCTTTCGCTCCCAACTTTTTTAACCCCTGAGGCACATGTACATTTTTGACAGTGTATGGTGCAAGCCCGTTTCCTATATGCCCTTGATTTCAGACTTGTAACAAGTCCAGCAACAGCCAAGTCCAAGTCCAAGTCCCCTATCCTCAAGTCCAAGTCCAAGTCCACCTTAAACGGGCAAGTCCAAGTCCGAGTCCAAGTCCTCTTCAAA
>Ga0056128_1012185_pt1 | contig 10530 bp, 7 predicted proteins | sample WorMetLIZISLAND2_FD_71113 | JGI IMG/M metagenome (GOLD analysis project Ga0056128, IMG submission 71113) | Marine gutless worms symbiont microbial communities from Max Planck institute for Marine Microbiology, Germany - Olavius geniculatus... ... | reverse complement strand
GATTATTCCCGACACAACTAAGAGACTTAGAGACTGCTTAGTTTACGTGTAGCCATTTAAAATCAATTAATCAATTAAAGTCTATTGCAAGCACACATGTCCTATGTCTCATAAGAAAACCACGGGCGGACAGTCAGTTTTGTCCACAGGATCCAAAGTCTATGGATCCAGTTTGGATCCGGGGCCCTAACTGGATTCCTCCGTATGTGAACGCTTGTATCTGGTGCACCACTAGTGGAATTTAGTTGACCCACTTGTCTGATGTGATGTGTGACTGTACCAGGTATTGTCTTGTCGTGGAACATGCAGACAGTGAGTGTGCATGAGCCTCCTGCCAGCTATCAGCTTTACGCCTACCAGGAAGGCCCCCAGCCTCCTAACCCATCTCTCTGGAAGAAGGTGAGACTAAGTCTGCTTTTGGCTTGTTACTTCTGACATTCCATGTGCAGCTGAAAATGCTCTAGCGTACAACCAAACCTTGTTAGTTGGAACTTGCAAATAGCAAAATTACCCCAGCTGCATCAAAATCCGTCATTGGTCCCAGCCATCATGGTGAATGATAGACTTTTTTCAGCTTTTACTTTAGCAGCATCAAAATTGTGCTAATTTTTGTAGGCTGACTGTAGTTCAACTCAGCTATAATCATCATCTCAAAGTTATTACTGCATAATTTTGATTTTTCTGTACCTGGCGCAGAGTCCGACTTATTCTGTCATAAATGCTCACACCTCAAGTTTCTGATATATACCGAGTAGATCACTGCAGTTTTGTGAAGTTTAAATGAAGTTCAGCTGTATGGCATATCTTGATCCCAAGTTAAGACTTTTTAAATTAGTTATGAATTTTTTTTACTTTTTTGAACAGAGCTGATTGATATCAGATTGATTCACCGATTCAAACAGACTAAGAACTGGCAAAGATAAAAGTAAAGGTCCATTGCCTTTTATAGGGCTGTTGCTTACAAGAATCCGACTTGTGACAAGAAATGATTAACAATCTCAGAAGTGGCAGCTGTTTGGCATGAGCTAATGATACCGCAGTGCATTATGCGGCCATCCATCGATTATGTCGATGAACAGTTGTACCAGTGGTGGAGCTAGTTGACATACCACTACCCAAATCAACTGAACTAGGTCTTCACCCTATGTCCAGTGAACTACTGCTAATTTGCCATCTCTGTAGGAAGCTGAGTTGATGGGTTGTTTCACTTTGCAAGGAATGGAATTTGCAAGGAATGGAAAATGCAAGGAAACTGTTTTGCAAATACAAGTTACATTTTTCAACATGGTTAATGTAGGTTAATGAATGGTCAGAAATGATTAACTGAATATCATAGCAATAGGTACATTTTTCACACTGTTAATGTAAGTAACTTGAAAATAAATGTGCAGACATTTGACATCATCAGCTGATTTAGAACGTTCAAATCATTTTGTCGTCTGAATGCACAGTTGGTTTTGGCAGATGTAAAGTTTACCTCTACACTTATGAAGTTTGGTGTACTCCATTATAATTAAATACGTTTTATTGTGAATGTTCAAAACAAGGTACATTTACTCTAACAGGTATAGCAGGCCAAATACTACCACCAACCGAACTGATAGACACAACATTCCTTGCAAATTCACACGGATGCAAATTTTGGGCTTTTCCTTGGAATTTCCTTTCCTTGCAAATTCCCTTCCTTGAAAATTCAGTGCCTCTGAGTTGATCCTGAGCACACGATTGCTTGCAAGTATCCGTGGTGAGATTCAAACTACAACCTGAATGTTGTGGGTCTGTTATCATAGCTGCTTGTCCACTTGATATCCACTATTGAGCATATTACAGCACACTCAGGTAGATACCCAAAAACCATCTAAAAAGCCGCTAAAACCCCACAAAAACTTACTGAAACTTGATGCAATTGTAGTTGCATGTTTTGCTAATAATGAAATATTTTCTTATGGCTAAGTTTTTGGAATATTTTGCAAATATTGGTATATATTTTATGTTGTTGGGGAGGGGACAAACAGAAACTCGTATGAATCAACCAACTGAAAACCCCACAGAAATTTCTAAACCCATGAAGTTGGGTTTTCACAAAAACCTGAAAGAACTCGAAACCTAATAGAACAAAAAACCGTGGGTTTGGGCTTTATAAAAACTGTTTTTTGCATCCTTAGGTATATGATCATATCGATCGAGGTGCATGGTCGTATCTGTGTGTAGATTGGTGAGGTGAAGGCATTGCCATTACCGATGGCCTGCACGCTGACACAGTTCCAGTACGGTAATGTCTACCACTTTGCCGTTCGTGCAGTTGACGGCTACGGACGAATTGGTACATTTAGTGAACCTGGAAGTATTCACCTTGATCACGTTGCTGTATTGTGACAATTATCAAATCAGCTTTAGTTCTCGTTTTGTTTTTTTCCCAGCTATTCGTGTGACACTGGAGACTGTTTCCAATTGCTGTGGATAGCAGTAGCAATGAACAACTTATTTTTCACTGAGGCCGCCCATATGTTTGTAATAGGCTTTATGTTTTCGGATTTTTTCTGCTTTAATATTTTTTTATTTTTTACTTTTACTTAGAAATCGGAAAGCAATCCAAGACTAAAAACTGTTACCTGGAAGGAATTGAGGCCAAATTTCAGCAAGATCCATTGAGAGGTTTTGGAGAGCTAGGGATATTACCGTATTGATAATCCACATTTTCGTCAGATGCTGCACTGTATTTAAATTCGCAAGAGGGCGCCACAAGATCTGACTTGGCTGATCACTGTGAAACTTTGTTACATGGTCGTAATATAGGTGCGCTATAGGATTTGGATCTCAAAATTTGGGCTCTCCCCCATTAGTTCGGCATTCTGGGTGACCTCCTGTTGCGCTCTGCTTCAAATTTCTAGTTATAAGATAATTTTAAGATAATTCCCTTGATGGGCATTTCCAGCTTCTTTCCTGTGTACACTTGTAGTTCTAACATTGAATGAATACATTGTGTCCCGAAATTTGCCCCCCCTCCCTACAGACAAGTTAGTGTAAAATTGTTAATATCTGACAGATTTTTAGAAAATTTGAAACAGTCGTTGTGACAATTATTCTGAACTTGTCTTTGCAGTTTGTGTTCAAAGTGGCCTTGACACAAGCTCTTAGACTAAGGCGGGTATGCTGCTGCTTGATCTTTTTGTCAGTAACAACGAGTTGAACCATGGTTCTTACGGTCAGGGGAAGTCAGGGAAAGTTGGAAAAATCAGAAAATCACAAAAAGTCAGAGAAAATCAAAGTACCAGGGTGCAAAAGTTAACAAAGATGCAGAAAAAAATTACAGTTAACAAATTTTTTTCTGATCGCTTTGCTTGCAGATTATTTGTATCTACACTTTTAAATTTGTTCCACCACCTTTGTTTCTAGTGCGATTTCAAGCGATTGAAAGCCAACATTGGTATTTCGCATCAACAAATTAGTCAGGGAAAACGATTCATTTTGTCCTGGAAGTCAGGGAAAATGAATTCTGCAGAGTAGTAAGAACCATATGAATGTAACTGTAATGTAAACAAACTTTGTCGTTAATGATGTTACATTGAGCACACACGGTAAAGCGCGTATTTCATAATAGGTGTGACCGTAAGTAATGTTAAGATAGTGCAGTGTAAGATATTTTGTTGAAATCCATGAACTACAAAATAAATTAGGTGGGTTTGAAGCAGGGGGGCAGTAATTTTGGGACATAGTGTATAAGTTGCATGAACACAATTGTAAAGAATTGAGCAGCTTTGTGCTCTAAATTTTTTTTGCATAATACATGCTCATATTTGCTGTTTTTGTTCAATGGTATGAATTGTTTTTATTGTTGGCATGGTTGTTACACCATGTGCTCTAAGCTGTACAGCGTATAGCCGCCATTTTCCACAATGGCTTCTGTCTTTTGAATGTGCAGACTGTAGCAAAATCATCAGCTTAACATTCTGTGTAATTGTTGATAAATAGCCGATGGTTTGAACAAAATTTCTATAAAGGTCTTACTTAGTTAAGGACAGTAGTTAATATTATCATAAAAGTCTTTTGCAATTCTGTGTGTTTCAAGGCATGGAGATTTTTGTGCTTATTTTGGAAGATATTTAGACATTTTTTTCAGCTAACTTATGCATGGTGATTGTTAAATATATGCGAACTTCTGTTGATAACAGTGATGTTACTTTTACTGTCAGTTGTATCTAAGTAAGTCAATTTAATGTATAAAGCGCACAATGTCAGCAAGAAACTCACTGAATATGAGGCGCTGAGGTAAGGAGTGAGGCGGGCCACTACTTACACTGTCTTTGTAGATTAAACTTGTGTGACCACCATGTAGGCACTGCTGATAAGTGAGAATGTTGATCTCTTAGTTGTTTGTACTAGTTAGGCTAAGTTAGAATTACTTGAATAATAATCATTGAACATTATGCAGTTTATGCTGATTTATAAAATTGCTAGAAATTGGCTACCAGTATCCCAGTTGAGAGATTTTGTTTTGCAGCACTTCATTACTTGTAATTGTAACCATGTTTCGTTTTCATAATGCTTTCGTTTAATTCCATGTGTAAGAAAAATCAAGCATTGTTTCATGGTTTTTTTGCGAGTGCTACAAATTTTATGGTAATACCTGTTCGAGCATGGTTTTATGTTGAATGTTGTTAACGTTTAGTACAAGATTATAAATTATCTGTTTGGATCTGTGTGTAATAATGCATCCTCGTGTGGTATAAATAGTGAGTAAAAAATTAAAATTGAAAATGTCAAGTTGCCTCTGATGTTGCCACTCGCTTGCAAGTTGATAAACGAATGTCAGTATTGAAAGTTTCTGCTGTGGTGTAGTAGGGCGCCAAGACAGTTTAGTCAAGTTTAAAAAACAACTTACTAGTTAGTTTCTGTATGAAATGCTAGGGGACAGACTATGAATTCAATTCTAAGATCCTGAATCCCTAGATGCTGGCCTTTTTCTCCAATCCCGAATCCCAGTACTGGTGGCATCCCAATCCCGGGATTTCAGGATTTTGTATGATACAATGACAATTCTAGCAGTATGATGAATAAAAATATTTTATGTACGCTGAGTCCTCAACTGTGCACTGTAATTTGTATTCAGTCACTCCCGACAGTTCAGATAATTTCAGTATGGGCGTATAATACGTCAGTCAATTCTATGAATAATACAAGTTTATTGGGGATACCAAAATAAGACTAATCCCGTGATTTTAAATTTGTTAATCCCGAGATTAAGAAATGCTAGAACAGACTGTTAGTGACAATGAATTGAAGAATGTATATGTAGTTTTCAGAACGTTGTGTGTGAACACCTAAGCTCGTGTTTATCCTTTTGAGTGGCTTTTATGTTGCAGTATTTCACGAGAATTAAAAAAGTCATTCAGCTCTAAACCAAATAGCCCACGCTTCAACTTGGCTCGGTGTGACCGTTGACGGCGAGTTGATGTTTCGGAACGTTACGTTACGTTACGCTGAACTCGGTTAAGTCTGTATTTTAGCGTGTGCCCGTGTTTACATAGAATTTTAATGTTGTTGTTGTTTATGCATTTTTACGTTTTTATTCAATTATTGTAATTTGCGTACTTTTGGAATGAAATGCGAAGAAGGTTAAAACAAATTGTTATTTTTTTCTGTAAAGTTTGTAAGTAGTAACTTTTTCAGTGAGGAGTTTGTTTGAAAATCGCAGAGTAACGTAGACGTAGATAGAGTATACGGGCGCAGGTCTCTTCTTCAGTAGATGGTCAAACTGCAACTTGTTGAAGACTTCAGACCATATCGGGTAGTTGACAGTGTGAAGTGTATAACGTGTTAAGCCAACAGTGACTATGCCACGACTGTTGGCAGTCCCTCGCTCCTCACGGAAGGGTCGCGACTCCCTTTCACCAGTGAAGGTGGAGTACCAGACTGTAGATGTATTTCATGGAGATATACGAGCCCTGAAGTATTTCACACTTGTCAGGATGTAACTCCATCTTCCACTTGGCTTACCAGTCATACAGCAGATCCAAATCTTTCTGAAGGATCACTGCATCATTATCATTCTTGACTGCCATATAGATCAATCATGGTGTCATCAGCAAACAGTCGGACATTCGATGATAGTCCTTCTGCTATATCATTAATATAAGACAGAAAGAGGCACGGCCCGAGGACTGATCCCTGCAGAACTCCCGAGGAGACATCCAATTTTTCTGATGCTGTACCTTCAACAACCACTCTCTGCTTGCGGTTACTCAAGAATCTTTGTATCCATCAGTTGGTGTCACCATCCACTCCATAACATTTCAGTTTCTCGATCAGTCTTTGGTGGCCAACCTTATCGAATGCTTTTGTGAAGTCCAAGACACAAATGTCAGTTTGAAGACCAGCTGACATGTTAGTCACCATGTCCTGAATGAACTCAGTTAGCTGTTTCTCGCAGGAGCATCTGGAATAGAAGCCACGCTGCATTGGGTACATTTATATTATGAGTATCAGCATCGGATGTAATGTTACTACAGACAACATGTTCCATGACCTTAGAGACAACACTGGTCAAACTAATAGGTCTGTAGTTAGAACACAAAATTTATCTTTCTTACCCTTTTTTAAATGCCGGAACAACATTTGCCTGCCGCCAATCGCTTGGCACTGTCCCTTCATTTATGGATTTCTGTAAGTTGACAGCTAGAGGTTTGGCAATCTGTGAACTGATCTCCTTCAGGACTCTTGGACTGATGTTATTAGGACCAGATGCCTTAGCCGGATTCGGATTCTGTAAGAGCTTTAGCACTCTGGAGGAAGTGAAATGGATCTGCGGCATGAATGGAAATTGTGGTACTGATGGTTTAGATACGAAATTAGTTTCATTAACAAATACCTATTTGAACTGTTTATTCAGTGCTTTTGCCTTCATCTTGGGATCAGTTATGAGTTTGCCATCTACCTTTAAGGATGACACTCCATAGTGGTCCATTTTCTTATCTTTAATAAATTTATAAAACCGTTTCATGATGTTTGCTGTCTGTGCATCATCCGGTGTTATCAACTCCTCCACGTACTGCCAGTAAGATCTACAAAGGTCACGTTGGACTTTGTGCTTCAGCTTTTGGAACTTCCATTTATCTCTCTTCACTTGTAGGCTCTATCACGTTGCCTAATCTTCCTTCGCAGTTGGTCTCACACCCATGGACATGACTCCTTCGACTTTGTCTTCTTGAAAGGGATGAACTTGTGAATCCTTTCTTGGATTTTAGATTTAAACAAGTGCCATAAGTCTTCAATATTCGTAGAATCGAGATGAGCCATTATTTCATTCATTGAGTCAGAGGCATAATGTCTGAATCCATCCCACCCAATCAGCCTTATTCAGTAGCGGCATTTTCCTGGACACCTGTTTCTTCCGTACCAGATTTGCGTCGAACTCCGTGTATACCACATTGTGGTCACTGATATCAAGCAAAATCTGCGTTCTATTTACCTGGTTTGGTCTGTTTGTAACAGTCAGATCTAGGATATTATTCGCTCTGGTTGGCTCAGTAACAATCTGTGAGCACCCGAAGTCATTTATGATGTCTCCAAACCTGTTATGAAGAGACACAAACTGTGTTTTTGGTTTCACTTTATTCTACAGCCAGTTCCATCATGGAAAGTTGAAGTCACCTGCAGTGATAACCATATTATTAGTCGATCCAGCAATTCTTTCCAAGGAGGTGTTGAATGCTTCAAGTAAATCCGTGTCTCCCACCTCTGCCCTGTAACAACTAGAAATATACAGGTTTTTGCAGCCTTTTATTGTCACTTTGACCCAGATCATTTCTGCTTGTCCAGCTTCTAATGTTTCCTCTCTAGTACTCATTAGCTCTCTATTAACAATAATGAGAACTCCACCTCCGAGAGAACCTGATGTTTTATCTTGTCTGTATAGCATAATGCTCAGGATCAAAATATTCAGAATCCAAGATTTCGTCTTGAAACCAGGTCTCTGTTGCAATTATAACATCAGGTCTGGAGCTATCCAGCAAGTTGTAGAATGGCCTCTTTTTATTCACTAGTGATTGGCAGTTTACATTGATAATTCGCAATGGCCGTACACATTTAACAGCCTTTGGTTTTGGGTGAATTGGTGACGAAGCATGTTGAGGTTGAGCCAGCACCTGTGAATCAATGGAGTCTATGCTACTCAAGGTGGAGGTACCAAGTGAGGAGAAGTGGTTGGAACTTTGAAGACCATGTAGGTCAAACAAAATAGTGCTATAATTTGAATCATTACATTTCAGGCATGTCCAAGCCACACTTGTGTTGCCAAGTCTTTCGTACGTGCTGTCGTTAATGTTCTGAAAGTGGGTGTGGTCCCAAGTGTCACATGTTTCGCACATGACGCCTTTGTGATCCCAGGTGACTTGTTCTTTACAAGTACTGCACAAAGAACTAGTGCTAGCGTCATCTGAGTGATTGGTATCTGTCTGTGCTTTTTGGTTTGTTTCAATGTCCCCGGAATTGGCCAACAACAACAGTGAAATCAGCATGAATTGTTTATTCTTCTTAGCCGTGCCAAGCAACCGCCACTGCCAGGATATCAAACGGAAGCTGAAAATGTTTATGACACGTACCAATGACGACAAACATTCAGGTTGATATTTGGTACACCTTACACAGTGACCCTTGCTTGGCAGAACCTCCGCTGACGTCCGCATGCAGAAAAATACGGCTCCAGAGAAAACAAGGCAAACTGTAAATGATGGCAACGTGTCAGACCAGCAGTCTCAATAACCTTCATCAACAAATGTAAACATTCAAGATGGTAACCGTCACTCAAATTCCATTTCGACCACGAAATACTCCATTTGACGACTGTGCGTTGAAACTCTATATCGGTACTCCGACGCAGTGATCAACAATTTACTTTCTAAACCTAATTTCAAAACAAATCTACTATTAAAACTTGAGAAAAGGACAATTTAGAACGGGCTTTTCACAACGTCAACACTTCATGCCTAATCATACCCAATCTGCTGACAACCACACGACTTCACCGTTATTGGTAATGGGGGACGAATTAGGGTCGAGGGAAGAACAATGAGGTGATTAAAGGGAAGTAGATGGTTGAGTTTATTGCAGAATGTCATACACATATGTAGTGAATTTTACTGTATTACTGTATTGTAATTATAATGTATGTGTGTGCCTATATATTATATAGTAGATATATACAAACCAGCTACAAACATATAGAGAATGTGAGTAAAGTCTCACTCGAGCTGCCGACAGAGTTTTTGGCAAAAGCCACAGTATGATTGTCCTAAAGGCACACCAGTGGTATCTTCATAATGAGTAGACATATCACTGTTATTAATAAATAAATTTATTCTACATAGTGAAATTTATTTCTTAGTGCCAATAAAAGGCTTAAAATTATGACAGCACTATTTATGTAGAAAATGTGTGTAATGTTGCGTTGATGTTTATTTTCTGATAACATTTGTAGCATGGCAATGGCTACATGTGCTCGTCTGTGGATGGTTGGTGACGTTATGCTGGCACGTGCCATTGACATGATACAGAGGCATTCGTGCGATCCAACATTGTACGAAGGTAACGGCCTGTCGGCTCATGACTATACTAAACTGGCGGTTCAGCGATATGGTCCAATACCGGATGCCAGCAAACGTGGTCCTGAGTATGTTTGGGGTGACACTCTGAGTCCTGATGGCGAGACAGTTAACTATGACGTGCGTATCATTAATCTGGAAACGGCTGTTACAACCAGCATGACTCCGTGGCCACGCAAAGCCGTTCACTACAAGATGCATCCTCTCAATGTCGATATTATAAAGGTTGACCATCATGTTTTCTTACTGAACTTGATGCATGTGTTTTCTGTGATTCCTCAATCTTTAGTACAGTTAAGCTAATTGTGTGGGTTCTTGTGAGTAGGCTAACACTTTTTTGACAAACACTGTGATCTCGGGAGCTGCAGTATTTCTGAATTTTGAAAATTTGTTTATAGTTGAGGGATGGTGGATGCAATTGCACATTTCTAATTTTTGCTTTCAGATGAAGCTTCATTGAGAAGTGGTCCCCAGTTAGAATTATTGTGCTGTCAGTAACTTTTTGAAATTGTCCATACTGTGAAGTTTTTTGTCATATGTACACTGTTGTGCCAATGTTTTCGGTTTCAATGAATTGCCAGGTTTATAAGGTGATTGAATTTTTTTGTGACAGTTTTGTATTATTTTTTTAGACAACTGAATTGGATGTCTGATGTGAGAAGTTGATAAAGTTATAGGTTTTTTAAAAATTGGAACTAGAAAGCAGTCATAGCCTGCACATTTCCGCCAAGGCAATGTTGTTCGCTAGGTGGCAGCACCATCTTCGGTTTTGCAGCGGTTTCCCTTATGCCCCATTGAAAGCAATGTTAATGAAAATTTCAAAGTGATCCAGAATCCAGGATTCCTTTCGGATCACCCCCAAAATTGAATCACTGGTAGTTTGTGCCATGCCCGACATACCCTCAAAATTTCAGAAAGATCCATCCATAAC
>Ga0056128_1012184_pt1 | contig 10531 bp, 4 predicted proteins | sample WorMetLIZISLAND2_FD_71113 | JGI IMG/M metagenome (GOLD analysis project Ga0056128, IMG submission 71113) | Marine gutless worms symbiont microbial communities from Max Planck institute for Marine Microbiology, Germany - Olavius geniculatus... ... | reverse complement strand
TCCCTTTATTTTCCTTTTACTTTCTCCTTTCCCTGTCCCTTTCTTTTCCCCTCTCCTTTCCCTCCCCTCCCCTCCCCTTCCTCTTTCTCTTTCTCTTCTTCCATTTTTCTTTCGTGACCGATGACGTTACGTGACCCCAAAAGGTCAAATTCATGACCCCATTATATTTGAGGCGCCATATCTCCATAACGGTACGAGATAGACGCATGCTGACGATGGACCTTTATAGTAAAGCGCTAGTGACGAATCGAATGGTTTCGTGACTGACAATGTCTATTGTTTAGTTAAAATAATACAGAAGGATGAAAGGATCTTTGCTGCTGTACAATTTGAAATTAAACTGTTTGATTTTTTCTACAGGTCTAAACGGCTCACTGATTATATTTATACGGACATATACTGTAAACTATCGAAATGCATTGGACAGACTCCGTGTTCGTATGAACATTATCTTGTTAAGGCAAATTGTCATTCCAAACAATACGCATCATCCGCTCTCATACAATGGTGTCAGTAGGCCTATTCTTATTGCGGTATGCTAGCATATTGATGCATCACGTTAGCTGTATATACGGGAACTATCTTGTTGTTTGAAGGGTTAAAATGTTTCGGGTTTTCTATGCAGCGCGGCGTCTTGTGGATAATCTACGAAAGCTTCCAGAGCCTGCCTGGCGTTGGCATAAAACAGACTCCACTATAGAGTATACGAACTGCCACACACGGTCAGAGCACCAGGTAGAAGAAGTGGCTAATGCACTCCGTAGATCATCGCTCTTAGCCTATAACGACTTACATCAAAGACGCTTCTGTATATACACACAGTAGGCATGCGACGTAAACGCGTTAATCGCTTAAATCGTTTCTAGATAAAACATTAAGATTTTGGTGGCACACACTCAGACTAATGCGGTTTAACGACGGCGGTTGAAACAGGTGGCACACCGTAATGGATTCTCGGTTAAACTACATGCTTCGCTGTACAGGTGCAGGTATAGATGTCATGTTAATGACACGATCAAAGAGGAAGATAGAAAACGAAACAATATAATACGTTTTTTGAAACAGTAGGCAAATTCGGCTGGCACTGCCGTATTGTGGTTTCAAACTAAAAATGTCTATATTAGGCTATACCAAAAATCAGCAACTATCAATGTATACCCTTCCGAAAAAAAATAAACAGATAAATACACAAAGGAAAGCATCGAAAGCATCAGCCATAAGAAAAGCAAATGCGTTGGTCTGATTATGGAGCAGGATTAAAGCAGGTTCTGCACTGGATTCCAGATGAAAAGAGAAATCAAGGTAGACAAGACAGCATATCACCTGAAGGCATACGGTCTGGATGGATAAATATCCACGGAAATTGAAACGACGGAGAAGAAAGGAAGAAATTAACGGCATGCCCGATGTGCTAGTGCATCAGTGACTCGCAAGAACTATAGGTACCTCCAGCGATATTTTCGCAACTGAAGTATACCTGGCGATGACGACGGTGGTGATGACGACACGAGTTTCTAGGCTGGTGCTGCTGCTGAGACTGGAAGCAGTCTGCAATGCAATGAGCAGTGCCACGCCTCGCAGCGAAGTTGCTTTGTTGCCTGATTAATTCCACGCGTCTCGGCTAGGCCACCGGTCGGCAGGCGGCGCCACGAGTCTCTATACACTGGAGTGTGAGGTTTCAGAGTACACGGCGCGGGCGGTAGTGCTCAGAGTGGAAACACGTGAGTCGTCGTCTTGCCTCATTACACGTGCGCTTTCGCCCTGAGTCCCCCGAGGTCTTTTGCTTCCTTCCATCGCTTCAGCAGCAGTAGCAACAGCAGCAACATCAGCTGATCGACTGAAAGATGAGCGCACTTCTCGAGAGTCGAGACCGCGATGCGTGCAAACGCAGAACGTTCAACACTGCTGTTCGCTGCCAGTTGACCAAGAAACTTCAGTGTTGAATGTTCTGTTTGTGTTTTTTCGACGTACTTTTTCCTTTTTATCACAGCAAAAAACTTCAACAGTTTACAAAGCTGTGCAAGGGCGATATGAGTCAAAACTCGAAAACAGCAAAAAATAGTTTTGGGACGATATTATCGCGTATTGAATTCCAGACTGGCCCTTACAAGACTAGCCATTCTAAATACTTAAAATAAAAATACAAGACGGTTAAGGAGTTTCGGAGTTACAGTACCCCCCAACGCCATTTCCTATACTTAACGTTCATCGCCCTTACAACAGTGTCAGCACTACCGTGCTGCACTGTGATTATATACTCTCGCCGAAGAACGACATATATTACCTCTTTTCCTTTTGGCCTGCCCGTTTGTATGCATGATAACTCGAAAACTTTATGAACAAATTTTACTAAAGAGGCATGGGCTTAAACTGATAAGAAAGTGATTTGATTAGATTTTTGGTGACAATTTGGGTGATTTTTGTGGATTCTTTACCATTGAAGAATGAAGCGTAAACTGAAATTTGTATCGCCAGTTGCCATGCAGCAGCACCATTCAAGGAGGAGACCTCAGATTTGAGAGTTCTGAACGCTTCTATAAAAATTATTTGCAGCTGTTTCTTTGGTCTATTTCTCGCCGAATGTCTCTATTCATTTTCTGTTATACATATTTATTTACCATGATTAAAATGGTAGCACAATTTTTTTTAAAAATTCAACTAAACTTAACTAATGAAAATATTATATTCATTCATCCGTTGGAACTTGGTGCAAGTACGTTTTCCTTCGGAGAACGAAAATAAATAAAACATATAGTTGGTGATACGGTGTACAGAAAAAGTAAAAAACGTGTCTGTTCAAATGTTTCTGCTATGTGAAACAGAGAGAGAGAGAACGTTTATTTGTCTCAGACACAGAAGCGATGTTGTAAAAATATACAGCCTGTAGACATAAGAGATTTGCTCAAGAAGATACTTGTTGAAGATAATAATATCTTATCTCGTCTACACACGCAGTCTTGTGGTTGACGACTTGACGTTGGTGTAAGAAATGGATCCTATTAAAGTATTAATAATGCGTTGATCTCAATCAAATACCGACGTGGTGATCAATGTGCAGCTCTGACAGGTGAAATGTCTCTATTCAGTTTCTATTCATTCGTCCGTTAATCGTTTCAATACACACAGACCTATAATATACGGTACACAGTGCGCGCTGAACAAATACTTTTTCACCCGTTTGCTGTGATGGTACAGTAACTGTGCCATATACGACCACTAGCTATTTTTGAAAAACAATGAATCAATTTTTTCACAATATATTGCACAATATTATGTCTATTTTGTTTCACTGCAGGGGATGCCAGGTTTTTTTTTTAAATTAGCTGATCATTTGGTTATAACTCAAACTGGTAAGCCTCTATGGTACTTTATCATCATCAGTTTTCTCAGGATTCCCAGCGAAGATTATTACACTGGTTGGATGTCACTGACCGGATTAGATTCCAACTGTGCGTACATGTGTACAAGTGTCAACACAGCATGGCTCCTGGATACCTGGACCTGATCGATCTCTGCCAGCCAGTCGCCAGCATTGACGGTCGCAGACATCTGCGATCTGCAAGCCGTGGTCAGCTGCAGGTTCCACGGATCAAGATGACAACCTACGGAAACCATGCTTTTGGATATGCTGGTCCATCTACTAATTGGAACGCTCTGCCGAACATTCTCAAATGTAGTTCAACTGTTTATCTACTTTTAGACGTCATCTAAAACATTTTTACGCGCGAAAGCAGCTACTGCTTTCAGCGCGTCTTAGCCATCGCAATTCTGTCTGTCTGTCCGTCCGTCTGTCTGTCACATGGGTGGATCAAGCAAAAACGGTCCAAGTTAGAATCACCAATTCTTCACCGTCGGCTGCCTGGAAGACTCTAGTTTCACGAACCGTAAAGCTTTTTATAAATTCGAAGGGAGTCACCCCGAACGAGGGCACTAAATGAGAGAGGGGTGGGCAAAGTTTGCGATTTTTGGCCAATAAGTCGCTGTATCTCAGTAACGGTGCGAGATAGGGCCTGGGTTACTATTAATCACTAATAGGAAGTCGTACACTGGCTCTCGATTGGCGCCCAATTCAATGACCTTGAATGATCTTGAACGCCAAAAGAGGGGGTTTATGGATTTTTTGGCGATTTCGGGCTGCGAGACACATTGTAAGAGCGAATTGCACCGAAACCAATTGAGATAGACATGGACAGGCTGCGTATGAAATTTTTAGCATTGAACGTAGATTTCTACGGTCCAAGTCTCGATTTTCTAGGTTCAAGGAAACCTGCGCACGAAGGCATCAAAGAGCGGTATCCCCGTAAAAGTCGAGACGAAATGGCTGGAGATAGACTGACAGTTTGCAAACAGGAACTGCTATAGCCTTTCGCGCATCCCGTGAGCATTAGCTCAAATTTCTTGTTACTTTTCGTTTCATACTAGCACATCGAGCGAGTTCGAGGTTGTTACAGCTAACGTGCTATATAAATTATTTACTGACTTACTTACTTACTCATTAAACGCATGTTTGCACTTATTTTAACTTTTATTTTTTATACTTGTTACTACTGCCATGGAGAATAAAGCCGTATTTTAATCATCACCACTTAAGTTGTGACTGCTATAGTAGCCTAGTATATATCACGAAGAAGAAAAGTCTTCGCAAACTCTATGAACTTGAAGTGGCGCGTGTGCAACTGGTCGCTATCAAACGATAACCGACACACACACAGTGCCTATACGTGCTTATGTCGACTGCAGTGAGGTCTAATAGCAGACGGCGCCACCTGCCGGCCAAGTCTGTCAATTGTCAACCGAACAATCACACCAACCAACGGCTGAAAGCCGCCAAGGTCATTCAAGGTCACATTTTAATTTAATCCGATTCTATAGCCTATAGGCTAATACTGACGTCACGCTACGCTGGCGGCACCCGGCGAGATAAGCGTCTTAAAGTTGTTGCATTTAGCACTCTGTCAATGACGCTTTGAGGTATACATTAGGCCTATAGGCTGGTGATTATTGTGATGTCTGCAACGGCACATGCAGAAGTAACATCAAAGTTGTTCTGTTAGGTCGCCGGCGGCGGCGGATTAGCTTTATGGCAAGTGACCGTCCGGTCTATAGGCAGCCTGTCTGACGCCAACCTCGCGCCAGTCTTCGAGACTTGCACAAACGAACAGTGTCATTACGCGACAGGCCGCATTACCCGCTTTGCTCATTCGTCCGTCCGTCTCTCGCGTATATGCGGGCTCTTAACTCGAAAACGAAAAGTCTTTGAAAATCATATTTGACGTTACAAACTGTGTACAGGAAAGAGAAGTAAACGATGTGCCAATTTTCAGCTGAAAAAGTCAAAGGTGACGCTCACCGGACGTCGTGGAGCAGTAAGATTATCGCATCTAAATAATCAGATATAGATGAGATTCTTTTGACGAGAAAAAGATTTTCCAATTTTCACATTTTGCGCATCGAATTATATTGACTCACTATTGGGCTATCATTTATTACACTAGAAGGCAGCGCAAAATACTAAATGCGAGCATACAAAAAAACTAAATACGTAAAGTTGGATAAAGCAACTACAGAACATGAGATGGAAACGTGCGGACAATGTCACACCTGAGTGCGTGCGATTGAAACAGTAATAATTGAACGCAGGTAAGCCACGAAGGAGAGCATCGTTGGCGCAGCAGCAGCAGCAGCAGCAGCAGCCGGTCTTTGACTGAAGTCTGCGGCGCGTTGAGAGAAAGACGCCGAGACGGCGCGTCTGAATAAGATGGTCAGAGATCAAAGCTGACGCCCGCCCTCCGCGTATTAGCGCCGTAACCACCTCAGCCAGACCTACAACGGACCGGTGAAATATGGACTCGGCCGGCCGCGGGTCCGGGTCCGGGTCTGTGCCGGGCCTGGTACGGTGTGCCACGCCGCAGTCTGGCAGGCTAGCAGTATCCCGCCCTGTGCATCTCATTGAAGTGCGCACCTGGCTAGAGCACAAGCTCCACTGGCTTCGAGTTGTTGTGGATTTGTTGTACACCGAGCTGCACAGCAAATCTAAAACAAGTCTGAACACTGAAGCCAGCGAGAACGGTTCGGGTCCATATCGCCGAATTTCAGTTTACGAAATGGGATTCGGCGAATCGGAAGGGCACCACCACGGGAAATCCAAAGCAAGTTCTACAACAGTAGGGCGTAATTGCACTGATGCACTGTCAAACTCACACAGTCACTCAGTGAAGTTGAGTGAACCGCTTGATCGGTGACGGGTCGTTGCGCCGTCCAGACATCACGATCATCGGCCGTGTCTTATGCATGCAGCTGCAGCATCTGCAGACTGCAGCGAGCCCGACGTCGACATCCAGCTGGCGGATCGCGGTATGTCGAAGGCTTTTATCAAATCCTTCAGAACGTCGTTGGTTACCCGCCACGATGTTGTACGTATACGTTTCAATACGGCTACAGTGTATATCATGCTAGTGTAACGAAGTACGTAGTACACATACCGTGTTGAATTAAATGTAGGCCTACTTATTTCGTGGCCGTGATCGACGGCGTATCCTGCCTGGACGTACATGCGATATACAAACGCGAGACGCTATCAGTCGTCATGCTTCAGTGGAGTGAGATTATGGGCACTTGTAACGTAACTCCAGGCACTATATTGAGATATAGCAGGACTAATTCATGATCTATACTTAGTCGGACTAAATATAGATCATGAAACAAGACTTGTTGTGCGAGTTGTCGAGCAGCAAATTGCAGCAGTGGAGCATGGGTCTCGTTCACTGACACCGTACTGACATCAGCGCCGTGCTACGAGTCTGATCGTCACGAAGCACTGGCAGTCACTATACTCGCTCTCTGCACGGACGTCTCCAAGCAGCGGCAGGTCGATCTCGGGGCAACGGTGCCACTACGCTGCCTTACACTCGCGTCGCTTCAAACAATCATCACTTTCCTCGTCACGCTCGTATATTCAATAATTACTTAGAACACTCGCAGACTGCAGTGCGGGCTCGTGTCCACTGCCTGGCATTTGGGTCTTGTATCGTTAACGCAAAGCTTCAGTCTCCGCATGCGTGAAAACTGAAAAAAAAATCTGAAATCTGAAAACAAACTGAAACTTGACTCAAGTTAGAGTCACTTATACGCGAAGTTACAGCGTTACATTTACTCTATTTGTTAAGCGTTTATTCTCTGTATTATCTACAAATTTGGAGCATATACAGTGCTGTAAACTTGGAAAATTTTTGGCGGTCAGAGCTTCTCTAGTGGCTGGCACTGATCAGACTCGTCGAGAGAGTGGGGTAGGGGGGTAAGCTACCCCGGGCCCCGCGAGGTTTGAGGGGCCCCACCGTCGCCCAGAAATATAAACTGCACCAGAGTGCACCATTTGAAAAAAAAATTCAAAAATTTTCTTTCAAGAGTGGCCCACGAAAATGTTTGGGGCCCCACAAAAATGTTTCCCCGGGTCCCTCTGTGGCTCTCGACGGGCATAGCACTGATTATCGGCTTTTCGAGCCCTGCATATTAGGAATCTAGTATATTTTCGCTATTGCTTCAGCCTTATATGAGATAATAGACGTGCATTTGTGCATTTGTATCTACAAACGCCTAACTTCGGTATTTGATCAAAATAGTTGGTTTCTCAAGTTGCGGTTTATCTCGAAGTAAATTGGAAGTGTCGACGTTTCTGACAGCCAAATTATTTCTGCCGTATAAACCGCAAAAGATAAGAATGCTTGTAGGCGTGTCTATTCTGCAGCGCAGGCCTGCAGCATGGGTGTCAATTGCTGCATATAGCAGCGTGTGCGAATTTGATCGACAAATCCACGATTATGGCGATCACAGTTGGGTGCCAATCATTTCTGGGGGCGTAGCCTGCAGATAATAGTTATTAATGTAAGCATACATCACGTGACTAGGGAGCCGTTTATCAGTTAATTTTGGTGTCTGTGGAGCGGGCAAGACTGTCGGCTGGTTACGCCCACGACGTTCATCAATATGTTGCTACTTGCTATTGTGGACTGTAGGCCTACATGGCGATCGACAGTGTATAGACCTATAGCGGACGCCTTATTCTGGTCGGTCTCAGAAGTATTAATTGACGTCATTGGATAGTAGGCTATGCAACTCAGTGTCCGTGGAAGGTCAGAGGTTGCACGAAGAACAAAAAAAAACAAGAAGCCCGGCTATCGCTAGGAAAAGTCGACCATACCGCCTACGTCTGTCCAGTCACGGAGAGAAAGCGATTTGTCAGAGGTGAGACAGTTGCATGCACGCCATGATAACGGAACGCTGTCTCGAAAGCTACAATGAACGCTAGTATAACAGACATCGCACGTGGTCATTTCGCCAAGAGATATAAATAGCTACTGTATTTTTTTCAAATTTCTGTTTGTTTTACATGTTTACACGATCTAAAACTTTACCTGTTTCATCGGAGGCTCGTAAGGGCCTAGGTAACTTTGAAAACGGCGACGATCGTTGTAGGAGTTCGTGGCTGGACCATGGACAGTAACTGTTGGACTCGCATGATGCTAATGTGCAAGAGCCAGACCTGATTGGAAATGAAGTTCTGTGCGGAGTGGAGTAGACTGAAGGTTGACGAGTACGGGGCCTGGTTTCAGCCGGGCTCAGATTTCTTCATCAACGCATGCGTTCAATCATGGACAACTCGATAATAGTTACTCGATACCAATATCGGATGTGTCGTCCGAATGTAGGGTGCTCATGACGTTAAAATGATTTGCAAGATTTGTAGAAACGTTTCGTTTTGCATGTAATCACGGCTTAATGTGCGACTTTCATTTTTGCGTAAACCGATTTCAACATTATTAGATGTATTTCATTACGATTAGTGCATAACATGCACGGTGCGCGCTGAATCTGAATGGTAGATGGTAGGGCCTATTTTTGTATATTTAATCTCTAAGCTAAAGAGTCCCTAATCACTAGGCTAAATAAACTGTTTCAGGATTATCAATTTCTCGCAGAGAGACGACAGAGATTGACGGTATTCTCTGTGAAACTGTGACAAATATGTGCATTGATTTATTTAGCCTAATATTTGGTAACTGAGTCTGTGACCTTGATATTAATAAGGCTTTTAGAGATTGTCGAGATACAATCATGTTCGCGCTTATAGACTCATCAGGCTAAGTGCAGCTGTTCGTGAGTTATAGTGGTAACTGAGAAACAAAAAAAAACTCGCGATGATGCTGGAAACAATATTGTCAGCCTACCGCGGACAGTACTAATAGAAAAGAAACTCGCACAACACTATAGTCTTGACTACATAGTTCTGCAGAACGTCAGTCCGAACACTGTGTAGATATTTATAGGACTATATATTATACAGTGTACATTTACATGCACGGTGTACGTACATACATGAGTCATGATTAGTGAATAAATCATGATTGATTTTTATTACAGTGGGTCATCAATCGAAGACAGCTTTGCTACTGCTCATCATTTTACTTAAAGCGTGTACAAAACGACCGAAATGAACTGAATTGAACTGATCTAAAATATGTCAGCGCAGTTCAGTTCATTTCTGTCGCTTTATAGACGCCTTTATGCATGCAGGCCTGTCAAATGCGAATTATTAGCGCTTTTAAAGTACCGGTATAGAGTTTAACTCTTTAAACGCGATAATTTGATAACTTCATGCAGTAACCGTTCATCGTGTTTATGCAAACCAAGCCTCGGCCTATAGGTCAATCCTTTACCGATAGGGGCCTAGGCCTAAGCTTACTTTTGTTGTTAACAGGTTTTTACACGCACATTTTTTACGTTTACTGTATTTAGTTTTTTTGTCGCTTTGCCGGTAGTTTCTGTAAAGTGAATAATGAAAAGAAAAGATAAATAAGTGAATGAATGAAATATAGCGTATATATTAGTGTACTTTCTGTCCAGCAAACTCAAATCGAAGCAGACTCTAATTGCCATGCATTATATAGGACTACGTTCAAAAAATAAAAAGGTTGCAGAATGCACTTTGTTTCAATATTTGCACTGTAGTCTTGCATTTATTTTAAAAAGGATGACTACTTTTATATCGAGGCATGTATTCTTCTTTAACGCATAATGTTACGAAGATTTTTTGCGACGTTTTCCGGTTTTGGACGTTTGTTTTCTACGTTACGATAACCTAAAACTACAGTAGGCCTAAGCCTAAACGCTAAGCCAGTGCGGGAATACTAAGTGAAAAGACGGAGAAAACAACAGATTGCGAGGCAGTCGAAAGTCATTTTTTCGCGCCGCGCGTTTGACTGCGCGTATACAGAAAAGATTGACTGTAATGACGCGTTTAGACCCAGCAATCAAGGCGCGTCTACACACCAGTTGCTATATTGCAGCTCGTCACGCTCTGACGCTCGGCATCAAACGTCAATAGCCGAGGGTCACGCCTGTCTGGGCATTGTACTTGCCACTGCCGCAGCCCACGATGAAAAATAATCCGACAAAATTGCCGGCAAATTGTTCGACCGCGTGGTGGTGGCCGGTGTCACATTAAAATGTCTCCCCCATGAAAAATCCGTCCAGG
>Ga0056128_1012181_pt1 | contig 10531 bp, 6 predicted proteins | sample WorMetLIZISLAND2_FD_71113 | JGI IMG/M metagenome (GOLD analysis project Ga0056128, IMG submission 71113) | Marine gutless worms symbiont microbial communities from Max Planck institute for Marine Microbiology, Germany - Olavius geniculatus... ... | reverse complement strand
CAATTATTTGCAGTTTCGCACCATTAAATTAGTCTGAAACATGCATAACAACACTAATTGTACCTATTTCAGTCATTTCTGAAGCATTCTGGGGTGGCGGACCTAATGTAAATTTTTACCCGGGTTCAGTTAGTACTCAGTTATCGATATCGTATTACGTATAACGCACTCGCACGAAAGCCGACGGATAGTGAGCATTGTTCACCGCGACTAGCACAAGACCGAAAAGATAATTAACGAAAAGAACTTCAAAAATGACGAGCGTAAGATGGGCAAAAATCATCATACGTGTGTACAGTCTAGCGAGCACTTTCAGGCTGTGACGACGTCGATCACAATGCTAAAATTTCGACGATGATCAACAGCAAAATAAATGTGCAGTTTTCCAACAAACAGCTGCAAATTCTTAACATAGGACGAAAGACATGACGAATGCTCAAAAATTCGATTTTGTCTTTAAATCCTCTAAAGTGGAAGATTTCTTGCTCCAAATTTTGTATTTTGGAAAGAAAATTTTCCAACAAGCTAAAATTCAGCAAACGGGCAATTACCCCCATGACACCACTGCATAGTGGTGAATGGCGTTTATCCGTTGATTATAAATTATTTACGCCGTCGCTGCGCGCTACTTTACAGGCTATTTTTGTAATCGCGAAGTAGGCGCTATTAGTTACACGCGATTCACATAACGACGAAGAACAGAAAATGTTTTTGCCAATTAGTCTTTACGAAACGTCTTTATGAACTAATATTAAATCTTCATACGTACGATATATGTCACCACTAAGTTACCAATTCACGCAAGACATGCGTGTTTCAACTAACTGACTGACCGAATGATGAATTACAAGAAGCCCAGCTGTCTTTAGAATAGCCGACCGTACTGATTGTTAGTGACCTTCAAGGTCGATGATTTTCATATAATCTAAAAGGGCGTATGCTGCTTTCGATTAGTGATTGATAGTAATCTTGGCCCTATCTCTCACCATTTCCGAGATACGGTCACTTATAGCTTAAACATTTTTATAAAATATTGCGGCCAAACCGCTGCAGATAGAGACATGGTTACTGTTGACAGCCTATAAGAAGTCGTCATCGTTCTATCCAATGGTACTATCACCACCCCCTACGACTGACCGTTTAGCCACAATACCGCACGATTGGCATACCATAGTGCGTCATGACCCTATAAGGTCATCCAAGGTCAGTGATTTTCGTGTTATTTGAAAACCATTATGTGATTTTCTATTATTGATTAATAGCAATCTAGACCCTATCTCGCACCGTTTAGACACATTACATCCGTGACAGACGACAGACAGACGACAAACAGACGACAACCGTACCATAAGCTCGACCGTTACGTAAGTACAGTCGGCTAAAAATGTATACTTTCGCATTTTGCTACAGACTAAATAAATGTCTATGACGTCGTAATAGTCAAACAAAGTTTCATACTTTTGTATTTCGGTTCATTTGAGCAAAATGTATATCTTTATTGCTGATGCCAATTTAAGCTAACAAAAATACGTCGGAAACGAAAAGATGACACGACGCTGTAGCTACGGGGAGAACTGTTTTACAGCCACTAAACTAGCATGCAACACTCGAGATCTGAAATGCACATTATAGCAGAGCCTCTGCTTGGTCGTGTTCGTGACCAGCTGGTCCACAGTAGACGTATAGTAGATGGCAAACTGTCCCATTATGCTTACGTGCGCCATTGGAAAGAGAAATTCTGCTGTACGATTTTTGCCTATTGGATATCTCCAATCGGCGACAGAACATAGCGACAGTACATAAGCATAAGATTATAGCCTGGAACGACTTCCGACATTAGGGCCTATCCACAGTGACTTGTAGCGCTTACAAATATGCAAGAGCAACGCTATGCAAAAATTTTCAAACAAGAACAACTTTCTCGAAAGCAACGCGTTACTTCACTGGCGACAAAATGTACAAGAGCAACTTCGAAGGTCAAAACGCATCTCTAACTAGAAGCAATCACGGACGGTGGATCAAAATGCCACATTGCAATTTTTCTTGTGATAGATTATAGCAAAAACGTGACCGGCCAACATTTGGTGCTTTGTTAGCCGCAACATTTGCCAATATTTCTGCTGAAAGTTAGACAAGTACGTGCATGATCAATTGGTCATGCTGACATTTTGTTCACGTGACGCACTCGGCAGAGTCTTGAGTCTAGATCGAAATGTCTCCGGTCTCGAAATATGTACAATGTCCAGCTAGCTGCCAGCGGGCATTTGACGGCGGCTGACGACGTCAGGCTTGGTTGTAATTCGCTCGCTCCGCTGGATTGCATGACCGACGCTGAAATCGAGTCAGTCTGTCGCAGCTGTTAGGCTATGCGACACGCGACCTATCACGAAACACGAATAATCCATTGCCGGTATACGCGCTCACCTTATCAGTGACCAGAAACCGCGTACGTGTTACACATGCGTCTCAGGCCGACGACGTCACGTAATCAACTCTGCAGCATGCATGCCCAACGGCAGCGGAAACCAGTAAGAAAGTAAGCAAGTAAGTAACTTGGGAAAGAATCTCGGTAGGTTTCTGGTAGCACGGTGCAGTTATTGGCAACTCGCACCGACTCTACTGGATTCGAAAGAGCTTTACGAAGAGCAAAGAGTAGCTACAAATGTTGTCCTCGGTGAGTGTACAGTCGACATCAAGCAGAAGACAGGAAAAAAGAAGACGACAGAAGATTAAAAACCTATGGATATTTTTCACGAAAACTCTTAAGTGCTTCCACTGGTGCGTGTCAAATTCTCGAATCTCTATTAGTGCAGATAAAAGACTGAAGTCAAGAGATTTCTGACACAGCTGTCTATATGGCTATTGTAAGGAATTAATTAGCTATCGTTGACAGACAGACGTCGTTACAGCACGATTGCAAGCCAGTCCGACCAGCTGTGTCTGCTTTTGATGCGGTATTACTATAGCGAAGGTCGAATGGAGTCCTACACGTATACAAGCGTCGTCGTCGACTTAATAAGTTATATTAATTTATCATTATTCAACCTCTATTATAGTTAGTTTGTTGACGTTTCGGCAACCGCTGCTGCCTTCGTCGGAACGACTGTCTGCCAGTTGTCGCTACGGCGGACAGTAAGTAGTCATAAATATATTGAAGTTGGCAGGGCCCTTCGTCTCGGTTCATCGACGTGTGTTGTTTTTTTCTGATGTGTATAGCTTTCCTGATCCATCGGTCCATTCTGTTGCTCTCTCTGTCGATCACCTTGGCGCGGTCCCAGTCTATGACGTGAAGGAGAGATGGCGTGGTCTGTGAACTGTTGTGGAAGAACTGGACAACGGGTTCAACGCAAGGTACATCATCGTCATCAGCAGCAGCAGCAGCACAAATGATATCTGCGTGTCTGCGGCTTACGAAGCCGCGAAAAACATGACCGATGCGGTGAGGCAAAAAGGCTGCGGGCGGCGGTTGCGGAGACTGCGTGGCACGTAAGCTGCAGACCCGTCATGACTGACAGCTGTGACAGATCCAGCTAAGATCCAGAGGAACATTATAGACTCAGCAGAGCCGCAGCTTAGCTGTCGGGTTTACGCCATATTGATCAACGCAGACTTCGAGGCAACGGCCGCGGTATCCGATTGACGTAACCCCGTTAGCAAATTATAGCTCTCCTTTAACAAGTCCATCGCTGCATACAAGCTGTCTGACACAGTAAACTACTGTAACATGTTCGCTTCTAAATAGGTTCGTTGGAAGAACAGCTTGCTGAGAAATGACAAAATAAATCATAATAATAAGAATTATTTGATAATTAAAATTAAGATTGCATTAAATTTTAAGTCTGGGGTTTTAGTTTAATTTACCTCACGGCCGTAAATAAATTTAGCCAAACAAAATCAGCTCGATAAATGAAGACGTAAACAAATGCAAGAGTAGAAAATACGCGGCGATTAAAAAATAAAGGCAACAAGAAGCCCAGCTACCGCTAGAAAAAGCTGACCGTACCGCCTACGTACGAAGCCCAGCCTTCGATTTCCAGTCACGGATAGAAAGCGATTTGTCAGCGGTGAGACAGTTCCATGCACGCCATGTTAACTGAACGCTGTCTCGAAAGCTACAATAAACGCCAATATAACAGGCATCGCACGTGGTCAATTCGCCAAATGATATAAATAGCTACAGGCTAAATGAGCAAGGAATATATCGGACTCAGGTTTTGCAAATATTTTTTTCACAGTAAAAACGCCTATACAATTCCTGTTGCAGTACTGACCTTCAAGGTCATTCATTTAAAATTAATGATTTTTATGTCATTTGAAAGCCAATATTCAACTTCCTATTGGTGACTAATAGTAACCTAGGCCGCATTTCTCACCGTTTTTAAGATACGGCTACTAATGTCTTCAAACATTCAAAATTACGATTAAATCGCTACAGATGGCTAACTATTCGTGTAAAAGTTTTTTCTACGCCCTACCCGTTAGCCAGAGTACACCCATTACAGACGGACGGACGGACGGAAGGACAGACGGACGGACGACAACCATGCCAATAGCTTGATCTTTACTAAAGTACGGTCGCGTAAAAATCACGTAATTAAAAAGTTAAGTAAATGCGCGTAATCGATGTTAACAGAAAAATTTATAACACAATTGAATTAAAAATCAAAATAAAAACGACTGAAGAATAGCGCACGTTTTATTCATTTCATTTTCATCTTTTGCCATTTCTTTATTTTCACAAAAATTGTAAAAAACCTTTTTCATAAGTTTACGTCTACACTTGAGCTGTCAAATTAGCGCATTAATTAACGCATTAATGCGTTGATAAATTAACGCGCGTTAAAAAATTAACGCGCGCTAAAACAATTAACGCATTATGTAAATTTATGTTAACTTACTAAATTCCGTGAAGCAAAAGTTCCAATATTCCGTTAAACTGCGGTTATTCGACAATCCAATGAATTCAAGTAACTAAACTGTAGCTGCCGTTTCATCACTACTGTAAATAATTATTCCGACGACAAACTAATAGATTTTTATGCTAGCTCTGACGTGAGTTATTGTTAATTATACGTTTTAAAATGTGTTTCTAACTTTCTATATTTTTCAAGCGGGGCCCCCAAACGTCGCGCGGGGTCCGGGGTAACTTACCCCCTTACTCTCTCTCTCTCTCTGGACGGGCCTGAGTGCGTCAGTAACGCGTTAATTAACGCGTTAAAAAAATTAACGCAGTGCGTTAATGCATTAAAAAATTAACTCTTCGACAGCTCTAGTCTACATGTGATAATTGCTATGTTGCTAATATTGTTGTAAATGTCCTGTAAAACTCTAGCCTGCAAATATTTGTCAGAAATCAATGATGGTTCGCGACATAAGTGTATGCGACAGTCGTGTGCATGTAGGGCCTATATCACGCAGTTCGGTCACTGACACACGAAGTGCAACAAGTGCTCAGCATAGCAGCGCCAATGCCGTGCGTCTGTCACAAAATCTAAAGCCCAAACTCTAATTATTTCGGTTTGTCGTGGATGCTGTACCACAAGCCGCACAACAAACAGAAAGTCTACAGCAAGTCAACAAATTCTGACATATCAACAGCTTGTTGTTGATCAGCAAGTCTACAAGAAATCGAAGAAGTAGTGGAATTCACGATTATCGGAGCAAACTTTATTTTCACAGATCGTTAGCTTTTGCACAACATCACAGAGTATTTGCAAGACTCTATGCCATTAACAGATAAGCCATAAGTTGAACTTGACATTTTGTAGTCACTTACTCGCCTTCATAACTCTTCAATTTCTCTTCCCTTGTGCACTGATAAACACATATATTTCTGCACCGTCATAATCCGTGTTTAGTTTATCAAACAAACAGATTTTGATATCGTAGTGCTTTAAGACGTTGGTTAAAGCCGACGGTGCACCGTTCAGACCACGTAGGTTAATGTCAGGTGGCACGATCGTTTCGTATTATACCCCGTTTACACGATGAAGCTGGCTCGACGAGCTGGCTCGTCCAGCTAACATATATAATTGCTCGATGTGTGCTCGACGGTTGTTTGATGATTGCTTCCTGTAGGCTATGCTTTATGTATGCTTTATATTTGCTCGATGTTTGCTCGATCGTGTGAACGGGGTATTAGCTAAGACTTGAAAGTTACGTGCGACGCCCAAAGTGAGACGGATGGTGAACGAACGCTATCAAGAATTGGCAGGACGACGAACTGAGCCGCTGTCAACTGCATGGATTAGTAACACAGCTATACCACGACGACAGGTAACTCGTTCTCATTTGATGTACAAGAACTATTTGGGCCTACAAACATTAGAGTTCCCACCAGATACGTCGTAAACAAGACTGCAATGCAATTTTGTCGTTGCTGCATTAGTGCTTTATTCTGATCCACGTCCCTCGGTGTATTCTGCAATAGCGTTTTAATTATTCTGCCTTTATGAGAATAAAGATCTATATAGAAAAAAGCTAGGTTCTAGATTTAGCCTATTCAACAACGAAGCTAAAATGCTAAAATGTAACTAATATAAATCTACTTAGGGCCTAAGTGACTTTCGACTTATTTTTAGTCGTAATTAAAGATCATTAAAGAATGTTACACGCGTAAACAATAACATTTATCTACGAGTAGTTTATACACAAATGTGTCAAAAAGACTTTGGAGGCGCTGACGAACAGTCGCAGGCCCATTATGTTTGATGGAAATAGTGCGCTTTACATTGCCTTTAACTTAAATTCAAATGCATTCGGGTGACCGTACGTGCATTGGTGTTTGCTATGCACGTTGTATCGCGTACAACTTATATACGCAAAACGTACATACGCGGAAAGAGTGCTCTAATTGCGCTGCGCGCGCTAATTACAAGCCAGAGTGTGTTAATATTAGTCGCGCCAATGAACGGACGGACGTTCTCCATTAGAGAAAGAGCGGGCGCGCATCAGCGACGAGTTGACTGACGTTGCAGCAGCAGGAGCAGCAGCAGCAGCAGCAGAGCGGCACTACATAGTGTTTCACAAAAAAGCACCCTTTTTCTTTCTTTTATAATACACTCAAATAATAGTCAATTTACCCGAAATTTTTACCAGATGTAGCTGACAAATTACTAATTAAAAATATTTTGACCAAATCTGACTGTTGGTTAAATATTCTTTAATAGTCGTGATAGAATGCTGACGTTATAATGTGCCTGTGCTTGTCGCAACCGGTGCTGTCACTGCCCTGCTTCTATGGTGAACTTCATCTGCTTTACTGATGACAAACTGTTGATGTTTTACTATTGCAGCCACAAAAAACGCTTAAAACAATTACTATTACACACTTGTGGGTAGGGATATAACTTGACTTTTACATCTTCCAGCAAGACAGAGCACCAGCACACACTGCTTGCGAGATGGTTGAGTTTTTGGATCGCGAGATGTCTGATTTCATGCCCCCATGTTGCTTAATGCTGATACGATAAACATTTTTATCAATGAACTTAATAAAGTTCACCGTTAGTGAACTTGATAAAGTTTACCGTTTAAGCAGTGTAGCAACTGGTAGCACCAGTTGAGACAATCCAGCTTGTACTCACGACACATTGTGACGTCAGCATTACGTCACGACTAGCAAAAAATATTTAATCAACAGCCATATTTTGTTGAAACATTTTGAATAAGTATTTGTTTATCTACAACTAGTAAAAATTTTATTTATATTGATCACCGTTCAACTGAGTCATAAAAGACAGAAAAAAGGGTGTCTTTTTATGAAACGCCGTGTAGTGATGCGGACCGGTGTGCAGGCCTGCGGCAGGCAGAAGATGGCGACTAATCGACCGCCGAGCGACGACTACTCGCCGTGCGCAACCACCACCAGCGTGCGGCATTCATTGTTCGATGCGCTCTAATGATGAAGCATCAGTTTTCACTCAGCACTGTTCTGTCTGCCGCAGGTGCACTGACAGCCGAGCCGACGCGCGCACGCACCGACACATCACATCAATCTCTGCACGAGTTACGTACACGTAGCTACGCGAGCATTGTTGCGCACCACTCGACGCTGCACGCTGCAACCTACCTGTCACTGACCAGTCACGTCCTGATCAGGCAGACTTCATATTGATTATCTACTGACTTCCGGTAGTGGCCGGGTGGTCGGTCGGTCGGTTGTTTAGTGAGTGCGTGACGGGAGACGAGCCGTTACATCACCGGGCAGGGCAGCGTGCGTATACGTCTATAGGCCATACGTCGATGGCGTGGATTGCGTCTGCGGGGAATAGACGCTGCGGCGAGTAGCAGCAGCCAGAGAGCGAGTGAGTGCTGAGCACTTTGTGCTCGGTCACACATCCAAGCATCATGTCGGCTAATAACACTTCCACCGCTAGCTGCAGCGGCAGCGACGACGTCAATATGACGTCGAGATGCGGAAAAGGGTGCTCGACGTCGGTGCTGGTGTCAGTCAACTACGACCAGCCGGAGCTGAGCGTCGTGGCACTGGCGTTGCTGCTCGTCATCGTTGGCACGATGTTGTGCAACTTGCTCGTCGGGGTGGCCCTGATACGCTTCCGCACGCTGCGCAACGTGTCCAACCTCACTCATTATCATCATTATCAGCAGCAGCAGCAGCAACATTAACGCTATCTGCACAGTGGCGCTATATAAATGTGATTATTACTATTATTATTACTACCAACGTGTCCAACCTGCTCATCGGCAACTTAGCTCTGAGCGACTTTCTGTTGTCGGTCACCGTGCTGCCGCTGTCTGCCGTCAACGAGTGCCTGGGTCACTGGGTGTTTGGGCGCAGAGCCTGCAGCGCATGGTTGATCGTCGACGTCTTCTTCTGCACGGCGTCCATCTGGAACCTCTGTTTGATCGCGTTCGACCGCTTCACGGCCACGTTTTTTCCGCTCTGGTACCGAGGCGAGGGCCGCGCCAACTGGCACCACGCCTTCGCCTACGCCGCCATCGTCTGGATCGTTGCGGCGGCCGCCTGCCTGCCGCCACTCGTCAACTGGAACGATCTTCCGGTCAATTACGTCACCCATCGCGTCGAATCATCCGCTGTGACGGAGCCGTGTTTGGTGTACCGGTGTGTGCTGTTTCGTAGTCCTAACTACGTGCTTTACTCGGCGTCGGTGTCATTCTTCGTGCCGTGTCTCGTCACGCTGGTGCTCTACATCAGCATCCTGGCCGAGCTGCGACGTCGACGCTCCAAGGCCGAGGCGCTGAAACGTCGTCGGTCGTCGGACCAGCATCAGTTGCAGCCACAGCGTCAGGCCGCTGTCGTGGACGAGTCACCCGGGCCGACACCGGCCGCTGGTGGGAGTCACCAGTGGAACCAGCGCCGAGACTATCTCACCACGACGCCGCTCGTCGACGAGCGTAGGCCGACCGCGTCGACGTCTGCCGCCGTCAGCTGGCTGGAGGACCGTGACAACGATGAAGTCGTCTTCGCGCCATCCGTTGAAAACGTCGACGCCGATCAACCCGCGTCAGACGACTCGCCGCCGACTTCACCATCACGACTGCTCAGTCAACCGCCACACAACGGACTCAACGCATCTGCACCCGACGACGCCGACAACGATGATGATGACGTCACGCGGTACGCCTCTGACATCACACACGACGATGATGACGTCATCCGGACTTGTGACGTCATACAGCAGCAGCAGTCGTCGTCGAATGAGCTGACACCGAGGCGCGGTCTGCTGCCGATGTCCAACAGCGAAATGGTGATTCCGAGCGGCGCCGGCGTCGACTGCTCTGCGGCTGAAACGTTCATCCACCGCTTCAGCTGCTCGACGCTCAGGTAGAATAATTGCAATTAGAATTACAACGAATTTTTGCATGGCGCCTCGTGTTATTATTATTATTATTATTACCGGGGCAGCATTTTTCAACAATAAAATACTAGGGCTGAATAATGAACAATGTAGAAAAGAATAAAAATAAATCTTAAAATGCGTAGTAAAAGACTTGTCTTTGTCACAGTAAACTTATTAATAAACGAATTAGTTATAATTGAAGACGCATCATTTTAAAACTGTTTTTCTGTATTAGCTTCATCACTGTCATTACCAACTCATCCGAGAAAAAGTTTAATCATATGTCTGTGTGCCTGATTGCTCAGAGAGTTGTGAATAGATTTTGGTGCAATCTTGTGGAGAACTTACGCGTGGCCCAAGAACGAACTGACTGGATCCTGGTGACCGGCTCAAACTGTCATAATGACGTGTAAGTTATGAACGCCGTTTTAAAAGAATTTTAATGACAATTTACGAGATTGTGAAGTATGGCTTAAGACCAACCGCACTCGGACTTTGGTGGCGATCCGGAGCAAGATCGGTATCCGGGATTTTTGAATAGAATTCGGAGCTAGATCCGAAAATGTTTGGATGACGTTTAGGAGAAGCGTCATCATCGTCATCGACAACCGTGGGCTCAATGCCCGTTGGTGTCTGACGCCATTCTTACTATCGCTGCCCACCGCTGCCTATCTAGGGCAGCGTGGCTTAACTCCTGCAGGGTTGTC
>Ga0056128_1012180_pt1 | contig 10531 bp, 7 predicted proteins | sample WorMetLIZISLAND2_FD_71113 | JGI IMG/M metagenome (GOLD analysis project Ga0056128, IMG submission 71113) | Marine gutless worms symbiont microbial communities from Max Planck institute for Marine Microbiology, Germany - Olavius geniculatus... ... | reverse complement strand
GCGCGCTCGCCATGGCCCCCCTTAATTGCGGCCCGCCAGCTGGTGGAAAATTAACTAAGTGGCCCGTGGTGTCAAAAAGGTTGGACACACTGCCGTAGAATGTCTAGCTTACAATGCCACTGTCACTTTTATAGTTCTGCCTTTAACCTTGGTCTTGATTTCAGTGTTCAACACCTGCCCTTGGCCTGGATGCTGGCCTCGTCCCTCTGGCCTCAACTTCATGGTTTTGGCCTCGTCCTCGGCCTCAAAATTATGGCCACGTTTAACATCACTGCAAACAGACTATTAGCCGCTCACAGTAATGACTGTATTATGTCAGCCCAATTCCTTGCCTCCATGCTCTGCTTTAACCTCAGCTAAGCAGGCCAGTACTTGAGTTGACCTTGTTGTTGGTTATGTCCGCAGACATTCATCTATCTGGTCTGCTGATGTAGTAAATAAATCGACTACCAGTTCTAGTCTGTGCCTATCTGCAACAATTTTCGCACTACACTAGGCTAGCCAATAGCTGCAAAACAACATCTTTCTAGTGATTACATGTTTCAGGTACGGCAAAATTTGGGTGTCTTAACATTTATAATTTTGTCATCGTAATATCTACCAGCGATTAAGGAGAAAGTCGTAATTCTAGCATAGGCTACAGCTAATAAAACGGTTTGCAGATGCTTGAAATCGATCAAGTTCGACATTTTATTTACTGTTATAGCATACCAAGTTAGTTGCGTAGCACCACCTTGCGAATGCAATAGCGGTAGAATAACGTCTTCTTCGGAGGGTTGCCCCTCTTTCGCCCCCTCGTTCGGGGGACCCCCTTTGCGCCCTGATTCTTTTTGAGACTTTGGCGCTTTATAAATCATTTACTTATTTACTTACTTACTTACTTACTTCACCCAGCGGCATGAAATTTTGTCACGAAATACCAGAGACTCTAGGCTATCATATGGTGAAACCTGAAGTCTCAATCTCACCTGGTCTTGAAACGGTACCAGGACGTGACACCAGGACAGACAGACAGAAATACCATAGCTAATACGCGCTATAGCTCTACGCTAGCTCTCGTGCGTAAAAACGGAATAAATGACTTTCTATATTTTTCATGTAGTTAGGGCTAAGCTGGTACTGTAGTTAGCGCTAGTAGCGTATTACATACATGAATCTGTTGTCTGAGTGTCTGTTCTTTGGTCCACAGTTTAGTCTTGTGTTGTCGACGTAGTTGACTGGCCTCTGCCTTGCGTTCAGTTAGCAGTGCAGTCAGTGAGTCAATGCATTGTTCTTGTTGTCGACGTCGTCTGTCCCCACTTTGTCGCCGCTCCCATCTCCCCACTGCACCAATCAACCAAAATATCAATAAAGTGAAAATCAGACACTACAGACATGTCTGCATGTCTGCCTCTGGGTTAGGGTTGTTGTTAGGGTTGGGGTTACAGTGAACCAAAGTTAACCGAACTTTTTTCACCGAACGCGGGAGGAAACGCTGTGAATCACCTAGTTTTCCAATTTTGGATATCTCTATCTGTTCCGGAGATATGCACAGTCAAAGATGGAAGTGGTCCGAAATCGCGCCAAATTTAGCATATTTTTGGCACCGAAATTTTTTTGGGGACAGGCCTCCAAATTTTTGTTCCGGGACTATAAAAGTGGACACGCTTCTGACCATGTGGCAAAATTTCACGAAGATCGGCCAAGAGACCTCAGAGATCTCGCAATGAAAAAATAAATAATAATAAAAACTGTTGTAAAATGTAAAACCTCCCGAACTATCTTTCCGGGCGCAGCCTAATAATAAGTCAACACTTATATAGCACACTATCATTTCAAAGAAATCTCTAGTGTGCTGACACCGCCTTTAAACCTATTTAGTACACTACAGCTGAGACATAGGCCTACACCATAGCTGCCAAGTTATCATATATATACCACCAATGCATATATATACCAACCCCTTCTTTCCTTACCATTCCCTTCTCTTCCCTTCCCTACCTCCCCTCTGCCTCTTTCGCTTTAAGAATTGGTCCCCCTCCTTTCCGTTCACCTTACCATTTATGGCACATTGGCACTGAGTGGCCTATTTTGTGCTGATGCACCGCAAACAAAATACTCACTCCACTTCCTTTCATCTCTCTTCCTTCTCCTTTCCCTTTCCCTCCCTTTCCATTCCTTACTAGTAGAACCCCTTAATTCCAGTTATGGGGCAGGGACTGGGAGCATAGCCCCAGCTAAACTCGAATTTGGCCCTCTTTAGCGTCACGTGGTGGCAAAAAATTTTAATTACTCTACAATCTAAGAATCAATTGACCAAATTTAATGTAGGTTAAACAATCAGAACAAATTTAGCCCAAAACAGGAGGCATTCATCGTTAGTGGGCGATAACTGACTATGCGAGAATGATGAGGGTTAATTGTGGGTGTCATTCACTCAACGCAAATGACTAACCAGCTGTTGTAGTTGTTGTTGTAGTCGTAGTTGTAGTCATAGTTGCAGTAGTTGTAGTAGCAGTGGTAGTGTGGTGATCAGATGTGGGTGGTTCAAAGTCATCATGCGAATAATGCTTATCTGAATCACCATCACTCACTGCCTCTGCTGCCCTGACATGCCTACAACATCATTAGTTGTAGTTGTTGTTGTTGTTGTTGTGGTAGTTGTAGTAGTAGTAGTAGCTGCACCTTGGGTGAAATGTGTTTGCAACTGATCGGCGACATGATTGTGTGCCTTCTTAGGCTCACCGTTCTGTGTCTGGACTCTCAACTGTTCCTGGTACGCACTAATCTGATCGTCATTATCACGGATCATAGCAGCAGCCTTCGGTCTTATTAAACATTGCCGGGCGAGATGGCCAGACTTGTTACATACGAAGCACCGTAGTTCTGATCTCGGTTGTTGTTGGACTTGTCTGTGTGGCCTTAACTGCTGTTGTGCTTGTCCGTGTTGTCTTGGTGACGACTGTTGCCAGCCAGACCTTGGCCACTGTTGCTGGTTATGTCATTGCTGCCTAGGTGAGGACTGTGGTGAGGTGAAAGTACTGGAGGGTCCATTGACCTTCCGAGGTGATGGCGGTTCAGGGCACTGGCTCTGCAGGTGTCCAAACTCTTTACAGTTGTGGCAGTGCCACATTTTGGATCGCAAACTTCGGCTGTTCGAAGGCTTCGGATCGATGCCGAACATGATATCTGTGGCATGGGCCTCGACATAATTCTTGGCTTTCTCTCCAAGCTCGTGCATGGTCTTGGGCTTCCCTTCCTTCAGGTGCATGGCCATTTCCTGTGAACAGATGCTCATGTACTGTTCCCGGACCATCAATGTTTTCAATCCGTCATAGGTTTTGTCTGCTTTCGCCAATTCAATCCATCGCTGGAGGTAATTATCGATTTGTGTCAGAAACTGGATAGATGTCTCTCTAGACTCTGGCTTGGCTGAGCGAAAACGTCTCTTAAAACCATCAGCTGACAGCTGGTATCGTTTTAAGAGAGCACTCTTCAGTTTATCATAGTCATTTGTCCGATCTGCAGGTAGCATGGAGTACACATCTAGTGCCTGACCTTTGAGTAAGGTCGAAAGGTACAAGGCCCACTCCCCTCGATTCCACCACTGAGATGTATCATCATCATCATCATCATCACATTCATTTAATACATTAACTTGACAGAACGCAAGCATGTGCACAATTTAGGCCTAACATACAGTAAATATAAGAGTTGAAAAAGTCCACAAGACTATGTACAAATGTTGCAGAAACAAGCACGTCAATTGAACACTAATGAAGATAACAGCATAACAGCAACAAAATTGGAATGTGTGATTGCCTAAAATCTAGTAACTAGTAAAAATATGATAAAAGTTATCATGTGACGTTTTTAGTCCCTCTCTTCACCGAAGTAGGGCATCTTTGGTACTTTACCACTGCTTCTGCTTAATGACAATGGATTAGTGTTATCGGTACTAATACGACTAACATCAGTGGCCTGTGCAGCTTCTTCGTGGGTCTGGTTTAATTATTCCGCTACTTCATCACTGGTCTCTCTATGACCCACAGTACATTGCACCTGCTCCGGTGGGATTGTACATCCTTTCTTCCATAGTTGCATCTGTTTTCCAGCTTTTCCAATTCACTCCTGTGTCTCTCTCTCGTTCTTCCTCCTGATGTAAAGAAACAAACTTAGCCCGTTTGATTTCGTGTTCAAAAGCAAGTTTACTTTTTTCGAATTCATGCTGCTTCTGTCTTTCCTTTTTCTCTTCTTCTGCTTAAAAAAGTTCTGCTTTCTGAGCTGCTTTTTCTCAAATTACAAAATAACCATCAACATAGAAATTACAAAAACGCGTTACCACGCAACAGAAAACATAATACGCATGATACTGACCGTGACAGAATGTCATAAGGTTGCAAAGAAGACGTGTCTGAATAAAGCTACGTCAGTTTCTGAACATAATTTAATTTCTGAGTATATAATATTGCTAAGCAACAGTACGTTTAACACTGTCATGTTTAATAAATTAAAATTGTGCGACTAATTTTAAGGCGTTTTCTTTCGTTGGAGTAAGACCGTGCAGTTGCCTTTAATGCAAGCACCACGGGAAAACCTCAGCTGGTACTCTGTTGTTAATATTTTTAGAAAGACAAAATGCTATCAACTGCTGACTATATAGCTATTTTCTGTAGCAAAATTTGTTGGTACTGAACCAGAATTGTTGGAGTTATTTCAACATATGGTAGGTGTTTTTGAGACACTGCAACCCTGACCTCTAAAGTCTGTGTTGACATAAACGTGGCCATCAGGCCAGCTAAACCTTACATACTCACCCACAGTACTGTGCAGCCCTGACCCCAAAACTGACCCTGACCTTGACTACCTTTGACTTCTCAGCTGAAACCTTCTCAACACACCAGTTAATCCTGCCCTACAAAACATTCACGTTGATTTTGGTTTTCCCCGCACCTTTTCATTCTAAAAGTTAGAAGACTGTCTTTCTGTTTGTTTAAGTCCATCTCATACAAACAGACAGGCACAGAAAGACAGATAAACAAGCAAAACGAGCGACAGACTGAAACAGACAGACAGACAGACAGAATGACAGACAAGATGGGTAATAGTTAGAACAGCAGCATGACAATGACCTATCAGTGGAGCTGATGTCAGAGGCAACGCTGTTATCATTGGATTCAGAGACAAGAGCTGATGTGATGTCTGTAAGCTCAACACCCTCCTCTATCAGACCAGCCCTCACCTGAGACACATTCATAGAAGCATTGCACACAGTAACACAAACAACTTATTTTACGACCTACTTAGACCAAGTGGTGTGATGCCTCGAGGCAGTGCCTCACGTCAAGGCTGCCTCGAAGCAGATTTTTACTCACTATCATTACTACTGATCAATTTATACTATGCACAGTGTTTTTTGTGAAGAAATAAAATGGACAGATGCTTCCGCACTGATTCACGATAGAACATATTTTTGACAGCAGACGATACGGACGATATCGTCGATATCGTTGCTATGACGACGTTTACTGGCTACAACGTCCACGGAGTGCATGCTGGGTAATTTAGCACAACACTGCAAATCGAGGTCACTGTCAGCCTATCAGATTGGCATAAAGTAGGCTCATTTGATGGTAAATCAACAAATCATAGATCAAGTAATTGGAGATCGAAAATGCATGAAAGAACGAAACACAGTTGATGGACGATCAATTCTGAACATCAAGTTAATCGAAGATCAGTAAATCGGAGATCAAATTTGATTTGATTGGCGATGGAAAAACCGGACCTTAGTTTTTGTCCTTGACTTGACAGGCATTTAACCTTTGAACCAAAGCAGTGCGTGGAAAAGTACTAATATATTACATACGTTTACCAATGTACTACACACGTACCATGCAGAAACAGCAGAAAAATCAAACTTTGGACCTGTGCTGTGGGTGGGTGCTGACACAGCATGAGAGTCTTGGCAGCCACGTACAACGCACATATGTGGCATTAGGGCCTGTTGTACTATGGCCTAGTTTTTGTCCTTGACCTTGACCTTGACCTGTAGCTAATTCGACCTAGGTTTAATTTAGACCTTGGTCTTGACCTACTATAGCTTACTTTGGTGTAAGACGCATGTATGTGGATTTAGGTCCTACTGTACTTTGGCCTAGTTTTTGTCCTCGACTGTCACCTTGACCAATTCGACCTAGGGCTAATTTAGACCTTGGTCTTGACCTACTGTAGCCTACTTCAGTGTAGTTTAGACCACTGAACTGTTGCCAAATGCACCTGATGATCTTTGACCTTTGATTTTTGACCCTGACCTTGATACGTCAAAATTGCACTTTATGACCTTTGACTTTGACTTTGGTCTAGATCTGTCAAAAAATGTACTTGATGACCGTTGACCTTTGACCTTGACCTTGACCTCATATATCCAGAGAGCCCACTTCTATTCTACTATCCCATATGGCAGATGCCGCTCCTTAGCTCTGAGATGGTTTTCCCATGAGGAGCTATATACCGCTTGACCATCAACATCATTATGAGATCGATCCGTCGGTCGGTCGGTCGGTCGGTCGGTCATCACCAGTAATCATCATCACAACATCACAGCAATAGTTACCTGGTCAATGTGTTGCTGAAGTTCTTTGATGTCATCTGATTCCTGCAGCATCAGCCGCTCTGACTGCTCCGACATCTGCTGCAATCTATGCAGCTCCGCCTGGCAACAATGTGTTACGTACAGCCTTTACCTCGTGTTCACTTAGATCATACCCACGACAGCATCCTACTCACCTGTTAACAATGTACATCTACAGCATGCAAGATTAATTTTCCAGTTCTGTCACATAAAGGTCACCAAGGTCAATTAACAGCTTCCCCCACAGGAAACTGGAGGAGACCACTGGGACGTCCTCGTATTACATGGATGAAAACCATTCAGCAGGATCTGAAATCCAGCACCTCAATATGGACGATGCAGTTGACCTGGCTCAGAACCGTCCACTCTGGAGATTGATGTCTACGTTCGGTGCTACGCACTCTTAGTGGTGCTTGCCAGAAATGATGATGATGATGAAGATCAATTTACACAGTCAAAGGTCAAAATCTAGGTCAAGATCAAAAACCATCATACCCATAACATTCAACTCATGCTCTGCAGTCTACGCCTCTTAACAGATTTCTACAGACTGTAGACACATTGACTGTAGCGTGCGTTCACCCAGATCACACCTGAGACAAGTTCAGCCTTCTGGCCACATGCTTCCATAAAGCAAACCTATTCAGGGGGTGTGACGAATCCACGTAAGAAGCAAAAGTTTCTCAAAAACAAAAAAAACAGGCAAAAGCCCTGAAAAATGCTCTAGACGATGTTCAAAGACAGAATCAAACACAGACTCTACTGCACGAAACACTGACCTGCAGCTGCGCCTCAGATCAACTACATATATTTCATATTTGATTACAGGTGCGCGTAGCACAGCCCCGTGTTAATGGCGACCAGCTAAGTCAATGGAGGCAAAATTCGACCCCTCACAGATCCGAAACCCCTTAACCAATCAACAGAAAATTTGAAACCGGTGATTACGTCCGCAAAGACCCCCTGTGCAAGATTTCAGGCAAATTCGTCCATCGCGGGCTTCTTTACAAATGGGTGAAATGAAACAATTTTTTGAAAATTTCCATATAACTTTTTTCGATGGCCAACTGTCACGGTTAAATCACAAATTTATTTTCCATGCATACTGTGTTCTTAATTAAGCTGAGTTACTTTGAGTATTTTGGGTTGTTTTTTTTCATTAGGCGGTGATTCTATTTTGTTTGTTTAAACTCCTCACTCCTCAGTGGTAATCCCGAGCGTTATTCGGGGTGCTTGTTATGTACTGAAAAAAAATTATTAAATTATTATTGTGCCAAAAATTATTAAAGTTAGCAAAAATTTGACAAAGTTATGACAAACAATTTTGAATGTTTTTTTCTAAGACACGGTGTATATCGAGCAAGTTTGATGAATGCTTGATGTGTGCTTGTCACGTGATGAGTGCTCGAGTTATCAAACGTGTTTGATATTGCAAGCACTCATCAAGTTAGCTTGACGTGAGCTAGATAAATGCTTGACAAGCTATGCCACAGCAATCTATACACTTGAGTACATGGGGTACATGGCTAAGAAAATGAATATCAGCACCAGTCTATGAGCCTTTTGGCTTCAGAAGAACTTTATGTTCTTTCTTTATTGACAGCACCCACCTTGCATTGTCGATGAGCCCTGATAATTTTCTTCTGTTTGTGAAGGATGTCAGGATGTTTATCGTCAGCACCTTTGTCGTTACGTTTCCGCCGCAGCTGCTGTAACCAAGCCAGCTCCATCGCTGTCTGCTGCTTCAATGCTTGTTCACGTAGTTCCAACATCATGTGCTACACAGACAGATCCACAAAGATTACGGTTAGTAGTGTGGCGTAGTTGGTAGTGTGTTTCGGCTGAAACGAAGTTACTCTATGCCGGGCCCAGTTAGTACTGCGATGGGTGACTGCCTGCGGGCAGGTAAACCATCTCATTGCGAAGCCTGCCAGCTAGGGCGACTCAACCTTCTACCCTCCGCCAGCCTGTGTCTGCAGGCTGCACACGGTGGCCGTGCAGCAGGCGGCTCTGGTTAGTGACGAAAGTGCATTAGAGGCGTGCGCATGCTCACGATGACGCGCTATACAAATTGACGACCTTTACCTTTACCTTTACCTTTACAGAGCCACAGCAGTCAGTCCGGCAAATCCAGCAGCTACCGGACCAATGTTCGGAGCCAGATATACGACGTTTCCACAATCTATATTTTACCTAGGACAATACTATTTTTTGCGAGAATTTGTCTTCATACTTGGTAGTGTGGAGTAGCGGTAATATGTTTCACTCGATCCACAAAGTTAATCTATGCCGGACCAGGTTAGTACTTGGAAGGATGACTGCCTGCGGGCAGGTAAACCATCCTGGCACGCAACCAGCCATCTAGGTCAACTCAGCCTTCCGTCCACAGCACAGCCCCGTAAACACCATCTTTGACATACCATAAAACTTCTAATAATAAGATCTCGGCGTTTATTTGTTCATGTGACAAAAACGCCCTGGCGTTTAATAAAGACCAGGCGCTTATTGGAGACCTGGCGTTTATTGGTATCTTGTACAAATGGCAAAATTCTGGTACCTGTCATTCAAAGAAATTAAAGTTTGCATGACCTCTCCCAAAAACTTCAAATTCTGTCGACGGGCAACGACATTCATTCTTGTGCTCCCAGTGGCAGATTCAAGAGGGTTGGGGGCGGAGGGCGGCCACTCTCCCTTCCCTAGTGACTGGACACATCTTGAAACAAATAAAAAGTATGCACAAAAATGCATCATTTTGCATAAAATTAAAAAAAATTCTGGGGTAGGGCTGCTACTCAGATTTCACGTCCTACCCTTCCGCCCCCTATTTCAAACTTCTGGATCCGCCAGTGTGGAACAATTAGATAACTTACAGTAGACAAATCGAGAATGCGAGAATGTTGAATGCGCTCGATTGGTCTCAGTGTGTAACGTATGCACGGTGACAATACTGAATATTTGGAGATTGGCAGTGGTTGGTATAATAAACATTCAATAAGCTGGCATCAACTTTTCTGATCATTGCCCTGCAGCGGTAGAGTGTACTGTGCCTGTTAGTGCACCTTTGAAGACAGCCAAATCTCATTATTTACATCATAGACAGCATCAAGTTAGTTTTCGTTGGGATAAAGGTAATCTGCATCAGTATTACAGTTTAACTGGTAACTTTCTTGATGATATTCAAGCCCCGTTTTCTGTTGATCAGCTCTCTCCTTGACTGCAGTACAGCACTATATCATATTAATGCCTATTATTCTGCTATTGTCATTGCATTATATAATGCATTTGATGTCTGTGTTCCCCAGGTAAAGCAGGGCTTTTTTAAATACTGGTGGAACGAGGAACTGACATTGCTAAAGGAAAGTGCAATTAACTCGTTTAACCTATGGTCCTCACTTGGGAAACCTCGTCCTGGCAGTATGTTTGACGATATGATTTGTGACAAATTAAGATACAAGCTTGCTATTAAAGATAAAATGGTTGCAAATGCAAACAAATTTTCTGATAGCTTAAATAATGCACTGCTGAGTAAGGATATGGACAATTTTTGGAGGACGTGGAGAGCAAAATTTACCAAATCTCAATTGACCAGTGTCGTTGACGGTTGCTGTGATGATAAAGATATTGTTGACAATTTTGCTAATGTTTTTCAATCTGTGTGTGTTCCTAACAACATAAATAAACATGCTGAGCTCCATGAGGAATTTTTTCAGATGTACACAGATTATGTTGTCAACTGTAGAGTTAATGTTTCAGTTGAACTTGTTGACAAGTATATCTCAGGCATGAAGAGGTAAAGGCGGCAGGGTTAGATGGGCTTACTATTGAACATATATTGTACTCCCATCCTGTTCTGGTTGTTCATTTATCGGCATTGTTCAACATTTTACTAGCATATGGTGTTGTTCCTGATGCTTTTGG